>Ga0209367_1001651_pt1 | contig 27971 bp, 16 predicted proteins | sample WorMetLIZISLAND2_FD_187412 | JGI IMG/M metagenome (GOLD analysis project Ga0209367, IMG submission 187412) | Marine gutless worms symbiont microbial communities from Max Planck institute for Marine Microbiology, Germany - Olavius geniculatus... ...
GAAGTAATGGCAGCTTATCTCTAGGTTTATGACTTTCAGCTACGTCACCTGCCGTGATTATAGCCTATACAGGCCGACTATATGGGACATTTTCAGTTAGACGTGGTTTTCTAAAAAAAGTTTATCACAGATAACTAGTTTTAACAATCTGGACTATACGATGAGCCTTAAGATCATTTATGCAGTGTAAACACTTTCGCCAATTATTGACCGATTTTTACAATTCTTTTACTGGTACACACTACAGACAATTTGCAGTAATGTGATTATTATAAATCCCATCACAACATGAATGCGTCTCTACACTACCTTGTGAAATAAAAAATGAAATATCCATATGTAACCATCATAACAAACGAACATTTTGGTAGAATAAAAAACACTTCAGACCTACATAGCGGTAAATGATCTATATGACACTTAACTGCGGAGCAAAAGAGGTGCACCCCCTTAAAAAGCGTTATTCTACCGTTATTGGCTCGTTTAACGTAAAAATGGTTGCAGATAGGCACAGACATGCTGCTTATCATAACAAGCACTGGCGACGAGCTTCTAAGGAATGTTAACATTGATGACCTTAAATGACTTTAAACCCCCGAAATAGGGGGTTTTAGTAAATTTTTCGCGATTTTGGGCTGCAACCCGCTTTACAATAGTGAATTGCGCCGAAATGCTGAAGATAGACCAAGACTACCTGCGTATGAAATTTTTAGCATTGAATTTGAATGTCGATTTTAGCAATCGAAGTCCGGACTCTCTAGGTTTAAGGAGGCCTGCGCACGCAAGTGTCAAAGAGGGGTACCTCTCTAAAAAGTGGTTATTTATCCGCTGTTGGCTATTCTAGCGTGAAAATGGTTGCAGATAGGCACAGACATGTGGCTTATCATAACGGGCACTGGGGACGAGCTTCTTAGGAATATCAACATCAATTTCCTTGAATGACCTTAAACTTTAAAATAAGGGTTTTTTAGTAATTTTTGGCGATTTTTTTGCTGCAGAAGCGTAAATTGCAACGAAATGGATAGAGATAAACCAAGATAACTTGCAAACAGAAACTGCTATAGGCTCTCGCGCGTCTCATGAGCATTAGCTCAGATTTCTTGTCCGAGATCGTTATGTCATCACAAACGGATTTATTTTAAAAAACAAAGCTGAAATCAAAAAGTCGACGCGAGTCGCTTGAGACTTAAGCTACTTTTTACGCGACTTCCTTAAGACTGGTCATTGGTCAAAGTGACTTCAAATGACTTGTTGCAACTAAGTTTGGCTCATAGCCATTTGTACGGCTCGATCCAAACCTCCCGAGGACTGCCTACGCCGATTATTGGACAGCTTATCGGATTTTCCATTCCACCGGTTTTTACTTTGATTCTCTTATTCGTCAATTTTCTAGGTGACTCCACGTACGCGGTAGACTCGGCTAGCTACTGGCACCTTTTGACCGTAGGCTGCGTTTTTCTATCGCATATCGATTCGTATCGTAGACCTATCTTAAAGGCAGGGCCCACATGTGAGGTAAAACTATCGAATTACATATTATGCGATTTTGTTTTACTTCTGTTTTGGTCTTATCGCACACACAGGTACGCCTATAACAAACAAGAAGCCCAGCTGTTGCTAGGATAGCCGACCGTACTGGCTGTAAGTGACTTTCAAGGTCATCCAAAAATAATAATTTTCATTCCATCTGAAGAAGCGCATGCTACTTCCTATTAGTAATTAATAGTAACCTTGGTCCTATCTCTCACCATTTCTGAAATAATTTATGGCCAGTTTTCCGTTAAAACGCATTTTTTACCCTACCTTCCGTTCACTGAACCCGACATTTGAAAATCTTTCCCTTGCATAAGATGATTAAAATTTTGCGTGCCCAAGTTTTACGCACATGGCTAATTATTGGTGCAAAAAAGTTTTTCCTAGGACTTTAAGCTCAGTCACAATGCATCCGTTGCATACAAACAGACGGACAGACAGACGGACGACAACTCGTACCAATAGCTCGAACGTTACTTAAGTACGGTCGGCTAAAAAACTACAACAGCTGATTTGTCGGTCTAAGTTTTACGGTGTTGGCTTTTCTGCCCAAATTGGAATTTGGAACCGACTGAGGTTAGACTTAATGTTTCAGTGCCAACCCAACCATGACTCTCTGTGTCTCTTTATGTATTTCTACATTAGCTTACTTTTTCCACATTATCTGTGTTGTGCATCGTGGCGAAAAAATGTCCTACATACTATAGGCTTCAGTGGCGGGCAAATGTCCGGGTATGCCCAAGACTTTACCGGGAAATGTTTACTCCCGAAGGTAAAAAAAAACTTCTAAGCCTCCAATTTTCCCAGACTGCGCGAGATAGGCAGCTGAAGACGTTCCGCTGCCATTGCAGTCGATGGCAAGTGCGTTTGTCATAATCTACACAGATTTGTTCAAAGAGCCTACTCTGTTTGCCTGTATTGTCTGCCGCCAGATCCTTATAGTGCATGCAGTGTGAAAAAGACAGACACCCATGGTCTAACTGTATCACAGCCAGGGCCGGCCTTAGGCACGTTCAAGTGTTTCGGTCGAACCGGGCCGCCAATTTTAGAGGGGCCGCCATTTTAGACTTTAAAAAGAGGAAAGGAAAGGAAAGAAAGGGAACCCCCTAATTCACATTTCTGGCTACGATACTGCATGTGCATTAGGCAGTTGGAACAGGGCCGCCAACTGCCTTGATCACAGCGTAGGGTCTCAAGTTCCCAACATTTTTTGCAAAGTAGGCCCATAGACTGTTTCACTGCATATTGGCCTATTGTTTTCAGATAACAGCAGGCTTCATGCACGTATAGGCAGGGTAATGAACTCATTAGTAGGGAATCACCCTATCTAAAATGCCCGAGGACGAAGCTTACGAAAACTCATTTGCTAAATAATTACAAACGGTATCGAATTGTGGCTGCATTATTACAGTCGATGGCAAGTGCGTTTACTAATTTACTAATAACGCGTTAGACGTTATCGCGTTGTTATAAAGTCGTGTTGTGACTTGGCCTCTTAATCAAGCTGTTAATTTAGTATAGATTTGTCTACTTCGAAACTCATAGTATCGTGTACAAAACTCATTAGCCTGATAGCTATTAGTATTCGTCAGTTTTCCCATAACATTAATCTTCTCTGACAGACTTATGAGCCTACGTTATTTTGTCACCCAGTCTAGCTCAAGTACAATAACGATCGAAGCTATTGTACCTGTGACGTGTCCAAGGACGGTTTACCAAGCGAATAGGCTACATGGATTTGGTAGGTCTAAGTCAGAAGCTTAAGTTAATCGTCTAGTACATTTTTGCGTGACTGCTGACTATAGGCTACGTCGTCTGCGCGCAGACTTAGTAAGGTGCTACAAAATTCTTTTTGGCTGTGTCAACCGTTGCACGCACGTAATACAGGGTGGCCCAAAATAGTAAGCTATTGCACTTTGTCCATATCTTCGTTAAAGATCGATCAATTTTTTTACTATTTTTACCATTAAACTTTGTGAAAAATTTGTTACTCAGTGGCATGCACATCACATTTGTGATGTCGTTACTCTACCTTGTAAATCATGAATAGGCCTATCCAAAAACAACAATATCTACAGATGGGCAGAAGGTCCAATGTTACATTTCAGAAGTATTCAACTGAAGTGTTAAACATTAGTTATAGTAAGTGCCAAAAAGTTTTCATATAGCTACAGAGTAAGTTTTCGTCTTTTAGCAAAATAGTGCACAGCTTGTAAAGCTGCTGAATCGAAAGACAGTGCTCATGCAGTTAACTGAGCAAGATTGCAGCCACCAATTAACATTACTGTACATTAAAATTAATGCACAGTAAAATTGTTCAAATTATTTTAAAATATGTTCAATATGTCCTTCATTGTTCTTGACACATAGTATAGGCCTAGCTCATATTCATCATTTCAGTAAACGCTTTAAAATTTTACCAATGGACCTCCAGTCCCTGTAGATATTGTTGATTTTCGGATATTTATGTTTTACAAGGTAGTGTAGCGATATAATACGTGTGACGCGCATGCCACTATGTAGAAAATTTCTTATAAAGTCTACTGGTGAAAAATTGTACAAATTTATTGATCTTTAGAGATTTTATGGACAAAGTGCAATTACTTACCATTTTTGGACCCCCTGTAGGTCGTTTCACAGTACACGGTGTTTCATAAAAAGGAACCCCTTTTTGTTTTTCTCATAATTCACTCAAATGATAATTAATTTAAACAAAATTTTTATTAGTTGTAGCTGAAGAAATACTAATTCAAAATATTGCAACAAAATATGGCAGTTGATTAAATATTTTTTGTCAGTCGTGACGTAATGCTGACGTCATAATGTGTCACGGGTACAAGCTTAATAGTCTCAACTGGTGCTGTCAGTTGCTACCCAGCTTCAATGATGAACTTAATCTGGTTCGCTAATGAAAAATGTTTATCCTGTTAGCACTAGGTAACATGGGGACATGAAATCAAGCGTCTTGCGATTCAAAAACGCAACCATTTTGCAAGCTCGGTGTGCTGTCTTGCTCGAACATGTGAAATTCCAACTATCCCCACAGACATGTAAATGCGATCGCTTTTTTGTGGCTGCAACAGTAATAATCTGGATCTTTGAAACTTTCATTACATGTCAACTGTTTTGTTTCTGTGTTAAGTTAGGCTTTGTTTTGTAGTTTTACAGGCAGTTAGCCTAATTATCAGTGCAACTTTTGTTGCCAAATTGCTATCGGACCCGACTCTACTTGTACAGCCTTCTGCTACGTACGCTGCTGTGCTTTGCGCAGTAAACGATGATGATGACAAAAGAAGTTGCAGACATATTTCATAGAATTTTCTACGTACATTTATCCAGAAAACTTTATCTTTGGGTGCATTTACAGTTGCACTCACTGCTGCTGAAAAATCGGCAGTTATGTTTTATATCACAGGTAAATAAACCTATCTAAGATCTTTTCTAAGCTCATTTCATCGCCACCGGTAATCTCAGTTTTTGTACGACGAAAGTAATCCACGGCGTCATCCGTAGCGTGATTTCACTGCATTAATAAGATTAAATTGTAGTTTATCAACAGTATAGCGCTATAGGCCTACTCTATAAACGACGTTCCACACTGAGTCTGTGTTATAGGCTACAACTATCTGCAAAGTATTATAGGCTTAATATGCGATTAGCTTATTATTAATTGCTTTGAAAAAAAGTCGATCAGACAAATCAATATCTAGCCTATTTCGAGACACTGATTGTTAAACTCCATTACGTAGGCTAATTTTTATTAATATAGGCTATAGGGGGCGTAACATGCTACGTTAAAACATTTGATGCCGGATCTTGTGTTGATCTTGAAAAATATTGATCTCGAAAAAATACGTCTTGGACTTGACTCTTAAGATAGAGTTTTTTGCATCAGTGATTTGTTGAGAAAATTTTCCGCAAGAATTGGGCCAAGACAAGTGTGGACCGGTTGCTGAAAAAAATTAATTCCACTGGCGGGACAGAATTAAATGTTGTTCCGCGAAAAGACGCGCAAGGAAAACTTAATCGACAGTCATCTTTACATCGCGTATCATATCACGTGTTAACTATTCAGCGGCGTCATTTTCAGTAAACCATTGGGGGTCTCTGTAATCTTTGGGGGTCTTAGTCTACGTAACGTATTGTTATTGCAGCAGTAACACTATTTTCAAGATACGTTTCACAGGGGAAAATTAAAATCATAAATCCTTGGGGGACCTTCCCTAAATGACGCCCCTGTAACTATTCGCACAAACTCAACTATTTACGTTGTTCTTATTTACGTCAGTAACGATCACTTGGTAAGTCGGCCTATTTAAGTCACGATGCTCGTTAGCAGATACAGGCATCCGAGGAACAAACAATAAGGGCCTACTGAGCGCTCCAACGGCGTCAAATGATCTGACATTCCTCAGTAGCATATACAGGGTAACCCAAAACAAGCTATTGTACTTTGGCCATATCTTCGCTAAATATTGACCAGTTTTCAGAGTTTTTCTCAACAGAGACTTTGTAAAAATTTGCTACTAAGTGGCATGCACACCAGACCTATTATATATCGCTACACTACCTTGTAGTTGACTAATGAGTAAGCTTTCTAACAGTGGAATTTCTTTAAATTGACACAACTGACGAAGTTACAACCAGCGACTGTAGGCTACGATATTCTTGATTTTCGGATGTGTTTTACGAGGTAGTGTAACGACGTAATAGGTTATGTGCATGCCGCTTAGCAAATTTCTAATTTTTTACGGTCTACCGGTAAAAAAAATCTCTAAAAAGTAGTCAATATTTAATGAACAAAGTATAATAGCGAAGTTTTTCGAGGCCACTCTGTAGTCATCATATGACAGTCGGTATTAACAACAGCAGAGGTCGATCGTTCGTCGCTGAAGATATTGTATGCCGATGATAATATTTTCAGCAGCCATAATAGACAGTCTGTTGTGTGACAAATCGACGTCGTCTTCTCAAAATAAAAGCTAAGGCACAAGATGTTTATACGGCAGCCGTATGAATAGTCTAGCGGCAGCCGCAGAAACACCCTCTCACGGCAGCCGGCCAACTGTCGACTTCAATCCTAACAGAGTATCACCGGTTGCGTGCAGTCGGCAAGCGTAGGCCTAATGCTTGCCTCCAGTATACTGCAATTCATGACCGATGTTAAGCTTAGAGCTTGGGTGTCTATCTACACAATGTCATAATTTTCTGAATTATGCTAACCCTAATCCTAACCCTAACTTCCTAAGCCCTAACCCAAATTAACCCTAATTATTCTATTCCATTACGTGTGTGTTCGCATAACGCGAACGCTAGCGAGCCACGCTATAGTGCCGCCGTCTATCGAATATAATCGGATCTGTGACTGCCGTACAATTAGTCTACACGCTATTGGTACGGCTACCATAAAAATAGTCACCGCGAAAGGCTCAAACCACGACTTGTCCAACAAATCCACAAGAAATCGCAGTTGTGGAGTGTGGGCAATAATGTTCGTTGAAATCACACCGACTTATACGCTGTCAAATTGTGTCGACTGCCACGTTTGATAAAAGTGCTTGGGACACTTCCCGCACTGACATTTCCCCGTATGAACTCAATTTGACATAGCCTACCAGGATATTTTACCGCCACAGACATAGGACATTCTCCAGTCGATATATATAGACAATGCGGAAGATAAAGTGTGAAACTAGAAACATAGTTAAAGTTAAAAACGAACTTATAAAGCGCCATAAAACTAAACGTGTGTAAAGATACACAAACTCGATGTTGTAGCATGTTATACAAGAAATTTGAGCTAATGCTCACGAGACGCGCGAAGCCAATAGCAGTTCCAGTTCAGTAGTTTAGCTGAAAATTGGAATGTTCACGCTAAGTTAATATACAAATACTAAATTCTCTATCTGAATCGCATAACGATAGTTACGTGGCGCCACCTAGTGAATGATATAGACTTGTGTCGCAGCCCGAAATCGCTAAAAAATCCATAAAACCCCCTATTTTGGCGTTCAGGGTCATTCGAGGTCATTGAATTAGGCGCCAATCGAGAGCCAGTGTACGACTTCCTATTAGTGATTAATAGTAACCTAGGCTTTATCTCGCACCGTTACTGAGATACGGCAACTTATTGGCCAAAAATCGCAAATTTTGCCCACCCCCTCTCATTTAGCGCCGTCGTTCGGGGTGACCCCCTTCGAATTTATGAAAAATCTTTACGGTTCCTGAAACTAGAGTCTTTCAGGCAGCGACGGTGAAGATTTGGTGATGCTACCTTGCACCGTTTTTGACTGATCCACCCGTGTGACGGACAGACCGACGGACGGACAGACAGAATTGCGATGGCTAAGACGCGCTGAAAGCAGTAGCTGCTTTCGCGCGTAAAAACGTATGCAATATATCGCAATACAGAATGTAAAATGTTTTTCACCCTTTAAACTGTGGGCTAATCAGTAGAGCGAATGAGTTAAAATGCAGTCTAAAAATGCATGCAGAGCAACTAAACTAAACTCAATTGAACTGTCATGGTGTAATTGTTCTGATGAACTGACCAATGAGCGTTGGTAACCTACGTAACTACGCTCACGTACGCGTCAACCAATGACCAATTGGCTTGCCCTGCTCGCCCCTTAGTCAGTTCGTCAAAAACTAAACCATGTCAGTTCAGTTATGTGGCTCTGTACGCGCTTTTAGAGCTATAGGCCTAATCGAAAGATGCCGCTCTGCCGTCGCACGGCAACGCCGCACGCGACAACGTTAATGTTCTCCGTCGCTTCTGTATATCGCACTGCCTCTTCCGACATTTTGTCACTACGTCAAATAACTGAACAATACGCTTGTTAGCTGTTTACGTCGTGTACAAAAAATAACACTGCCAAGCAGTGTTATTTTTTGAAATAACTCCGAAAAACACTCGCCGATTTTAACTGGCATGCAACATCACAAAGAAACTTGACGTAAATGACTTTATGCGTAGTTTTGCCCACCTCACCTTAATGTTGTTGCTACACTACCTTGTAAAATGCAGAAGTCGCAGTTTGGCCATTTACAACAATTTTTTTCGGGGCACGGTGTATTTCGGCTCACAGAATACACCTCAACTTTTAAGCTCTTACCACAACTCAGCTGGGCCGTAAAATAAAACAGCATGGGTATAGAACGCAGCCTACAGTGCAGTGCAGAACACAGAATGCACGTAAATAGGCTTCAGTAATTCATTAACTTCCCGTGTCAAAGCCATATTTACAACAACTTCACAACTATATAAGTCGAAATAATCACGTTAATAACACAGATAAATTAATGACAAATGTGTATAATCAGATGCAAAAGAACAACAATCCGAAACAAGCCGTAGGCAGTTACGTGTATTTTATCAAAGAATTTGTATTGAAGGAGAGCAAAAACTTACAAAAAAGCAAGGCCAAGGATAAGGACAAAGACTTGGGACCAAGGCCAAGGTCAAAAATATACAAAACCAAGGACATCCAAAAGCTGATTCCACAAAACAATGACACATTACCATCAAAGTCACCCTAGACCAAAGTCTGGATTTTGCACATTTTGCACATCATTATGACGTAATAGCATCATACTACAGCAAACCAACAGTGCAAAAGATATCAGATAAATAACAATTGACAGAAAACAGCCGAAATCACTATACATAAGATTGCACCTGCTAATTACCATAGCTTTAATGTCGACACCATTAAACCACAAATGCTGCTGATAGAAAAACAGTACAAAAATTAATTTAGACTAGCACTTGAAACAGCGTATTGAAGCTGTATTGGTAGCATCGTCTCGTGTACTACTGAAATTAGCAAACAATGCCAAAAAACTGACAGAAAAACAACTGAGATCACTGTCTGTAATACTGCATCAGCTAATTGCCACTGACAAAGACTATTATCAAGTGTCAACACCTTTTCAGTTTTGCATTCAAAGTCCTTAAGTTGATGACACATCAGACAGTTTCTGGCACTGGTTTCTGACGCTGGTTTCTGGCATCAGAAACCGGCGCCGGAAACTGGCGCAAGAAACTGGCCAGTGTGTCATCACTATTAGTATTCTGCGCGAGGTGAAGTCCTTGGTATTCTGGCTGAGGGCTGTATCTCAAGGTCAGGAGCAAGACCGAGACCAAGACCAAAAACTTGGGACCTAAAACCAAAGACTTCATCATGAAGGCCAAAGACAAGGAAAATGCTCCTTGTCCTCAAGGCGCCTCAATGACAAAGACAAATCCTTGAGAACACATTACTGGCCGTAGGATGTAGGAATATAGCAGTAATAAACTACTCGTAACCACCAATATGTACATTATTATGGGGCCGTCCTTCCTAGGAGGCCCCATTATGCATCGATGCTTACCGTCTGTCTGTCTGTCCGTCCGTCTGTCCCGTGCCTACTTCTTTTTACGTATCGTTTTAGGTACGTGAGCCTTAACTCGTACGGAAAACGAAATTCCCATAGTAAAGACAGGGAAATTGCCGGGACGCACTCAACTGCAAGGACGGCCCCATAGCGGGCGGCCCCTCAACGGCCGCACCCTCTTGTACTAATTAAATATCAATAATAATACATAAATACATGCATATGCCATCTGACTGAGTATGACCACAATCATCTGTTAAATGCGTATATAATGGTCCAATTAAACAGTTCAATGACTTAAACATTACGATACAACAGCTAAAGCCTTACGAGACAAATGAACAGTTAGTTAGAAGTTTAGCACTACTCGAACACATATGTAATATATCACTACAAAACGAATGCACAACTGACTAGACACATACTGTTGCATTTCGAAACAAATTCAAGTTTATAATACTAGAGTCCCTAAAACCTGATGCAGTTTAGAAAATAACAAATAGGCTGCAGAAAATTGCTTATTAAATGTATCAGACACCAAAAATATCCAGGCTGGCCTCGAAATAACATTAATCACAATGCATATCAGACACAATATAATGCACAAAAAAGAAGCAACCGTGAGTCAAAAAACAGACCCACACACGTACTGATTTCAGCATTTCTTTTGTTATGACATTGTGGGATAAATATGCATAATCTACTACCTTACTCTTACGCTCTGAAAGAAAAATCTCCATCTCACAGTCTCACCTCAAATCTGCTGCCGCATTACCTTGCAAAATTTGAAAATTTAACTCAACAACTTTTCAGAAAAGTTATTAATAAAAAATGTGCAAAAGTACAGTAAATGTCTACCACAGATATTAAACAGTTCATTCGACAGTTTTCCCATCAACAGTGTGTGCTATATATAAATTTACTTACTTATTTCCTTTACACTTTTATAGCAGAATATAAGTAACAAGCATCTGCACACTGCAGACTGATGCACAAGACCGTGTAGCAGACTTTATTCCAGTTTCTATAACTCACATCAGAATGCAAAAGTGCAAGAATTGTTGAAATCAGTCCACATTATTTTGCAAACTCCGCAACAGCCTTTTAACTACTGGTGTATTGGGTTCTATCAACCAAAACATTATTGTGCAGTTAGATGCACAATAGGGACAGACTGTCTAAGAGCCCAGTATTTAGTTCAGACAATTTTAACCACCCTAATCAACCCTAATCAAAGGCTTTGCAAAAACTATAACAACCTATAAAATCATTTGCTTATATACCCAGTAAATAATATTAAAAAGTTATTACAACAGTTTTGCCACTTAATACACAACAAATAATGCAGTAATTTCAAAAGATCACACATATTTAATGCTGTCATTACTGTATACAGTATTCACAAGATTTTCATATTCAAAAATTATTTTTTATAAAGTTAAATTTAATTAATTCACACAAACAGCAATAACATTTAAAAACAAAAAAATCAACATACATTGTCACAATATGCAAATAAACAAAAATAAAACCATAAAAAAATCAACTTCATTTCATATACGGAAACTTCACATTTAGACTATGGACAGTAAATTGTTGATACAAATTATCAAATATAATACAAAATGCTAATGTGGTTCTGTAAGGCAATTCTCCAGATTAATCTAAAAATAATGGTTGTCGAAGAAATAATATTTGTGGTCACTTTCACAATATAATCAATATCTTGCAATGCTGCATACTATGAAAAGCCAAGTAAATCGATAGGTATGCCATATTTATCTTGCAAACACTGCATAAGCTACTGCATAGGCTTTCTTAACTTGTGGTATATAGGGTTATATTACCCCAAAAATGTGCAATTACATGCCTTTTAATGGAAACTGTTTTGTGGACCTAAAAATTAGTTCTTTGCTGCACCTGCCAATCCAGGTATCAAGGTGAGTTGTGCTGCTGCTGCACGTACCCTCATTACTCATTACTTAAATAATGAATGTTTTTCTCGATAAATTACCAAACAGTGCTACTGGTTTTCCTCAGCTAAGTCAATTAACAAATCCCGGTTGACTACTTTAAAGCAAATTCTCCCAAAACGATTGAACTCGCAACCTTGCAATTGAGATACGCTAACCGTTAGAACTTTTTGTGCCAGCATTTAATCCCAACAAGACTAAGTAATAAGAAACCATTTATGCAATACACAGAGTCAGACGAACAACATAACTGGACATAAAATGCAAACAAAACTCAACAGGTTTATGCAATTAACGTGGTCACACCAAATTCCATCCAATCCTTTTAGCGCATCTTGGAAAGTGCATCAGGACACTTCCTTTTTCCTTGTATGGATGGCCGCACAAGCCGCAGGCAAAAGGCATGACATCTGAGTGTGTTCGTTGGTGTAGTCGCAATTCAGTCGCCGTGCAGAACTGCTTTGGACATTCATTGCAAACGTATAACTTCACGCCGTCATGTCGGCGTAAGTGACAGTTTAGATAACTTCGCCTGGCAAATTTCTTCTCACAGACAGAACACATAAACCATGTGCCTTCGTTGTGTGACCGCAACAGATGAACCTTGAGTTTTTCGCCTGTCAGAAACTTAGCTGAACAATGTTTGCATGAATATCGCTGTTCGCCAGTGTGAACACGAACGTGAACCTTCAGTTCACGGTTATTTATAAACTGCTTGCCACAGTACGGACAATGGTACTGTCGGCAGTTCAGGTGATGACGAAGTATGTGACTCGAGCATTCGTTGTGCTGACTGAAACTCTTGTTGCACGTTGGGCATGTGTAAGGCTTATATCCCGTGTGGACCCTCATGTGCATCTGACGACTTTCCCACGTATGAAAAGCTTTGTCACAGATCGAACACTTTGCCGGTCTCTCGTCTGTATGCATTCGGACATGTCGGTAGAGGTGATGAGATACGCTGAACCTTCGGTCACAGTGCGGACATCTGTACCGTTTTAACCCCGTATGAATGGTCTTGTGTCTCTCTAAATGAGCCATCTGGGTAAATGCCTTGTCACACTGGTCACAACTGTATGGCCTTGCGCCTGAGTGCACTAGGTAGTGACGATCAAGGTTATTTGGCTGCGTGAATCGCTTCTTGCAGATCGTACACTCAAATGGTCTCACGCCAGTATGACTGTGCATGTGCACTGTGAGCTCACGACTGTCTTTACAACATCGGCCACATTCACTGCATCTGTATTTACTGTAACTATGAAGCAGCATGTGGATGAATAAGAAAGTCTTGCTTGGAAAAAGTTTCTGACAGACCGAGCATGAATGGCAATTTTCTCCTGCATGTGAAGACTGATGCACAGCTAACTGATGACTGGTACCAAACCACTTGTCACATACAAAGCACCGATGATGTCTTTTGCGACTGTGTTTCTGTTCTTTGTGGTGCTTTGCACTACGTTTCTGTGTAGACCAACTGTTACACCGTAACACTGTTTTCAGTTTATGATGAGTGATGTCTTTAGTGTCAGCATCTGAAGCCACATCCGCAGAACTTCCACCTGTGAGTGTTCCACCTGTTTTCAGTTGATGCTGAGTTATGTCTTTGATGTCAGCATCTGAAGTCACATCTGCAGAATGTTATAAATGTTATAAACAGCATCAACCATCAAAACACATGTGTACAAGCAAGGCTGTGTGCCTATAATCCAAACGTTTGATAGTCCGAAGGTGTATATTGCAACACGCATTTTCACTAACTCTAACCCTCACCCTAACCCTAACCCTACACTTAGTTGATAAAAAATGTGAAGATTGACTCAACGTCTGTAGAAGTGTATAGGAAAGAAGCCTAAAACTTTTGTACTATTGTACCTTCGAACAATCAAACCTTCGAATTATCGAGCTGAAGACTTATAAGCAAAATTCCATTGTCTCTGGGGTCCTCAGTAGTGCTTTAGCAGCATAAGCAAACTTGCATAGATGCAGATATATCTGAACATTAAAAAAATCAGCACTAGGGCCTGGCAGGTCATGCCAGGTCTGATCATCCCTTGTATAAACTTTTGCTGACAAAGCTCTGAATGGTTTGCTGATGATAAGTTTTGACTTCATCAGCATGTTCTGTATATGTGTGCTTTCCTACATATTACACTAAACAAGCGTAACAATAAAGGGCTCAGTAAGAAAACGAAACATACCAGCATCTGATTGAATACTGGGCTCGGCGGTTTCCAGTTTAACTACTGCCTGTGCCTTGAGTTTCCAATTATTATCCATGTTATCTACAACAAAGCACACCACAGCGTGGCACCAGTCTAAAGTAGGATACCCTGATTTAAGCAATATGACATACCTCAGCAGACTCACGATGATGTTTCTTAGTCGTTTTTCACATTTTTTGTGTGAACGTTTTGGGCTAGGGTTAGGGTCAAGCTTGGGGTTAGGGATAGAGTTAGCATTAGGGGATAGGGTTAGGGTCAGGTTAGGCTAGGGTTAGGTTTGAGGTTAGGGTTAAATCGATCTTGTTTATTTGCACAGTTGTTATCAAAAATGTGAACAGAAAATGGCTGCTCTGTGGTATATTAGCGTTGTGTTGCAATGTTTAAATAAAGTAATGAAGGTTTATTAAGTTGATAGATTTTAAAATAACTGCACTGTTCACCACTAAAACATCAGCATTGAATGTAAAGATGGACGATGGTAAAAGGCGGATGTGCGGATGTGGCAACGGGTAAAAGACGAATGTCAATGCGGAGAACATCGTACTCCCATCGTACTCTGCCATGCCACTAGACCAATAAGTGGCGTATGACAAATAACCATGTATTAATTTGGGGCCTTTGGGCATTTGAGTGCCATGCTGTGTGACAGGCACCGTGACACGTTACTGAAATTACCGTTTGCATGTCGTTCAAGTTAAAATCGTAAGTTAGCAAAATTAAGTTAGTTGGCAAATCTGGGTTTACAATACTTCCTGCTGCACTTTGTAGTCATCGTCATCATCATCCATTGTTGTTCGTCGTCGCGTGACGATACTGCAGTATGTAGGCCTACGTTGTCGTCGTGCATTGACACGCGTCGTTGTATGTCATCATGCGTTGTCATCATAGGTTGTTGTCGTATATTGTTTCTGAGTGTCTTGTCACGTGTTGCGCACTTTCTTGTGCACTAGGCCCATTGCACATTGTCGTCGTCAAGTGACAAAGCAGACCATTGTTTTCTGAGTAAATGCCTAGTCGAATTCGCGATCAGGAATTTGGCTGTTGTGTTGCCTACTCGGTATGCATAGTAAACTGTGAAAAAATTCACAGCGGCAGACTTCAAACGATTGCCACCTATGAAGCGTCCAATGAGCAGTTAATTATGGAGAGAATGATTGAAAAACTCAAACAACTTTCATGACCGGTCATGTACGTGACAACTGTTATCCAAACATCCGTCTTTTACCCACACATCCGTACTTAGCATCCGCATATTTTATCCGCCTTTATCCGTTGCCACATCCGCAGATCCGCTTATTACCGATAGCCTGTAAAGATTCATTATGAGTCTAGTGAGGTAAGCTTATGTCATATTGCTTAAATCAGGGTATCCTATTTTAGACCGGCGCCCACAGGGTTACAAAACACTTGTGTTCAGTTAACAAATAACGGCAATGCAAATGAGCAATATAAACTGAATTACTCACCCCTGATCACTTTTATCGTCTACGTTTACAAACAAAACAATAAACATGACACGCCCCCTTAGTGATGCACGGCATGCGAAAATATCTGCCATAGTATTAGGGCGACTAGATCTTTAGCCGGATGTAGACTAGGTGATTGCAATCCCTGGATGCGGGATTAAGAAATTTGTAATCCCGGGATTTCCGGATCCCGTTTCAGGATTAGGCTTGCATATTGGTCGTGATTTTGGTATCCCAATTGACTTATTTTATGCACAGAGCCCCTACGAAAAGTATATCCGAACTGTAGAGAGTGACAGTGACTGTCAAAATAAAAATTTAAAGTGACAGCAGTCTATGGCGGCGATCCCGGGGAGGATGAGGGGGACGTGTCCCCTCCAATATTTGGGCAGGGGACAACATACAGATTGCCCCCCCCAATAATTTGCCCCAAAACGATCAAGTTTTAGTTTTACATTTCAATAGGAAGCGGCATAGCCTATTGGCTTTTCAATGACATGGAATTCATCGACCTTGGATGACCTTGAAGGTAGGTCCTAACTGACATTGAGACCGCATGCGCGTGTCACCGTTTGCCAACTTGTCTCGCGCGTCCCCTGGGAAACGCTCAGGACTATAATAACGTATACGTTCCGAATAACCCTTAGATGAGATGCGCGTTGCGTGACACGATGACAGCGTCTGCAGTCGCGGAGCTCCTACTATACAGTCTACTGGTGATGTACACGGTGTTTCATAAAATGGCACCTTTTTCTTTTTTCATAATTCGCTTAAATGATGATCAATTTATGCGAAAATTCCGACAGATGTAGCCAAAGAAATACTGATCCAAATAATGTCCACAAAATACGGATGTTAGTTCAATACTTTTTTGCTTTTCGTGATGTAATGCTGACGTCATAATGCCGTGAATACAGCAAAAAAATTTAACTAACAGCCATATTTTGCTAAATATTTTGAATGAATATTTCTTCAGTTACAGCTGATAAAAATTCCATGTAAATCGATCACTATTTGACTGAGTTATACAAGAAAGAAAAAGTGTTTTTTGAATGAAACATCGTGTATATGACATCGTTGCTTTTGGCCTGACGTCATAATAGCAATGACGTCGTACATGCTGAGTCACTGATGTGCACAGACAGACACGCAGACAAATCGATTACTTAATCTCTGCCAGTTCACTACGTTCACTTTGGCGGAGATTGAATTTATGATATCATGAAATGAATTCCTGATATCACGAACTCGAATTTGTGACAAGTACATATCACGAATTCAACTCGTTATTTTGCCGCTATTGGCTGCTCTAGCGTAAAAAAACAGTTACAAAACTTACAGACATGCACAAACATGCTGCTTAGGCCTATCATAACAAGCACTGGCGACGAGCTTATTGGGAATGTCAACATCGATGACCTTGAACCTTCAAAATAGGGGTTTACGGTGATTTTTTTGCTATTTTCCGCTGCGGAAGAATGAATTGCCACGAAATGGATAGCGATAGACCGAGATTATCTGCGAACGAACAGGAACTGCTATATATAGGCTCTTGTGCGTCTCATGAGCATTAGCTCAGATTTCTTGTTCTTTAAAATGGCGCATTCTGGTGTTGGTGTACTTTGTATTTTTCAGAGTCAGCAGGCCCCCCCAAACGTCACGGGGCCCGGGGTAACTTACCCTCGGACCCGTATCCCTACTTGACGGGCCTGCGCGACAGCATCGGTGCACTTCTGCCACATGGGAAATCAGTGTACTTTGTGTACAAGCTAAAACGTGCAATAAAATAATAATGCTGCTTTTTCAAAGGGTAGTCGAATGCTGGCGTCTCCGTTCCGTAACTGTGATACTGTTTTGGACAGCTAACTACGGAGGACTCCTTGAGCGCAAAAGATCGAAACCTATCGATACATTCCATGCTGCAAGCTTCGTGTGTGCACTGCGCAGGTTGTCCTGGTCTATCACAAATTCACAGGTGCGAGTAGCGCACGCAGCCCCGTGTTAAAGGGCGACCGGCTAAGTCAATGGAGAATGGCAAAATTCGACCTCTCGAAGAGCCGAAATCCCTGAACCGATCGACACAAAATTTGAAACGGGCGATAAGGTCCGCGAGACGACCCCTGTGCCAAATTTTGTGCAAATCCGTTCATTGGGGGCTCATATATTACGAAAATTTTTCTAGTTTATAAAATACCTCTTTTCTTGACCAACCACAGGTGAAACCGACCAGCAGACTTTCACAGGCGATGGCTCGGACGACGCGGCATCACGCTAGGGTCAAACCCGTTGGGTAACCGAAATTTGAAGTTAATATCTAACCCGTGAAAAATCCCTTCAAAGTCAAAAATTGGGCCAACAATGGACCTAGAATTTTTCGGCCAAAACGCTCCTCTATAAAAATTTCACCCATAAACGGCAGCTAATTGTCGTCGTAGGCCCATAAAAGTTGTAGGAATAGTGAATAGGCAACATGACCACTTTATCGTGTGTGCGTATATTGAGGCTAAAGCATACGTCGTTTTTAATAGTTTTTTTGCTATAACTTTGTCAAATGTGGTCCGTTTGCTACAAAATTTTGCACACAGTGCCACAGACAACGCTGCAAATTTGGTTACTTTATGATTTCTACTGTGGCTAAACCGTATGTTGGTATTTACAGTTTAGCCTCAATATATGCACACACGAGAAAGTAGAAATCGCACAGTAACTTGCCAGCAGTTTTGTTTAAGCCACTCTGACGCGTCATATCTTCAGACAATTTCTGTGAGCTTTAGGAATGCTCAAAGCTGCCCAAAACAGAATCATACATCACACGTAGAATAACATGTTGCTCTTTCTGGACCTTGAAACAACGGCAAGTTTACAAAATCCACACAGCACACCTTTAATGCACGAACATAAAACTGTCAAATTAACAGTCATAAACGCCAGAACACACACATTTGAAAAATCTTGAACATCAACCAAAAGATGTAGTTTTGGCACTGAATGCTGCAATATGTATCCAAATCACGAGTTGCTATAATTACAACACAGTTACATGTAAAACAGAAAAAAAATGCAAATATTATATGGTTTATTTTACATGTAACATCACATCCAAAACATCTGCACAGAAATGTTTTATGCCAAAAACACTTGAAAAATTTATTAAAACATGTTCGACACAACTGCAAATGACTTGAAGATAAAACATAAATAGGAATAAAATAAAAAAAATGTTTCACTAGCTGCCTGCTGCTCTCCAGCAAAAATGTTTTGCACGTAAACACATCTAATACATTTTTGAAAAATACTTTATTTTGTATGATATCATATCCCATCTTCAAGCCGTGCATCATTTTACTGAAAACGTTTTAAAACGTTCTTCGCAAAATGTTTTAGCGCAAAAACTGTTAGTTGAAATTGTTCTGGAAGTGGTTGCCACATGTAGCATAAACCACAAAACGCTTGGACATAGTTTCTGCAGATGTTTTTTCTTGTTCTGACGTAATCACAGCAGCCAGACACAATACGTTGGCGGGACTCATCGTTTCGGCCACGGAATCTTTGGAAGGGAGTTGATCATGGTGGTGGTGCCATATGTCATACTCTTGTTCGCGGACTTGTGAACCGAGCGACGCTTTACAGGCTGAACATGCACAACAGATCATAGCATCATAATATCACCGTCACTTACCATACAGTGTAAGGCAAAACCAAGGACGCCATATGCATAGCCCCATCTAAGGTTACCCAAATGATTTTTGTCATTTTAGAGGACTGATATCATCACATCGTCCTTACACACAGTTGTAAACCAGTAAGTTTTTTTTACATATATCCATGTAAACGTGATGGCTCTAACTTAACATGGAACCAATCCCTATTCAATACTACTAACATAACAATAATTAATTATCTTGAGATTTGAGAACACAAACTAACGCACTAGTCAACTACCACATGGACAGGTTCTAAGCCAAAAGCAAGGTTAGGCTTGTTAAACCTGAGATCCATGGGTAAAAGCAGGCACAGCCAAAACCAACTTTTTAAACTCTGGGACCAGCAGTGAACTGGTCGTTCCCCAACTTCTGTAAACCACTACTGCATGGTGTTTCATAAAAAAGGGACCCCTTTTTGTTTTTTTCATAATTCACTCAAATGATGATCAATTCACACAAAATTTGTACTAGTTGTAGCTGAAGAAATACTCATTCAAAATATTGCAACAAAATATGGCAGTTGATTAAATATTCTTTGCCAGTTCTAACGTAATGCTGACGTCATAATGTGTCACGAGTACAGACTGGATAATCTCAACTGGTGCTGTCAGTTCCTACACTGTTCCAATGGTGAAAAATCTGGTCCATTCATGACAAATTGTTAAAGTTTTACAGTTACAGTTACAAAAACATGCAAAGCGATGGCATTTATGTGTCTGTGGGGATAGTTGGACTTTACCTCGTTCGAGCAAGACAGTGCACTAGCACACCGAGCTTGCAAAATGGTTGCATTTTTGGATCGCAAGATGCCTGATTTCATGTCCCATGTTGCTTAGTGCTGACACAATAAACATTTTTCATCAGCAAAGCAGATTAAGCTCACCATCGAAGCAGGGTAGCAACTGACAGCACCAGTTGAGACTATCCAGTTTGTACCCGTGACACATTATGACGTCAGCATTACGTCAGGACTAGCAGAGAATATTTAATCAACTGCCACATTTTTGTTGCAACATTTTGAATTAGTATTTCGTCAGCTGCAACTGGTACAAATTTTGTGTAAATTGATCATCATTTGAGTGGATTATGAAAAAAACAAAAAGGGATTCTTTTTTATGAAACATGGTATATAAAAATAATAGTTAATGTGCTAAATTTATATTTAATTTAGAAAAAAAATTTTAAATCAGTAAAAAAATTTCCTACAGACTAAAATTTAGGAAGAGAGCAATTTATTATTTATTAAAGTAATGCGTTGTTTTAGTCAAAATACTGGTCCTAATGTTCGCATTGCTCAGCAAAAGTCGACACACCTTATGGTCAGAATCGGCAATTGCTAAGTTCGGGTCAAATTCACGCTTCTTCTTTTTCTTCTTCTTCGTAGCTGGCGAGGGATCTGACTTCTCCTCATCTGAAAAAATTACACACGCAGTGATTTAACAGCCATTAAAAATGCCAGTGTCAAGGTTGCAAAAAACCTAGTTTTTAAAAGTGCAGTCCAGTGGTTTTTTGGTTTTTGTAGTTTAAATTCTTTGGATGTTTAAAAATTTTTGTAAAAAAGGCCGACTAGATGGGTTGTGAAATTTCTACAGGTTTTCAGTTCGTTAATTTGTGCGAGTGACTGTTTGCTCCCGCAATATAAAATACGGCAATATTTGCAAATTTGCTGATTTAAACATTTCAAAAACTTAGCCAAAATAAAATACTTCACTAATAGTGAAACAAAAAAAAACAAAAATTGGATTAAGTATGCAGTGCGTTTTTTGGGGTGGGTTTTTTGCAGGTTTTTTTAGGTGGTATGTGCCTGAGTGTCTTAACCTTGACCCATGTGTTACCTGTGGAAGAGGGGCGCTAAACGACAGTGTCGATGACTGAAAATATTTGCATGAAACAATTAAATAATGCCTACTAAGTCATATCTATAGAACAAAACTGCAATTTTTCATCTTGAACAACACCATCTCCTGTTACAGAAACACGAGTACTATTATCGGTATGCAGTTAATAGTGACACACCAGCTGTACTGTCCTTCCTTTTTATTCGCCAGGTGGAGGCACTTTCTCGGCGAGGGATAAGATCTCTGATCAGTCCTTGTGTTTTTAATATACACCATGTCCAGAAAAAACATCCTAGACATTTTCGATTGTAACTTGAAGAAGGATTATCAGATTTTAATAATTTTTGATACCAATATTTCTGACACAACTAGCCATCAAATGGCTGTCCAATTTTCCATTGCACCCACTGTCTGCTTCTGCAACTACCTGGGGAAACAAAAAACAACAAAATATTGCATTTTTACCCTATTTCACCTTTCGGGTTTTCACATGTAGTGCAAAAGCAGGCATTCGGTCAGGTAAGAACTAGAATGGTTATTTGATGGCACGTAGTGTCCAAAATATCTGCACAAAAAACTATTAAAATCTGTCAAATCTTCTTCAAGTCACAATCGATAATGTTGGGGATGCTTTTTGACATATTTCTGTTCATTTCAACTCATATTTTGATGGTTCTGTTTTCCGTTTTCTCCAGAAACGGACATTGGATGAGGCGAAATGTTGAATGGTCACTCAATGACCAGTTGTGCCAAAAATATTCATACCAAAAATTATTAAAATCTATAATCCTTCTAAAGGTTACCATTGAAAAAGTTCAGGATGTTTTTTGGAACACAGTGGAAGACGGTCTAGCATCATCATCACATGCTTGTTGTACACAGATATACAGCTAAAACAGACCATCGCACATTATAAAAGTCACAGACAAAACTGTTAACTAAAAACACAACTAGTTGAAAGCATGATTTTGAAAATAAGTTTTTAAATGTTTTTCAACAGTTGTAGCATTAGTGATATGTCTAAGTTCATCAAGTAGGCTGTATCGTATGTCCATAAAACACCACCAGAGAGAGTACCTTGTAGCTGAGTTGTCAGACTGGCTTTGACGTAGTCGTGTGGTACAAACTCTTCCGAGTCGCCACTGCCTTTAGCCGAACTAACGACATCGGTTTTCTCAGATTTTGTTGCCTTGACATTGGTTTTGTTGGACGTTTTTGTTGCTTTGTCTCGCTTTCGTTTTTTCTTCTTGTCGGACGCAGGCGTCAAATTGACACTGTCGGCTTGCTTTCGCTCCAAAGCAAGCTGGTCACAACAGCACGATATTCATTTGATGGAATGTGATATAATAATAATAGTAATAATAGAGCACTTGTAGTGTGCGAATTATAAAATGTCCCAAAGTCAGAAAGCAGACCAAACAATGAGATAACAAACACATTTATTCACCCGAAGCAGAATGCATAACTGTCAATGGTTAAAACTTTGGGTGCACTATATATTTACTTACTTAATTAGGTTTCACAGTCGATACAGCATAACTTCTGCATAATGGTGTCATGACAAGAAAGCAACGACGGAGAAATTTCAGCATGTTGGAAAATTTTCTTCCAAAAATACCCAGTACAAAAATCCCCATTTTGGGAAATTTAGTGGCAATGTTAAAACTTTGAGTAACCATAACTCCTCTTTCAAAATTTCTATTAAAAAACTGCAGCTTTCTATGACCCCGCTGCTTCTGCAATCTACACCTGTTATTGGCGCCATATCAACAGTATGTGAGTTCATGTTTTGTCGAGAAGTACGATTATCTTTTTCTAATCCATTTCTCTTAATCTGATATCTGCTAAAAAATGAGTCCGACTAAGCTTTAAGAAAATAAACTGAAAACCAATTTTAAAATGTCTAATCCCTAATGATTGAGATAAAATGCATCTTCATTTGTACTGCAGTTGTCTGGCGTTAATTTGGTAATGTTTTTAACTCTGGTGATAGCGGCCATTTTCGACTATCTTTTTTTTCTTATCTGGTGGACAATTGCAAATGTTTGTTTTTAGAAAAAAAGATAACACAGAATTTAGACTTCAGTTCATGTTTGCAATTGTCTTGGTATTTATTCTAAGAGAAAGCGTCGACTATAATGTTAATCCTAGTCTCGATGAAACACGAACTCACGCAGTGAATAGGAAAACAAACACTAATACCTGTTCTCTGACTGTCCTTTCCAGTTTGGACTCCTTCGCTTCCGCTGGATGTGTGGTATCCATGGAGAATGGTATCTTGGCTGCGGTTTCCACAACTGAAAAATTTGTACAAAAAATGCCAAATAATATGAACGGTGTCAAAAGTGTTATACATACAAGAGCAGAAGTAATTCCAATTATGGTCACAGTAAACTGAGCAATATTTCTTGGGACACATCATGAAATTATTATCAGAGGTGCGAAAATTAATGACTAACCACAGAGTTAATCGCTGAAAACTAGTTCTGCCATTAACATATCATATCACTGTTTTATTACTTCTTATACCCCCTGTAGTAAATGTTCCTGGGGATTAAAAACAAAGGTTAAAAGCATGACTACAATAGCTGCTGGTCTGGGCAATCAACGGAAAATGAATCGTGCAAAAGCACCGAGTTAAAATGTTCTATTATCACCGAGATATGCTGCAAAAAATGAATATCTCTGTTGTTGCTAGAAAAGTTACTATTATTATTAATATTATAGCTTGTTAGTGGCAGGTTTGACAGTGTTAATATTATTATTATTATTACTTTAGTTTTTAGTACTCCCAGTATTAAGAATATTAGACAGAATTACCGTTGCAGCACAAGCAATTCCACCTATTCCTACGTATTACTCTGCTGCGTGGTCTATTTGCCTGTCGTGTGTCTGCACACACACCCTGCTTAGACCATTCGATGGATTCAGATGCCACTTGGCAGGAACAATGACACGCTGCTGTGTTAGATTGGAGCCCTTGACCTCTGATGGAAAAAAGAGATTTTAGGGACAATAACCCGATGAAATCAAACAGACCACAGGTTCTATGCTGCCACCTGGCGAACACAAACGAGAAGTTGGTTGGACTTGAGACAGTGATTCCACCACCTTTGCCAAATCACTTCAGTGGCCTTTGTTAACACACCGTGTCTCGATAAAAAACGTGCCACTTTTATTTTTTGAATAACTCCGTAAAACAATGACAGATTTTGTTAATTTGTGGCAAGCAACATCATGAAAAAACTTGACATAAGTGACTGTAGTTTAGCCCGCCTCAGCGTAATACGGTTGCTACACTATCGTGTGAAATGCAGAAGTCGTGGTTTGGCCATTTACAACAATGAATTCATACTGGGTCGCGCGTGAATTGGCTCAGAAATGATTCACCAAATAGCAACAAACACGAGTAACAGTTATTATCTCTCAGAAAGTCTTTACGTGTTACATCACATCATTTTTATTACTGCATCTGCTCAAAATGTCTTCCTCCACACGAACGCAAGTGAATGGACATTGAGCGACTCGCCAACAGCACGTTCACTAATGCGTGACCCAAAGCGGCTAAGTCGCTGTTGACGCATCATTTCAGTTTGTCGACGAAAAATCTTAAAATAAATACAATTGATGTTAGATATGTAACAGATTTTTAATAATTTTGTTGTCCCGGTGATTTTTTGAGCCGATGCATGCGCTCCCCAGTATGAATTCATTTCTGTAAATGGCTGAACTACGACTTCTGCATTTCACAAGGTAGTGTAGTGACAGTATTAAAGTAAGATGGGCTAAACTAAAGTCATTTACGTCAAGTTTCTTCATGACGCTGCCTGCTAAAAATTATCAAAATCGGCCAATGTTTCACAGGGTTATTCAAAAAATAAAAGTGGCATGTTTTTATTGAGACACGGTGTACAAAGTTACATGTCAAAACACTTAAGGTGATCGTTTACCTTCGACAGCGGGGAGCTTGTTAGTGGCAGGTTTGACAGTGTTAGGCAACAACCTCCATACACGCTGGCCCTGTCACATACAACAGCAACAACAGTAACAATAATATTACAAATAATAATACAAAAAATAATGTTTACATTGCTGTCATCACGGCACAGCCATTACAGGAATTCACCCGGTGCATATGACAAATGCGGCACAGCACAGGGCAGCAGGCTATTGAATCAAATCAATTAGCTTCAGCCACAGATTTGCCTAAACTGCTAGTCATAGTCTTGTATTCAATATCACCATTTATTATCATTACGAAGCCAGAAAGGTGATACTGGTACTCATTTTACCATCGCATGGAAGAGAATTTAAGCTGAGTTTACATGGGTGGTTCGTTGTGTACCGAGATGGTTTACCAGATCCAGCATACAACAGCTTCACTGACCAAGATCAAAGTGTTAACTGTTACGCTAAGGCTGATGGCGGACGACCCAAGTTCTCCACAAAAGAAACTGGCACCAGAATCTGAAACTAGAAATTTGTGTCTAAGTTTTGCACACATGTGCAAAAGTTGCACACAAAAAAACATGGCATCTCCCAATATCATCAGTTCACTTGGGACCGAGGAGTCGATTGAAACAGCGTCTGGGCTGTGGCTACAAACAGAAGCAGATGGCGAACTCTTGCTGCCCATTGTCCTGTCAAGGATCAGAGGATCTAAGTGCTAAGTAAGTAAGAAATAACATTTTTCAACGAAATTTGGTGCTCGCTTTAGCAATTTATTGAGAATTAAGCCTACAAAATTTTATTCAAATTTGTTTGTATTTGACATTTCTATTGTACAATGTCTAGGGGGTTACTTTTTTTCCAGACACAGTGTAGATATATACCTCGGATGCTTGTGAGGCTGCTCCATTCATAGCAGAGATGTTTCCACTTGGTCCAAACATTGGCAAATACTGTATAACATCAAACACACAATAAACCCATTCTCACAATGTTTGTAATAGAACAGTGCATAACACAATATCAAACAATAACCTAAGTAGCAAATGAAGTAGAAAATTGACAGAAAAAAAGACGAAAACAGACGTAAATAGAATCAGGCACAGAGACAAAATCTCTGCAATAGAACATAGCAGATACCACAAAAATCCCTGATATGGGTCACAATCAGGATCCAGAATTTCAGAATCAATCAGTATTACCGCTGCCACCAAAATCTTAATGCTCACTGAACGAGCCAGATGCTCACGTCTTCACCAAATTTCACCAAAATCTGTTCATAATCATCAAAGTAATCTGACCTATAAACAGACAAACATTCAAAAAATGCCTCAAAAACGAAAACTCTTTCTTCAGCAGAGGTGATTAGGTGGGAAGTATGCCATGAAAAAAACAGCTCAAGACAGAAAATGTCACAAACTTGATACTGAAGCAAAGCACAAATCAAAAATCAGATCAAAAATGCATTTGTAGGGCTCATCTACAATGCGCAAGAAACAGAAAAAGTCACAAACAAGTTCTTAAAATCCCATAAGCATATATGTAAAAAAGTATTGAGGCAACAAAAAACAAACCTGTGAGAAAGGATTTGTGAGTGAACGGTAAACCGCATCGGCACGACACCAAGCAGCGGACTTCTCAGCATTCGTCTGCTCAGCACACAAACATAATTTACTCCATGGTTGTACTTGTACTGCCTATCTCTCAGTGGCGTAGACAAGCCCACCAAGACAAAACATAAGCACATTAAAAACTGCACTAAATTTCAAATTTCGTCAGTTAATTTTCTTGAAAATAACTACATTATTGTTGCCATCAGATGTCATATTTTACAGCTATAAAAAAGCACCACATTTGATTTCGGTGACTGGGGTCAGCCCCAGATTTCACTAAGGGTTCCCAGACCCAGGGCTGAATTTTATGGGTCCTACTTCTAACAGGGGGACGAGGATGGAAATGAAGAAGGAAAGACTAAAGGATGGAAAGAGGCGAGTGGGAAAGAAGAAAGGAAGAAAAGAGAAGAAGAATGGAAAAGGGAATGGGAGGAGAGAGGAAAGAACAGTTGATAGGGAGGGTCGAGGCTCCCCAATTCACATATCTGGCTACAACACTGCTATCTCTACGATCTGCAGTGGTATAACGTGTTGTTAACAAAATGGGTGCACTCAAACATGGCCACAACGAATGACATTGTAAGCAACACTACCGAGCATTCAAAACGTGGAATGAGTGTGTTAAATCGATGCCTGAAGTGCACACTGCACAAGTTCCCTCAAAACTCAGAAACAACAGAAAATTTGCACATTAACCTCAGGCGCTACAGCGAATGCCGTCAACACCGGCTTATCACAGATGTTTGGAATCACAATGTCATCTAATGCACGAGCGCCAGCATCGGCATCTGTATTGTACATGAAAACAAACAGTCAAAATGGACACCTATATAACTAGAAGGCGCTCATGAGAGTGCACATCTCCGCTAAGTGGAGTGATTTAAACATTACTACAAGGAAAGGGAAAGGAGAAGGAAGAGCTGCTTCGCGGAGGGAGGAAAAAGTAATAGCCAGCATTGCTGCTTGTGCTGTTGGTGCAATGACGTCATTGCTATTATTAGTCATCACGTACACATACAGCAGTGTTTTTCAACCTTTTTGTTGCCGCGGAACCCTGAACAAGCATAGAGGTCACTCACGGAACCCCATGCATTGATCCAAGCGTCCAACGACGTACGCAAGGTAGAAGCTACAGGGTGTCTACGGACTCATTTCCCTAGCAGAGCAAAGTCCTGGTGAGGATGACAAAGCAAGCAAAAATGACCAATATTAAATTTGATTACATTAACAGGTAGCAGTACGTTATTGTAGTTAACGTAACAGCGAAGCGGTCGTCCACGGCCGCTTAGCCCCAGCCA
>Ga0209367_1001652_pt1 | contig 27970 bp, 20 predicted proteins | sample WorMetLIZISLAND2_FD_187412 | JGI IMG/M metagenome (GOLD analysis project Ga0209367, IMG submission 187412) | Marine gutless worms symbiont microbial communities from Max Planck institute for Marine Microbiology, Germany - Olavius geniculatus... ...
ACCCCTTTTTGAGGGGTTCAAGGTCGTTCAAGGTCATCGATGTTGATAAATCCAAAAAGCCTGTCACCAGTGCTTGTTATGATAAGCAGCATGTATGTACCTATCTGCAACCGTTTTCACATTATTTGAGCCAATAACGGCAAAATGGCGTCTTTTTATGGGGGGTACCCCTCTTCGACGCCCTCGTTCGAGGGGAACCCCTGCACCCAGTGGCACGAAATTGTCATGATAAACTAGAGACCTTGGGGCAGCCCACAGTGAAGATTTCGTGATCCTAGCTTGCACCGTTATGATACAGCTCACGAGTGTGACGGACGGACAGACGGACGCCCAGACAACGGCAAAGACGCGCGAAGCATTCTGCTTTCGCGCGTAAAAAAAAGAGTATAATTTAACTTATACACAAAACACACCTTAAGCATTTCCGAGGCCTCTTTGCGGCGTGCAGCAATGTGGTCCGACTCTTCGAGCAGTTTCTCAATTTCCTCCTGCTTGTACAAGTGACTCACGAGTTCGCTTTGTAGGTTATCCTTCACATAATTGACGAGGAAATGCATAATGGCCTTTGGCACGCTGTCCTGGATATTCTTCCGCACGATCAGGAAATACGACTTTATCAGTCTCTCTGTCAGCAATGCACAGCAAAGTCGACAAATATACCTGAAACAAAATTCACGTTGTTGTTAACTATAATACCAGGTCGGCCCAGTGCTGACATAGCCACCTGCCTGACCTTTGACCTTATGAGCTGGTTACTCCTGTCCCAGAGCATGTTCACACCAATGTTGGTTTTGCAACACCTTGCTGTTTTCCACTTAGAAGTACACAATGGACACTGGACAGAAAAAGAAAGACTGGTGGATGTCCACATAATCATTGTTATTCATAGTGCAACAAAAAACTGACTAAACATATATAACTGCAAACAAGTTTCAATGTGACGACAACAAAGTAAACAACAAAGTTCAATGTTCAGCCTAACCAGGGGTTAGGTTTTATGCCAAAGGTCAACAGCATTCTGTCACTCCTCTGTGACCGATGCGAGTTTCCAAGGCCCTGAGCCAACAGTGAGTACAAACACAACCCAAATATATGGGGAGAAAGCCAAACCTCCCACATACTGCCGTAATCTTTCCAGCAGTTAGAACAATACCAAATTATACTGCTTGTTAAAAAAGGCACATGTACGTAAACAACTTGCCCAGGGTTATTACCTGGCAGTGGAATGACCAAGAGTCGAACCAGTAACCTCGCGTTCACTAGTTCGATGCACTACCCATTAGAGATTACCTCCAGAAAAAAAGCCAGTCGAATTTAGTAGTAATAAGTCCGCTCCGAAAGCTATCGCTTCCGGGCGACTAATACAACGTAACAGTACTTAATGAGTTATGTAAATTATAAAAATAAACCTTATATTATCCAGACCAACACCATCATCATCAACAGAAAGACATCCACGATAAAAGTGACAGCCACACTTAACTACTCTTGGGGTTGGGGCACAGTACAGGAATTATGGCTTTTTCGGCCCTTTGCCACTTCGCACTCTGGCTTGTTCGCCTCTTGGCTTTTTCACCCTCTGGTGCGTTCGCCTCCTGGCTTGACGCCTCCTGGCTGATTCACCCACTCACCTTGGACGATTTGCCTCCCGTTGAGCAATATATTGGTCTACTGCAGACTAATATTTTATGTTTTTGTGTTTTTGTTTACAGAATGACAAAACTACAGTGTATTGTCACTGAACTGATTAGTAGGCCTAATTATCTCAATTAACGTTATACGTGTGACAGAAATGCTTTGCCACAAACATCTCATTTTTTGACGACAAAGATACCTAAAACGCTAAAGACAAAACGTCATTCTACTGCATGGGCGCTGCATGTGTGTGGAGTCAGCTTTCTTTGAAATGAATTCTTACGGGTATATAGGACTAGGCCTAATAACAGCCACTGCGTGCTGACGAAGGTCTAGATCTATAGACAGCGTCTACAGGCTACAGCACTGTAAACAGTATAGGCGACAAAGTGCTATAAAAAGCAAATGGGGTCTCTGAATATCTGTATAATAAAATGTAATGATATCTAATACTAATACTAATCATATTTATATAGCATCAATATGCAGAGCTGAATTTAACCAATATGCAGGCACTGAATTCAACAAACCACTAAATAGTTATACAATCGTTTATTCTCATCATCATGCTATAAACTGTCTAAACATTAAATGTAGTATTATAGCATATACACATTGCAGTTTATCGCCCTTGTACTACTCAATATTGAATTGACGGTATTCAACGGGGGCGAATTGTCCAAGCTAATAGGGCGAAACAGAGAGGGGGCAAACAAGCAGGAGGCAAATGAGTCAGGAGGTGAATCGTCCAAGGTCAGGGGGCGAATCAGCCAAGGGGCAAAAAAGCCAGGGGGTGAAACGGCAAAGGGGCAAAACAACCAGACACCCAGTACAGAAATAATGGACAAAAAGTCAATAAAAAATGACAGCAGACTAAAAGTCACTAGTATCAAAAGAAAACATTAATTATTATAGTAAAAAATAAATGATGGTTCAGTTAAAGGATGAGTTGATAACTGACCAATGACACTGCAGTCCCGCTGCTCCTGTGCAGTTAGCTTCCTACTGCTTGGCATAGTAGGCTAATCATCACACAAACATTCTCACTGATCTATCTGTCTAATCAAAACCTACTATTCAGCAATGAAATAAAGCAGTAAAACTTTAAAAAAAACACAGTTGTGCCATTATGTAAAGATTTGTATACAAAATCCCATATGATGGGTTGCTTTCAGGATATTTTCCTGACAGATGTTTTAACGATTCCAGTAAATGGGAATTCTGCTATGATGCAAAATCTGTTACAATTCATATAATAGGCAATTTCACAATCAACTGGAGCAGGTTAGCTGCTCACGATGAAGGTAATCCAATAATTAAATTCCCCCCATATTAGCGACCAAGCTAAAGCAAGGCTACCATTACTTCTACAGATAAAATTTGAAAAACGTGAACACAAAAATCAAAACCAGTTACAATAGCTGGAAGCTACAACTCATTCATCAACTGATCTACAGAAAATATCATAAATTGCTTTAATCATTAACATATAGATGAAAGACTAAAAGAGTACAAAAAGTTACAACCATAGCAGAATATTTCACTGGGTTGACAATGCCATTACTGTACTATGAATATCTGTTAAAATTCTGTATGAAAGTGGCAAGCAAAAATGAAGAAAATCTAAACTAGATATACAACAACTAAATATGGTGCTTTTACACATGGTGGGCCAAAAAAAATGTCCTAACTTGTTTTCGTCAGAACTTTGTCATATCTCCACCAAATTTGATAATTTTTAACACACAAATGGCCAAGATGATAAAATTATGCGAGATTCACTTATTGTCCACCTCACCTAATTTATGCCAATGCACTACAGTGTAAAACACAGATGCTCCAAATTGTTGTATAATGCTGAGTTGTTGTACCTATAAAAGTTCTAACGATTTAATTAAGCACACAATAAACTAAAATGTGATTTATTCTGTAGAATTATAAGTTTGTGTAACAACTTGCTTCCAAATTATCAGAATTTGTGTCCAAAGTGTACACAATAGCTTAGAGGTGACGCCATGGCTGATAGCGGCATTAACGATCAACTGATCAAACTGCACAGCACTCATTCATGGATTAGATATGTTTCGAGCTCATCAGTCAGCTATTTTATTGTCTGCTATTTTCAGCCTAAAATATCTAATACCACAAAATTATTAAATCACGTGGCGCACTCTGTCGAATTGATAATGAAAATGCGAGCAATCTGACACTGATAATCACTGTGTTAACAAACAATTTGGAGCATCTGCGTTTTACACGGTAGTGTGCTGACATAAATTAGGTGAGGTGGAAATGGGTGTACCTCACATAATTCTATCGACTAAGCCGTGCGTGTGCCAAAAATCAGCAAATTTGGTGGAGATTTGACGAAGTTCTGACAATAACAAGTTGAAACATTTTTCGGCCCACCCCGTATATTACATCCACATGGTTGTTTTACTGTACATACTGTGTGTACGACTGAAGTCACGGCAATCGCAAAACGGCTCACCACTTCATCTAGTAGGTTGACGCCGCGTCTGGCCGACGGTGACTGAGGCAGGCTCGGCGGAGCGCTGCCTGGTTGACTACTGCCACCGCTGGCCACCACGGACAGACTCTGGCCCTGAGACACTGCAGCTATGGACACCACTGCTGCCTTGTCGTCGTCCTTACTGCTGCCAGTGGTCTTGGGCCACCAACTGGACATGTCACTAGCCACGCTGTCGGTCAGTGATGAAGACGGCACAGGCTTCACCTGTCAGAAGTTACGTGAATACAACGCAAACCAGCCACAGACGCTCAACTCCTCACCTCACATCAAGTGATGCCAAAAAAATGCAAAATAAAATTTGAAACATAAAAAACTTTCAATGTCTCTTAACCTTGTACTGCTTCACATGGCATACCATCGACCTTACCTTCACACCGAATGTCATTTAAAATCTGAAAAAAAATATTTCGGACGGATGAACCGATGGCCATACGGACAGACAGACAGATTTAATAAATATCTATGCAGCAAAAATATAATAACAAAACTGTACAAAAAAGTACAGACAAAAAGTTACAAGTTAGACAATCTCGACTGGCTAGTATGCAATGACTCCAATATCAAATCTCACTAAATACTAAACAACAAATACTAAGGAGTGAAGAACTAAAAACCGAAAACAATCTTGGTGTGACAAACTTGTTTGCTGGTAGTGCCACCGTGCGTCATGGCGTTGTGGGCGCTGACTTTACGGAGGTCGCTGGCATCGACATTGTCATCACTGAGACCACGATAGATCAACCTCGCCTCGTCGAAGTCCGGGTGTCGTGTGTTGACGTACGCAAGTTCTATGGCAACAAGATTTTCCACCTGTTGAAACATACATGCGTGCCAAACGTTTACAACTCACCCATACTGGACTTAGGGCTCTCAGTCATTTTCGACAATGAAATTCCAAGACTTTCGAAAACCAAGCATTCAAATTTTAAGGACCATTCATCAACAAGTCAACATCGATGAAGGAAAGTTAACAATAACTTAGGAACGTCTTTAAAAGAACACAGTCTATCAGCTGCCATGTTATTTTTGTAAAGAGTAAATGAAAAAAATGAAATAAGTCACTCACACTGATACAAAACAGAACACATAAGAGCATACTATTAATTTTCCTCCAGTAAATTCCTGGATACTCAAGGACAAAATCAATGGAATACAAGTACTTCAAGAATCAGTGGAAACCCTGCAGATGAAGCAACTGCAGCAATTCACTTTAAAGTCAGATAATTTAAGCAAATGGTGCAATACAAATCACTGGCTACATTCCAGTCAGGGACATTCTTAGATGACGATGATGATAGGGGAATTGGTCTTCACTGACAACAAGGCAGACATACTGCTGTTGAACAGGCGATTATGACGACGACAAATAAAACATATTCTAACGTACAAAGCTTATATTTATACAATAAGGATCCTCAGTTACAGCCTTCAAACAGCATCAAATACTATGCAAAACCTGTTTGCATAAACTAATTCTACAGAGGTTTTATGGCTTTAAAAATATGGACAGGTGATCAAAATCATGAATTATCTGTTGATTTTTTATGGCAACAAAACAACACATGAGCCACCATTACAGTGTCTGCATTACCACTCAAAAATTGTGTCATTTTGTGTAAAAAAAATTGTGTCATTTACCATCGTATTAGTTATCGGCAAACGTCGCCGGAGGAGACTTGTTATGACGTCAACAATCCGTTCGTGCACCTTTGGAAATCTCAGCATTTCTTGCTATAAATCACAGTTGACAAGTTTGTAGCTAACACTTATTATGCACTGTTCACAGATCTAAAAGTTTGCTATAAGGCTAGCTATATTATTTGGCACTGTCACTGTTTAAAACAAGAAATTTGAGCTAATGCTAACGAGACGCGCGAAAGCCGATAGCAGTTCCTGTTCGCAAACCGTCAGTCTATCTCCAGCTATTTCATCACAGTTCATTCTTGGAGTGTGCGCTGCAGCCAAAGATCACAAGAATCAATAAAAACACCTTATTTTGAAAGTTTAGAGTCTTTCAAAGTCATCGATGTTGATACGACTGAAAAGCTCGTCACTAGTGCTTGTTGCGATAAACAGCATGCCCATGCCTATCTGCAACCGTTTTCATGAAAGACTGGCCAACCTCGGTGAAATAACAACTTTTACAGGGGTACCGTTCTTTGATGCCCTTGTGTGCAGGTTTCCTTAAACGTAAAAAATCAAGACTTGGACCGTCGAAATCTACGTTCAGTGCTGAAAATTTCACACGCAGCCTTTCCATGTTTATCTCAATTAGTTTCGTTGCAATTCACTCTTGAAATGTGTCTCGCAGCCCAAAATCGCCAAAAAATCCATAAAACCCCTACTTTAGCATTCAAAGTCATCCAAGGTCATTGAATTCGGTGGCAATCGAGAGGGTAGGACTTCCTATTAGTGATTAGTAGTAACCTAGGCCCTATCTCGAACCATTATTGAGATACAGTGACTTATTGGCTAAAAATTACAAATTTTCCCGCCCCTCTCATTTAGCGCCCTCGTTCGAAATGACCCCCTTCGAATTTATGGAAAAGCTTTACGGTTTCTGAAACTAGAGTCTTCCAGGCAGCTGACGGTAAAGATTTGATGATGCTAACTTGCACCGTTTTGACTGATCCAACCATGTGACAGAGAGACGGACAGAATTGCGATGGCTAAGACGAGCTGAAAGCAGTAGCTGCTTTCGCGCATAAAAACTGACATGCTTAATTATAATAAATGTAAAAATAAAAATAAACTACAACCAATAAATATAAAATAAAAATGTTGTCATTATGGTACTACGTCAGCTGTAAATAATCAAAATAAAAACTCTACTTTTTGTTCATCTAGTAAATTATTTTCCAGAGCTGCAGTGTATCCTCAAAAATTGCAAATTTGTGAAAATTGCTAAAGCACAATTTATTAAAGACTGCATACTTCCCACGCACCAATAGCATAGCAAAAGATAAATGCATGTCAGCATAAAAAGGGGGCAATTGAAAATGCAGAACTGAAAAAAGATGGACCACAAAAATCAAAAGACAGAAAAAGCAAGAGTAGCATTTGATTGACTAAACAGTATTTTCTAGCCCTGCACTTTAAGCACCCTGACACAAGAATCAACCGACGACACAGCGACAACCTGTGTGCCGCAGTGCTGTATAATTCGCTGTAGTTCCTCGTGCACAAGTTCCACACAGCGCATTCCGGGCTCCTCGAGGCGCCGAATCTGTCGCTTAACCAACAACTCAAACGACACTTCAGGCACGAACAGCGCTGGCCTTGGACCCTACATCCATCACACACACACACGCACACATTCATCCCTCCGCCAGCTGTAAAATTTCAGATTAGAATTCTAAACAGTTTTTGAGAAAACAGCAAAAAACTTTAGGAGATTACATTTTTTATGAATCTTATGAATCACCCAGCTCCTTACATCAAATGGTACTTCATACCTAGCACACATGTTGAATCGTGTAGGCGTATAATGCTCTGATGCTAACGTCTACTAATAGCATGAGTGTAGGCCGCTGAACTGAAAGAACTGTGACGGCTACCAAAAACGTTTTTCTTTATGTAGAACAAGAATGCACGGCATATTCACTTTCGTTTTTGCGCACCACTATTCTTCGGTGCTCTAATGTCATGTATGGGCTGGCAACAGGATGAGCAAGTTCACTTTTGTGCTGCGATTTTTAACTTCGATATCTAATGTGTACATTTTCTACCAAAGTTCTGATGACACCTTTAGCACAACAAACAATGACGACAGTGACAACAGTCAAGATCAAACTCTGATTCAAACAATATCAATGCTATAATTATGCCCAAATTCGAGCTTCATGAATGCCAGGAAGCTATAATGTCTCAACAAACATATGGCACAACAATAGTAACAGTAAATTTGTTGTTCTATACTACAAGGTGCGGCAAAAAAGTAGCCCCTAAAGTTTTTTTGCTGTTTTCTCAGCAACCGTTCAGATTTTTAATTTGAAATTTTACAGCTTTATTTGTTAAAACCTTTTACACATAACTGCCAAGTAAAATGTGATTCTGTTGAAAAACGACAAAGTTATAAACTTTTTAACATGACTGATTTTTCAGCATTAAAAAATGTTTAAGCTAAAAATGCTCTTTAATTTTCAAAAACCTGTTACCACGTAACTGCTGACGATGTTACAGTGATGTTTTAATAAACAGTAATTTATTTTGTTTATAAATCATCACTAAATTATCATTGTTTTAAAGCAATCGCCGGCTGCCCACCGGGTTATCTTCCAGCAGGATGGAGCGCCAGCACACACGGCACACAGCGAACAGAATCAGCTGCTGGCCAACTGTCCAGATATCATCACAAAAGACCAGTGGCCTCCAAGTTCGATGAATATAAACCCAATAGACTATCACGTGTGGGATGAAATGCTGAAAGCTTACTGCAAGCTTAAAACAAAGCTGAAAACAAGCACCAAAACCAAGGAAGCACTTTAGGTTATCTGGAGCAACCTGCCCATTGACCGATCGACTAGGCTGTAAAAGATTTATCAAACGAAGCGAATGTGTTGGAGCTTGAAGCTGGCGGTGAACACTTTAAACATTCATGGTAACAATGAAATTATGCCATCTGATCATTAGTTAATTGTGTTGTGTCAACAATGTTACGGAATTGATGTTGTAGCTTGAACATTTTTAATGCTAAAAAATCGGTAAGTGGTCATGTTAAAAAGTCTATAACTTCGTTGTTTTTCAACAAAATTACATTATACTTTGCAGTTGAATGTAGAAGGTTTTACTAAATAAAGCTGTAAAATTTCAAATTAGAATTCTAAACAGTTTTTGAGAAAACAGCAAAAAACTTCAGAAGGTTAATTTTTTACTGCACCCTCTATGTGCAAAAATGAACACCATAAAATATTCAGCCACATATTTTCACATCAGAATAAGATAACTGCCATATAAATCCCGAGCAACATAATGGCAAATCAGTAACTAGATGGTGAATGTATAAGAATTGACAGTGAGTGTGCTGTTTACCGTAGCATTGCGGATTGCAGTCAGAATATCTAGCTGAGTTAGTCCTCCAAGAGGATCAACATGCCTCAATGTTCGACCGAATGTCTCGTGGAAAATGTAGCATATCCGTGCACCACCGCATCTGCCACAGCATGGATGACACCATATAAAAGACAGCAAATAGAGTACCGGTAAAATAAATGAAAATGAAAAACACAAAAATGCAATAGGTAAACTGTACACAAGACAAAATGAAACACACAAACCAGTCATAATGTTACAGTAGGAAAACATGGTCAAACCTTCTATTATATCCAAGAAACTGATCTTGAAGCATGCACACTAATAATCCTAACACAGATTATTCAGCAGTCTACCTAGGCTTGGTAGTCTAACGGTAACGTGTCGGACTTGTAATCTTGAGGTAACTCAGAGGCGCAGGTTCGATTCCGCACCGCAACACCGCCGGGTAACGACCTTAGGCGAGTTGTTCACACAAATGTGCCTCTGTCACCAAGCAGTATAATTTGGTACTGGCTTCACCGCTGGAACGTAAACAGGCACACCGTGCGATACACTGGCCCCGTATCCGTGGTCTCGCAGTGTAAAAACTGGTGCATGGCTGAGGGCCTTAGGAAATGGAGATCAGCGCCACCCTATGTGCCGTAAGGCTCGGGAAGGACTTTACGTTTACGTTTTACTACCTAGGAACTGAGCTTTAGTCCAACTGATAACAATTCAGGCTCAACCTGCACTGGGGCCACTTACTGCTGAGGCACTGGAACAGAAAAAAAGCAAAATGTTACCAAATCAGACAAAAAATATTTTAGATTGTGACCAATCTAATGTACTCCTCACGCACATTATTTTCTCCTGTATTCTTTTAACTGCTTCTTAGTTCCTTTCGCAAAGTTCTTTTCGCAAATAGCGGTGCCGACAGCATCAACCGTGCAACTGATGTCATCACGTCACGTGACCCCAAAAGGTCAAACTCGTGACCCCATTATCTTTGAGGTGCCATACCTCCATAACGGTGCTAGATAGAGCATGGTCTTGTCCACAGTGACCATGCATCTATCTAGCACCGTTATGGAGATATGGCCGTTTGAAGTTCTTCAAGGAAGGCTCTTCCAGGAACAGAAATCAGTGGTTGGTCGGTCCTCAATATTACACTGATCTTATATACTCCTCTTCGCTACGTTAGGAATGTAGCATGCGAGGAGTAAAAATTACCATAACTACTAACACCAAAACTACTAATAATAATTTCTGATTTTGCATAACTAGTCTACTTTTCCAACTTTACAGTACATGTTTGGTTTATTGTACAGGGTGCAGCAAAAGAAGTGGACCCCTGAAGTTTTCGCCATTTTCTTAGCAAAAGTTTTGGATTTTTATACGAAATTTTTACAGCTTTATTTATTGAAACCTTCTACATCTAATTGCCAAGTAAAATGTGATTCTGTTGAAAAACGATGAAGTTATAGATTTTTTAACATGACCGCCTACCGATTTTTCAGCATTAAAAAATGTTTAAGCTAAAAATGCTATTTAATTTTCAAAAACTGGTTACATATTACTACCGATGACATCACAGTGACGTTTTGATAAACACTAATTTACATTGTTTACAAATTATTGTTGTTTTAAAGCAATCGCCAGCTGCCCACCGGGTTCATCTTCCAGCAGGATGGCACATCAGCATACAGAGCGCGCAGCGCATGGAACGGACTACAGGCCAACTGTCCAGATTTCACCACAAAGGATCAGTGGCCTCCAAATTCGCTGAATATAAACCCAATGGACTATCACGTGTGGGGTGCAATGTTAAAGGCTTACCGCAAGATTAAATCATAGCCAAAAACAATCGCCAAAGTCAAGAAAGCACTTCAGGTTATCTGGGGCAACCTGCCATAAGAACCGATTGATAAGGCTGTGAAAGACTTCTCAAATTAAGCGACTGAAGGCTTGTGTTGGAGCTTGGAGCTAGAGGTGGACACTTCGAACATTCACAGTGACAATGAAATTCTGGTATCTGGGGCGGTATGCATAACAACATCGTAACTTTACTTCCAAAGTAAAATCGAATTACGTCGGATGTAGTGCTAAGTCGGTATGCATAACGACGACATGGCACTAGTCAGACTCCTACGTCCGAACTAACTCTAGTTGCTCCAGCGACCTGTCATAAATATTTAGTCGGTCGTTGTCAATGTAAACTAACATCGCTATGGAGAATCTGCAATCACGTCATGCGTCGTAAAGGACTTCTGGTAAATCAATTACACTGCTGAAACTAATTGCAGTATCAAAAAGTTGCTGAATAAAACTTTTAGCGTTCGATAAATTTCATTTAATCGCATCACGCATTCTTACTTAGCCCATGGAGCTGTAACTAGGCTCGAGCACGCCTGAGACTACAGCAGACGACAAGTCAGGCCATATCTATTTTTAGCTGCAGGCCGGTTGTGGCAGAGTGCGTTTAGCCAGGAAATTCCATAGTCAAACTACATGACATCAACTACGTCGGTAGTAGGTAGTCGCTCGCTACAACAGCATTTTGCATGCCGTCGAACGCAACTTTCTAGTTTGGAAGTATTTAGTCGCGACATAGACCTTACGTCCAAACTAATCTACAACGTTGTTATGCATACCGCCCCTGATCATTAGTTAACTGTGTTGTTTCAACGATGTTATTGAATTGGTGCTGTTGCTTGAACATTTTTAATGCTGAAAAATCGGCAAGCGGTCATGTTAAAAAGTCTATAACTTGGTCGTTTTTCAACAGAATCATATTTTACTTGGCAATTAGATGTAGAAGGTTATAGTTAATAAAGCACTAAAATTTCAAATTAAAATTCCAAACGTTTGCTGAGAAAATGGCAAAAAACTTTTGGGGTCCACTTTTTTTGCCACACCCTGTAGTTTAGTTTAGTTCATGTTCAGTGCTTGTTTTCATTTGTGCATTTCCTGCAGTGTTATCATTTAGTATTTGCTTATTGCAGTGTTTGATGCGCGTTTGTTGCATTTCAATAAATCAGTCATTCATTCATTCAATCAAAAAAATGTTATGTTGGTTTGTCAAAGCATCAATGCAGTAGCACGTTTATACAACAAAAACGATGCCCTTCCCTGTTACCCACTCACTGTTAAAAGTACCACAGAAAATCATCCACAAACTAACACGACAGAAAAATTTAACACTTAACACTTAGCACAAACAGAAACAATATGGGGCACTCCAAAGCTGACCAAATATTATCTTACAGTTCTGTGGTTTCAATGTTCTTTGCGGTGCCTTCAATTGTACTGCAGTACGCCGATGCAAACCTTGTGATGATCTGTAGAAGAAGTTGCGGCTACAATATAAACATAAAAACCACTGCTGTAGGCCAGTCTTCTTAGCAATGACGTTTACACCTAACGTATTTGCCTTATGCACTCAAATGTGTCAAGTGTTTAACTTTAACCCTACCAGATACATGAAAAAATTTCTCCATCCAGAGGCAACAATTAAGCATAAAAATTAACAGCCTTTCTAATGTACACATTTTCTCAAAGTCCAGGCACTTTAAAATTCAAACTCCCCTCCACCGCAAAATAAATTAATAATCTTATCTGGCATCACCAAGAGTTTGTGTCCTCTGTCAATATAACATGTTCAACTGAAAACAATTCTTCCCAATTAATGCTATTCATCAACCAACTGTTATGGTTCAGTGTACAAAATGAGTCAAAACAACTGATGAAATAGCAGCACAAGAACCTTGTCTTCAACTTCGTCGCCGAACGAGTTGAGTAGCTGCTGAAACTGTGCGGCCATGACATTGACTCGAGTCTTCAGCTCTGGCAGACAGTCGCGAATGTGATGCATCAGCAACTGACACAAACCACGACAAACACATCAACTAGCACCATACAACAAACTCATTAACCATCTTCTGCGTGCCAACCACAACCTTTGCTGATGCTGAACAGTGTCCACTCTATTCCTACTTTCATCTTCTGTCCAGTTGGCTGACCTGTTATGAATAACTTCACGTTAAAACAATGACAATCATTAGGAGTGCCTATGTACTGGTGAAAGCCAATGTCAAACAATTCAGGAAATATTCATCATTTCTGGCAAGCACCACCAAGAGTGTGTAGCACCAAACGTAGACATCAATCTCCAGAGTGGACAGTTCTGAGCCAAGTCAACTGCATCGTCCATATTGAGGTCACTGGATTTCAGATCCTGCTGAATGGTTTTCATCCATGTAATACAACGTCGTCTCAGTGGTCTCCTCCAGTTTCCTGTGAGGGAAGCTGTTAAGATCTGTTTTGCATCTGTTTCATCAGGAAATAGAAAATATTACAACTCAGAATACAGGAAATACAATACAGGAAATATTACACTATATAACAGTCTAAAAACTTTCAAATGTTTGTAAAGTTAAAATAGTACACCAGTAATGCCCAAAATATAAGTTGACAATAAACAGTTTTGCCTGATGGTGGCGGCCAATCCACTAACACTTCCTGACAGCTGTCAAATTCTATGACATTTCCAGGTTATCCAGACTAATGGTTACCATGAAGCAAATTACAAATCAAGTGTACTCCATGTTGTCTACCTCTTCCACTCCCACCACCAACACCACGTTCAGTTTCTGCTCTGCCGGCTTCAACATGTTTCCAGAATTTCCAGTCAACATTTGGGAACCACTGGAGCCATAATAGTTAAAAATGCCTATTTACTGACTGACAAAAAACACTAGAACACTGGCATAGACCCCGGCTATTAGTAGACATGCACCACACAGTATAACACAATGTACCTACACGATTCAACGTGCGTGCTAGATATGGAGTGCCGTTGCGATTCGCCAGCGATGGATATCTTTTCTGAAGGAAGCTACCCTCGTCTTGCAGTGCTTCCTTGATATCCTGTCCATTACACAATACTACAATCGACTTCAGCTAGCCGATGAAATGGTAAGATAATTTCAAGTGGTTTTTGCAATGTACACCAAAAGCACAGTGTACCTAGTTCAGATGTATTTGCAGTAATGGAACACCCAGCATATAAAGGTAAAGGTCGTCAATTTGTATAGCGCATCATCGCAAGCACGCGCACGCCTCTAATACGCTTATGTCACTAACCAGAGCTGCCTGCCGCGTGGCCACCGTGTGCAGCCTGCAGACACAGGCTGGCACAGCAGCCGGCTAGGCAACCCCAGTCAGCTGTACCAAGGTCCCCACCTTACGTAACTCATATAAATGAGTTACAGACTCATTTTACCGTCCCACGGAAGGTAGAAGGCTGAGTCGACCTAGCTGGCAGGCTTCGCACCGAGATGGTTTACCTGCCTGCAGGCAGTCACCCATCGCAGTACTAACCGGGCCTGGTGCAGAGTAACTTCGTTTCAGTCGAAACGCGTTACCAACTAGCATCATCACTGTCACTGTCATTATCACCTCCTGACCTCAGTAACTATTACGTTTGTTCTGGTCATCATTTGTAATGTTATACTTTAATACTACTTCACAATATATAAAAGCAACATTCCTATGTCACTGGGGTCCTCACCTAGCTAACCACCCACCCAATCAGCTGAATTTTTACACTGCAAAGTCTCAGCTCCGCATAGTAATTACCTCTTCTACTGAATAGCACAATTAATGGTAAACAAAACACAGAAAAGGTAAAAAGTATAGATCGTCAATTTGTATAGCGCATCGTCGCGTATACACGCCTCTAATGCGCTTTCGTCACTGACCAGAGCTGTCGGCCGCCCAACCGCTGCGTGCAGCCTGCAAACACAGGCTAACGCAGCAGCCAGGCCAGGCAGCCCCAGTCAGCTGTACCAAGGTCCCCACATTCCGTAACCCATATAATGGGTTACTACTCATTTAGCCAACCCCGGAGAAATGGCAGGTTGAGTTGGCCTTGTTGGTTGACTGATAGCAAACGCTTTATCCACAAGTGGTCACACGGCCATCCATCAGTCTAGCGCAGTATAAGGAAAGTTCGCCGGCCATGACCGATGTTCTAACCACTGTGCTACGCCACCAACAGTAGACTATACTAAATGCTATTCATTAATTTAATACAAATTGTTATAAGGCTAAGATTTCCTATGCATAAAAGCAGTAGATAGTATCAGCTGTGCCAGAAACAAATGCAACCCAATGATGCTGATAAGTTACAAGACAGCAAGAACTGAACCAATGAAAGGAAATATAATGCCTCATCCACAAGGCCATGGATGCTGACAGATAAACTCAGGTTTAAGCAGAACCTGCTAACCATTTTGCTACCTTTAAATACAGTCTCACAGATTGGTGCACAAACTGATAACTACAAGTATTCATCAAATTACAACCTTTAACCCGTAAATTTGCTGAAAATGTCAAATTTGTAAATAAAGCCTGTAATGTGATGAATTCTTGAAAGTTTTCCAAGTGAGTGACCTTCCTATTGTTGATATCAGCCTGACTGCGGTTGATGACGCCTATAATGCCAAGTCTGACTGGGATCACTCGACCACAGAGAATGTCCACAGCGTCCGTGCCATGATCCATCAGATCCAGCTTTGTAATCACGGCCAACGTTCTTCGACCTGCTCAATAACACCGCAAACCATGTGCGCACAAACAAACATCTTTTAATTCACACAGCTTGGACACATTATCTATCAGCAAATGACATAAGTAGCAGTCTAGTACTACACGTTTTACAGTATATGCAAAAAAAAAACCAGCACAAGAACATAAGGATATTAGACTAAGTGATCACTGACAAAGAAGACAGATGGAACTAGGCTGTAATAAAAATCTAGTGGAACAGTATCAAAGATAGCCTAATTTGGAATGATCAGAAAACCAGCTGGTTAAACAAAAATTCGTAAGTGGTAAAAGTACCAGTAGTAATGCAGATCCTCCATTGCTTTAATACGATCAGTCAAGGAGCATCTCGAGTGCAAAATATAGCTATCAAAAGTAATGCACGACTTTGATTATCTTGCTCACAATAGTTTTTGTTGACTTTTGATTCCTGAAGTTCACTTTCAAAGTTTTGAGACTAACGAGAAATAGGAATGCAAAGCGATATTCGATTGTTCGATATTTGTTCGATTTGATCAAATTTCGAATTGAATAACGAGTTGTTTCATATGTGAATTTGTTTGTTAATTGATGTGCCGCTGCGTGTTAAAGGTGCAATAAACGGCTGTTTACCGCCAAGAATGTATCGTGTTGTTCATTTCGCTTCGCATGCATTAGACTAATTAATGCCACATGCGGCCGTTCTCACCGCACTGTACAGTACGCAGCCAACACTGCCCCAGGGCACACCCGCATACAGAGATCTCTTGCACACAGCCTGGTGCTCGCTGCAGTACTGACTGCTGGCCGTTCAACCAGCATCATCATCATCGTTTCTGGCAAGCACCACTAAGAGTGCGTAGCGCCGAACGTAGACATCAATCTGCAGAGTGGATGGTTCTGAGCCAAGTCATCTGCATCATCAATATTGAGGTCGCTGGATTTCAGATCCTGCTGAATGGTTTTCATCCATGTAATACGAGGACGTCCCAGTGGTCTCCTCCAGTTTCATGTGGGGGAAGCTGTTAAGATCTATTTTGCATCTGTTTCATCAGGCATTCGTGCAATGTGTCCGAACAGGGACAGGCGCCTTGACTGGACTATGGCTGAAAGATGGGGTTGCTTGGTTAACCTTCTGACTTCGTTGTTGCGCACATGCTGTTGCCAATTGATTCCTAGCAACCAGGCATCCAATAAATGCGTTAGCCACGGTGAGTGCTGACATTTGATACTCTCCCAGTCACACGTGCTTTTGCTATAACTGCTTCACAGGAACCGACTGTCAAAGCTCAAACATGAACCGTCCTCTAATACGCTACGCCAAGCCAAGCCAATATAAGACTTTTATCACGCTGTGTTTACCCTGACACTGGCTGATTCGCTGTAGCATCATTTGAATTTGAACAAACAAAATAAACAAGTAGCTCTGTAACTAAATGTTTGTCGTTATCACAAACAGATAAAACGCTTGTGTGTTGAAACAGCCATACATTATTGGCTAGTTGCCACATTGTTGAATGTATCCAGTCATGCATAATAATTTATAAGTTTTGCCGCTTTTTGTTACTTACTTTATGTTTAAATACAATCTGCTGTTGTGTTTTGTTAACATTTTTCAAGTCACGAAATCGAACAATAAATTTGTCATGCTGCATGTGCGTCGTGTTTTTGAAAAAAAATAACACAACATACAATGTCACAATGCGTTTATTAGACACTAATAACAACTTTTATTACAAAGATACGTGATTTGGTACAAAGACGCATGGCGTACATTCTACGGTAAGCATTCTACGGTAGGCCTACTACTTATTCACTAGCGGTACTCAAATTCAAATATTCATATATTATTCGAATACCAAAAACTGAATACCAAACATGGGAAAAATTCGAATATTACATCCTTAACCAGAAACGAATGTAAGAGAAGAAGATATCTTGTTCCTAGCAGTTAAGCAAAGTTGGAAAATAACAATTTAGCATAAAACTAGTACCAAACTGAAGAAAATAAATCTCAAGCAAACAATATAAACAAGAATAAAGAATATTTCATCGCAATAATATGAACAATGACCACACAACACCCACTCACCATCCTGATCAACTTCCTTTGCGAGTTTCAGAGCCTCAGACGTAGCGAGATCGGTGTTTGCTGCTGTGACAGCAAGGACAATTGAGTTTGGATTGCTGATATACCGTAAGCACATCTCGCGTACCATGATCTCAATATCATCTGGCTGGTCGCCAACCGGAACCTTCGTGATCCCCGGCAAGTCCACCAGAGTCAGTGTAAGTACATGCGGAGAAAAGATCTTCAGATGGATTGGCTCTGGTGAAATTCCCTGTTGTCATACAGAACATATAACACAAAAAACATAAACGCAAGGCTTTCACAAATAACTATGACAAACCGACAATGATCTTTGTTTCCTTAGCCCTCAACTCGACACTAGTTTACACTGCCAGAGCATGGATGTAGATCTAGTACATCGCGTGGCGTGCCTGTCTGTATCCCAGCTTTTGCTAATACTAACTGTGCCTAGGGCTGGCAGAATGGTTTGTGGTTTTCAGGCACCAAATCTATTTGGCAAAATATCACTTCCCTTGCAATTCAGTTTTTAAATTTTACTTCCCTGTGCAATAATTTGAACATGACATTATTAAAGAAATAACACTGCTACATGCTGCAACTCCAGCTCTTAATCTTGGTCTAAAATGTGTTTTAGCAATAATATACCAGACACGAAAGAACTCCTCGTATGCTCTGTGGTATAAATGTAGCTTACACAATCCTTATGCATTTCCTAGCAGCACTGTGAGTACCACTTGCTAATGCAAACCGAAATAAACACAGAAAATGGCTTCTATGCAATGATACTGATTCAACTGTTTATCTCAACAGTGCATTCTCCTGACAAACAAAAAAAACAGCATACCTTATTGGTACCAGAGAGTCGCTCCGTTTCATTTTCTATTTCTCGGCGGATCTCATTAAAATCTGTATAGATTCGATTTTTCGTGTGGAGGAATTTGCCCCACTCCTCGGCTTCAATTGTGTCTACATCAGCACCACACTCACATCAGCAAAAGCGGAAACAAACAGTTTGCAATTTTTTGACCATCCAAGATTTCTATTGCAACAAAAAAGCAAAAACTATTTCAATTAAAAACCTCATGCTGAACTGAAAATGCAACCTTTCACCACTGCAGTCGATAATATTCTAAGAAAGAAAAAAAATTATTGCTGCTCGTCTCTCATTTGACTAAGTTCTATTGCTAACCAGAAATCAAAATTTTGCCATAAGGGTTTTGAGAAATAAAATTCCTTCTGTGTATCCTGCATATCCTTCACACTGACAGATGCATAAAAATCTGTAAACAACAACTGTAACTAAAAAGCCAGATCAGAGAAAAAGAAAACATTTGCCCAAGTCATCTGTCTGTGGACATGCAACATCACAGAGTCTTGAAATGTATGCACTATGATAGTATTTTCAACTGTGTGCAATATGGGAGCTATTTGTGCTATGCCATCAATTATGGTGAAAATTTCTGAACACTGGAGTACTGCACACAACGATATATTAAAAACAGGATGTGCAATCTTCAGCAATACACACACGTGGAATAGAATAAAATATACCACCAGAACACAAAAAAAATGGAACAAAAATAGAAAACAAGAACAGACCAGATACCTCCACATTCCTGTTGTCGAATTTCCTTGTCATCGGCAGGTATACTGATCAGCTGCAGAAGCAATGGACGTCGTGTAACTATTCCAGAACCACGCGGCAGAAAGTCTCGACCCACAAGATTCTCCAACACCGAGCTTTTGCCAGAGCTCTGAAACACACATCCACAATAGCACCTGCCAGTTAACCTTGCCAAAATAAATTATGACATTTGCTATAAACATAAATAAATATAAATATAGGCCTAATTTATGACCGGAGATCATCTGGTGAGCAGAGTGGTCCAACGGGAATACCAAAAGCTTGGTCACGCTGGCATCGGTAGATCAGTATACAAGGTGAGCGTGTAGAGTTTAACGTCCCACCCGACACAGCATAGGCCATTTCGGGGACAGCCTTTAAAGGCAAGGCACACACAATAATGGAACAGTAAGTTTAACCTTTACAACAATGAAACACAACTTTAACCTTTACATAAGAAGAAATTTGAGCTAATGCTCATGGGACGCGCGAAAGCCTATAGCAGATCCTACCCGCAGGCAGTCACCCATCGCAGTACTAACCGTGCCCAGCATAGAGTAACTTCGTTTCAGCCGCAACGCGTTACCAACTACGCCAGGGGTCTCAAACTCGTGGCCCGTGGGCCGCATGCAGCCCGCGAAGGCGTCATTTGCGGCCCACGACACATTATCTGAAATTCTAAAAATTTAGGATAAAAATAAGTCGTTTTATTTATTTTACAGCATTTTTCCAGTAACCCAGCAAAACTACTATTTGTATGGGTCTATTAATTACTGCATTTACTGCATTTTGTTGTCTCTAAAAACAATGCGGCCCACCGACTGAGTGATATCTTGCAGTGTGGCCCATACCTCCAAATGAGTTTCAGACCCCTGAACTACGCCATGCCACCAACGCCAGTACCGTGGCGCCACCTTGTGAATGATATGGACTTGTCCAGGCCGAAAGTGCCAAAAAATCCGTAAAACCCCCTATTTTGGCGTTCAAGGTCATCCAAGGTCATTGAATTCAACGCCAATCGAAAGCCAGTATACGATTTCCTATTAGCGATTAATAGTAACCTAGGCCTTATCTCGCACCGTTACCGAGATACAGCGAGTTTTTGGCCAAAAATCGCAAATTTTACCCACCCCCCTCTCATTTAGCTCGTTCGAGGTGACCCCCCTCGAATTTATGGAAAAGCTTTACGGTTCCTGAAACTAGAGTCTTCCGGGCAGCCGATGGTAAAAATTTGGTGATCCTAGCTTGGACCGTTTTTGCCTGATCCACCTGTGTGACGGACAGACAGACGGACGGACGGACGGAGAGAATTGCGATGGCTAAAATGCGCTGAAAGCAGTAGCTGCTTTCGCGCGTAAAAACCTTATATGAAACATAAATCACAGACATGTCCTAAACCCGAAATTGTAAGAACTTGCCATTATAATTATGCATATGTGAGACTAATGGCAGTTCTAATAATCTTCCCTGTTATCCTCCAGACAGTCATCAATCTCATAATGCTGTCTATTGGGGTGAGTGGGTAGTTGCTTAACGGCACATGAGCACAAAATAGACCATACCATTCAGTGTCTATTGGGAGGACAGAGGACCAGTATACAAAGCTTGTACTTGACTGTCTGCCACCGAAATATGAAACAGCCCGCTGAGCTGGTAACAAACATAATGGAACCATCTTCGATGGTTCGGTCATGTATGTTCATGCTGCATGGACGACTCCCATCTGCTGAAACGCATTCCATTGGCAAAACACCCAAATGGTTGCCAATTTGGTTGGCAATGACCACCCAACGTGCCAAGAAGCAGTGTCGCTGCTAACATCTTGACACATGTATTTAAGCATCGCTACCATGACTCCCATGAGATTAGATGAGATGAGATGACGATCGCCAGCATGACGGCTGAGCGTGGCAGTTGGTAAGGGTTGCAGTATGACATCACTGGCATCAACCGACGCCATGATCATTCAAGTGAGCGTGCTCATCTAGATGTCAAGCGCGTCACTGTATAAGTGCTGATCCAATCCAATCGTGGGATGTCAAGCCAATGAAACCTGGTGTGCATGAGATGAGACAGACTGCAGCCAAATTACCACATGACACTCAAAAAACGTGTGCAGCCATTTTAAACATTTGTTGCAGCCCGATTTATAATCTTCGACACCCCAACAAAAACTGCATCCACACAAGACGACATGAAAGCACGGATAAGTGTCACAGCCTAACTGGACTCAAGTAATGTTGTTCAGTGGAAAATGGGAAGGGTTCTCATATATCGTAATCTATCGTTATCATCAGAGTTGTTAACAATACTTGGGTAAAGTATTGGCAATACCAATATTAATACTTTGGCCAAAAGTTATTGTCGATATCAATACCAATAGTGTCGCAGAAAAGTATTGACAATACTAATAGCAATACTTTTCAGGCAATAGTTTTCTGTACTCACTCAGCAATCATGAATTGATTTAGGAAGAGGCCCAGCTGGCTTTGCCCCTCTACCCCCCGCTTTGTTGGTGTGGTAATCGGCTTTAACAATTGTTTTTGCATGTCGCTTATTTTCCACCCCAAGTTTACAATACTGTTGCAGGACTCTCCATTGAACGACAGCAAAATGGTCTCATTTTATTTCGTTCGCTATGCTTATTATAAGCCGAGGTTGAGTCGTAGATCAAACAAGAAATGCTACCCATAGGCGGCGACACTTATACAACTAATCGCTGCCATGTTCTATATCGAGTGACAAACAAGAAAGCCCAGCTAATGCAAAGGGAAATGTGCGACAGCGGTGCATGCACGAAGGCCCACTGCAAACGAAATTTAAACCAACCCATACCAGCAATTGACATTGGACATGATTTTCATTCATTCATTTACATACGCCAGAGGTCTCACGTGGCTGCTGTCATTTAACTGGCCGAAAGCGCCGAAATTTAACTCGTAAAGATTAAGTTTAACGGTAAAAATTTTATACGTAGGTTGTCCCAGTCTATCGCTAGTTGTTTCGGCACATTCACTCTTGAAATGTGTGTCACCGCCCAAAATTGCCGAAAATCCACAAAACCGTCTATTTTGGCGTTCAATGTCATCCAATGTCATTGCTCTTAGAGCCAACTGTAAGCCAGTGTAAGACTTCATGTTAGAGATTATTGATTAATAGTAACCTAGTTCTTATCTTGCACCATTTCTGAGATACAGTGACTTATTTGCTAAAAATCGCAAATTTTTCCTAGCCCCCTCTCACTTAGCGCTCGGGGCGACCCTTGTCAAATTTATGAAAATGCTTTACGGATCCTGAAACTATCTTTAGTCTTTCATGCAGCCGACAGTGAAAATTTGGTTATCCTAACTTTCACCATTTTTTTTTGACTGGATGGACGGACAGAACTGCCATGGCTAAGACGCACTACAGCAGTAGTTGCTGTCACACATAAAAAAGCTGAAAGCACTCCGTCACCAGAGGCTGTGCCCCTGTACATCATTGGGGGCTCTATTATCAGGTCCCCGTTATAGGCTTGTGCTCATCCCCGGCCCTCTTTTTATTAAATTTGTTGATCCAGCCCTGGCAATGTTATTTAGTTGCCTGCTGACGCATTGATTTCGTATAGGCCTGACGTAAATGTTGTTGTTACCATGAGATTAAGTATGCTTAGAAATGTTAAGAAGACTCGTGAGAATCGAGACTCGAGAAAAATCATGAATGTCAAAATTTTATTTTCTCGCCCCTCGAGAATTGAACAGTTTGATTACGATGCAATAAACAGCTTCTAGTGCCCATCAGCGAGTCTCGGTCGACAGTAAGTGTTGACGGTAGGGAAGCCAACCCCGGGTATAAATTTCATCCCCGGGGAAACAGGGACGAAAAATGTTTATCCCCGGGGATCCCCGGGGACGAACTGTATGCTAATGTGCTTCGCCTGTTCTGTAGGCTAATCAGTTCTAGGGGCCAGGCGTCTGGCCTGCAGAACTGATTAGCCTACACGGAAGGCTAGAAATTTAATTCTTTAAAAGTCCTGTCTGCCAAGTTTCCAAAACTGCAAATGTTTAAGCAACTCTGAGCTCAGTGTCACTGATGAAAAATAGTCTGTACTGTAGGCCTAAGTTAGCAGTTGTTCTCTTCGCCTGCTCGCCATGAAGCACTAGCCTAAAACTCTGTATATGAGGCTGGTTTCGGATGTCCTGACAGTGACAGTGTTTCAGTTTCAGTGGGCAGTTACCTGGGCACTGGCAATGTCTCTGCACTAGCACGCCTACTAACAACAGGCAGTCTGTGGATGCTGCCCAAGTCATGCTGTTGAGTCACCAGGCAGATGACTTAACAGCATGGCTTGGGCAACACGCAGCAAACTCAGATATTACCTGCATTGCAGGACCTGTCTCAGCAGCTACAGCTGCTAGAGTGACTGCAGTGCAGTCCACGTTTCAGCTGTATCACAGTGGCTCTACTTAGTGCTCTCAATAGAGGCAGCACGGCTGGCTGCTAGGCAGAAAGATAGTGCGGGGGGGGTGGCCGGGGATCTGCTATCCGTCCCCGGGGTAAAAATCCGGGGACGGCCTGTCCGGGGCCCCGGGGTTGGCTTCCCTAGATCACTATCATGCTCTGCCCCCTCCATAGCATGTGCGCTCGATGCCACCTAGTGCTCGATTACTTTATCGCTTTTCTGACCACATGATCTACACATTTATGCTTGCTTATGAGCGTAACTGGCATACACTTAGTACTGACTTAAATTTATTATTGTCAAGGAAGTGAAGTCGCGTTATGTGATGTGTTGCACCTGATCTATTGCTGTGACTGTCTGTATTTGGCCAAAAAGATGCTGTTAACTGACAACACGTTGTAATCATACTTCTGGTAAAACCATTTGTTTGATGCTTGTATTATTTGATTTTAGAGACTTAGATCATATGTGTGCAAATTTATTTATTTCTAACACTGTGCAGTTGTTGCTGCATGGACTATTGCATTCTAGAGATTTTGAGAATATGAGTCCTACTGTATATAGCTTCACCAAAGATGTGAACTTTGTTAGCACATTTGTCCTGTCTCTTGCCATTAGCGAGTCTGTGGAAAATGCTTCAATAATTACTGTCATATTGAACAAACATAAGCAACAGTGTAATGACAAATTACTCATCAATGTTTGTAAACAAGTTCACCAAAAGTTTTCATTGCTACCAGCTGTATATAACCGCATATTTTCTAAAAAAATAGCTGAAATCAGTAGAGCTGTCAAATTAACGTGTTAATTAACGCATTAATAAATTAATGCGAATTAACAAACTTATTTATTTCATTTACTAAATTCTGTAGAGCAAAAGTTCCAATATTCCGTTAAACTGCGGTTATTTGACAATCGAATGATTTGAATTCAAGTAACTAAACGGTAGTTGCCGTTCCATGACTGGTAGCGTGGAGATCAATTATGGCTCATATCACACGATGCCTATGTACTGTGATAATGAAGAAGATTAATGTCATTATTACTGGGTGAATAATGATAAAATATAAATATTTTTGTCAAATTCTACTAGATTTTCGAGACAAATCAGGAAATTTAAGGCAAAAGCGACAATTTCAGGAACTCAAGGATGACTGAAAGGCCTGAGCCAGTCGCAGATGATGGCAGGCAGACTTATACTGCTGTAGTAGTACTGTTCATTTGATAGCAGCTAGAGTGGCAGATCTTCGGTCGTTGTTTTCAAACAAAGCGCGTATGACATGTTTGACTTCGCCGGCCGTCATCTCAGCTGCCAGTGGACCATCAGACCAACGGTCGGAGATTTCGTGTAGCCTAGCACTCAGCAGGAACCTACAACAGCAACAACTACAACCACTACTACTACTGCAACTACTACTACGTCATCTCGGCCACCAGTGGACCGTTCAGTTCATATGTTAGCAGATTTCATTAAACCTGGCACTCAGTGAACCAATGGTCAGCAATTTCACGGAGACCAGCATTCAGCAGGAACCAGCAAAACAACAACTATTACTACAACAGCTACCAATACTACTGCTGCTACTTAAACTATTATTACTACAACATTTCAGCTGCCAGTGGCCATTAGACCAGTGGCTTCATGTAGCCTTGCACACAGTAGGAACCTGTAACTGCATTTACAGGGTGGGCCATAAAAAATGTGGCACTTTACTTTTGTCCATATCTTCGCCAATTAATGACCAATTTTCAAAATTCTTTCACTGACACACTCAGCGGACAATTTGCAATAATGTGATTATTATATATCCCACCACACTATAAACACATAACATTACCTTGTGAAATATGCATGTATAATGATAATAACAAACGAACATTTTGGTAAAAATGGAAAAAACACACTTCTGATCAACATAGCGGTGATGATCTGTATAACACTAGACTGTGTGGGTCTAACACAGTCTAGTGTCATACGGATTATTTGCCACAATGTTGGTTTGAGGTGTGTTTTTCATTTACTTAATTGTTTGTTATTATCGTTAGGTTTTCTTACATTTATGTTTCACAAGGTAGTGTAAAGACGCATTTATGGTGTGGTGGGATATATAATAATCACATTATTGCAAATTGTCCGTAGTGTGCCAGTAAAATTTTTTTTCAAAAATTAGTCAATTATTGGTGAAGATATAGACAAAAGTAAAGTGCTATGTTTTTTTATGGCCCACGATGTACTTACCCATCTATTGGTCTGTCCTGTATGGGCTACAGTAACAGAAACCGAAAGGCTCAGAAAAAAGCTGGCATGACTGTAACCCAGGGCAAAAGTAGGCATAATTGGTGTGCCAATTTTCAGCTAAAAAGATCAGGATAAAAGTCAGGAACATGCAACTTGGACACTGGACAGCTACACAATGTCGGCAATGGGGCGACATATTTTCAAGTACGAGGAATACTAAAACACATAACAACCTGGTCTCATGTAGTCGGGCCCAGCTGGGAACCAGCTTAGCGAGTGGAAGCTCGTGGACCAATGACACGGGAGTGATGACATCACGCTCAACTTGATCGCAGAACTTTGAGAGAAGACCAGACAGTGAATGTGCGTCATCCTCAGGAATATCTTCTAGCGACAGGATTTTAGTTACTAACTCCGAAACCACGGAGTTCGTCAGCGTTCCTGCAATAACACGTCATTATATACTACCACTACTATTGCAACAGCAACTACTACTACTAATGTTACTACTGCGACTACTAGGCTACACTTAGTAGTGACAGGACTTTCAGGATAAGCTATGACACGACTAAATTTAGTAATTTTCCTAAAATATGACCATAAACATCATCAACTGGAACAAGAGTACTACAACTAGTATTACTACCTTGACTACTACTACTACTACTACCACTACCAACAGTGACATGGTAGTTATTTTCTGACAGATACTAAAATTTCAGACAAAATTCCAAAAGACAGTTGCAAATTTCTAACAGGGTGCTCAAAATTTAAGCTCTGCCTCGAAATTTTCTCCCAAAAATTGGATGTTTTCAGTGCCAAATTTTGCATTTTTCAACGAGAATTTTCTGAAAAAGATTTTCCAACAGCCAAATATTTTGGAGGGGTGGTCCTACCCCCGGGCACTACGCCACTGACCACTGCCATCTCCACTGACCGAGAGACTTGGCATAGATATGAGCTGGGAGAACGTTCTTCCAGACACTGACAAGATGGCGTAACTGATGAATAACTTGTGAGATGGCTCGTTGCACACTGTCATAATTATCACCGTCAGTCAATGCCACAAAACCTAGACACACATATACAGTACAAATAAACAATTCAATCGATCAAGTTTATTCTAAAATGAAAGCTGCGAAACTCAAAGGTCCATGAAAACCTTGTCAACACAGAGAAAGTTACATTTTAAAGTCGACGATTTGCAGACATGAACGTAAAACACACGCTGCCATGATGGCCAGGCTGCACAACCAGTGACGTCATCAGCATGGTCCATCAACATCAAGAATATTAATGGCCTAGCCTTATCTAATGACGTCACTGGCTAGGCCATTAATATTCATGATGTTTATGGGCCATGCTGATGATGTCACCGATTGCGCATGTGCCTTGCATAACGTAACGTAAAGCCACATTTTCGTTACAAGCAGGCATTAATTTCATCTATTTATAAAGCTTAAATCAACATATTATATATGCAAGGTGTAATATCTAATTAAGAGCTACATAAATTGCGTGAGTGAGTTTGACCGTGGCCATGGACCTTTCGTGCAATTATAAATCTTCAGAACTGCTGATTATCAAAAATGTGTAATCATTAAACTTTCAATGAAAAAACTGTCACATCTGATTCACCTAATATCTTCAAAGAAAACTGGGAAAAAGTGAAATAAATCAAAGATGGGTCTCTTTATTGGCAACTGAATCTGCTATACCTACTTGGGCTGATCCAGTTATCTAGTAAGGCTTGTCCTCTTGAGTTTCCAGTGAAATAAGGTCACAGTACTTAAAAGGCATTATAAAGA
>Ga0209367_1001653_pt1 | contig 27965 bp, 17 predicted proteins | sample WorMetLIZISLAND2_FD_187412 | JGI IMG/M metagenome (GOLD analysis project Ga0209367, IMG submission 187412) | Marine gutless worms symbiont microbial communities from Max Planck institute for Marine Microbiology, Germany - Olavius geniculatus... ...
GTGCGAGACGTAGCAAACAGCAACATCCGTACAAAAGCTGCTGATAAAACTCTTTAATTGTCATAAATCAAACTAAAAGCACTAAAATTCACGAAAAATCACGGATTTCACGGCGATCGGCGTTTTTCACGGAAGAAGGCCAATTTCACGGAAAATGTCACGGCCGTGAAATCGTGAATTAAGTTGGTCCCTAGCAATATGATGCAAAAAAGAAGTTTACAAATACAACTGCAGAGCCTTACTCATTCCTCTCCATATTTATTCAATATTTAATATTAAATATTTATTTAATATTCAAGCATTTAACACACAATTCAAAAAAATTCATGAAGACCCAAAACAGTAATGACGGCCAGCACCTCAGATTCGGTGTTTACACCGACCTTGTGCATCTTAATATATAACATGTATAATATAATATATTACATTATTCATAAACCTCCAAAACCCGTTGGTCTGGCATATTTTTAAACCCCTCAAAATGCAATAAAACGTCCCCCAAATCCACTAGGTTGAGATTTTTAAAAAGCCCGGGTCTTTTTGAAAAAAACCGGGTTTTTTTAAACCCTGTTTATCATCTCCAATTTCATGCACAGGATGTACTTAGAGAAAGGTATATGCAAACTGTAGGGAGTGACCGTGGCTGTGAAAATAACAATTATTACAGTGCACAGCAAGGCACAGGACTCTAGTTTGGATGAAATATTTTATTCATTAGACCACTAGAATTGTTATATGTATCATTTAACACAGAAAAGTATAATTTTAACTATACTAGAGCTGTCCAATTAACGCGTTAACTTAACGCTTCAAAGAATTACCGCATGTTAACTTTTTTAACGTGCATTAAAAAAATTAATACACATGCGTAAATTTACTTAATTCTGTGAAGCATAACTGCCAATATTTCACTAAACTACATTCATTTGACCATCGAATAATATTCAAGTAATTAAATATTGTTTTGGTACCATTCCATTACTACTGTCACGGTCCTGCAACACAGGCAAGACTTTGTGGGCTTCATTCCACTCACCCTCTTGATATGTTCTACGTACACTACCAGCAATATTAATGATGCATTATTAACGAGTTAACGCATGCATTAAAAAATTAACCTTTCGACAGCTCTAATTTTAATTAATTTTTGTAATCCCAAAATCCTAGCATTGAAACGCAGCTAATCCTGAGATTCGAGATTGGCAAAATTAAGTGGGATCCCAAGATGCCGGCATTTGGCATCCTGGGATTGCAATCCCTGTTCATGCTACTTTTGATTTCCCATGTCATGCACACTGACAACATAACAAAATATTATAACAGTATAATAATGCAATGTGATATGCCAATAAAACGTAACTACCCAAAACATGGAGTTGACAATAAGCAGTTCCCAATCAATGACAAGAATTTTTCCACAATTCTTCACTTTTCCCAAACCATTGGCAAATTACGACACGGGTGACATTTCTAAGTTTTCTACAAAAGTCAGTGCTGACAGTAGATCAGCGACCTTGCATTAAACAACCTTGGTTGTTTTCGGCAGCTTTTGGTAGTTTTCAGTTGATATTATACCGACACTGAATTTTACTCACCGTCTTTCCAGTACCATTGGGACCTAGTATCAGAGTTAACGGGGAGAAAAAGACGATAAATCCTCTGTCTTGATCATTCGTGCCAAAACTTCGTATGCCCTGAATTGTCATTCGTTCAATGGAGGACATCTTTAATTAGGCTTTTAAACCTGACACTTTATTAACATAATTTCACACATTAGCGGTAAAAGCGAAACTATGATGTGGGTATCACCTTGTTTCTTAACACATGTACGATTCAGTCACTCAAATTAATTTAGTGAGGTTACAACTTTGTAGTTTCGAATTGAATAACATATCGTTTTACGATATCCAAAAAACAGTAAAACTTTTAATACAAGCACTTGGCTTCTACTAGAACAAGTGGTAAAAGCCTCGGCTTGTAAAAAAGAAACGGCTTGTAATGAGTTACGAAGTTACGAATTTACGACCTGTCTAGGCTAGGATAGCCGACTTTACTGTGTGCCATTGACCTTCATGGTAATCCAAGTCGATGATTTTCATCTCATTTGAAAGAGCGTATGCCACTTCATATCAGTGTATTTTGTGTCGTAATGTACTTTCGTATTTTTGGTAAAATAAAATTAAATTCGGGCTTATTTTTCTTACTAAAATATCTCAAGTTCATTTCCCTAAAATTATTTATCTTTCGGATACAAATAATAAATATTTTAAATTCATATCTTTCGTTAAACAGGTCATCAAACGTCGCCTTTTGTGCTGTCGAAGCTCCCTGTAAATAACAATTGTTATAAAATACGTTATGTTATGACAATGGCAGTTACGTGATAGGCAGCCTGGGCTCTTTTGGCCGGCTCCGGCAGTATAAAAGGCGAAGCGCAGTGATGACAACTTTGATCGAGCGCTCGGACAGAGCACATAGACTGACAAGGGGCTGAGCCTTCGCCTTCCCAAACGAAGCAACGAAAACCAACGAAGTACCCTTCGTCCAAACGAAATCCACTGTTCAATAATAACTATATCTCTATCCATTCACGGTCATTTCACGAAGACCCTTTCGTCGGCAACCCTGTATGTAAGCTTAGAAAGTTGCCAGCACCCTATCCAATGGTAGGCCCCTATACATGCATCGCCGACCCCTCCGACTTACCGTTTAGCCACAATACATCCGTGACAGACGACAGACGGACAGACAGACAGACGACAAGATCGTACCATAAGCTCGATCGTTACAGTACAGACGGTTAAAAAATAGATAAGCCTCTGAATATCAGATCGAATTAGATCGGCGCTTATCCAACGACGCTCGTGGCATCTACAGGGTGGACCAAAAATGGCACCATTTCTGCACACCTTATAATTTCACCAAATATTAACCGATTTTTAAATTTTTTCACCGTCAGAATTAGAATACAATTTGTAATAAAACTATCACTATAGATCTCACCACACCTCAAGTGTGTCGCTACACTACCCTGTGAAATATCAGTGTCTTAAGAATAACAATTAAAAACAAGACAACTTCTGCAACAACACATTTTAAAAAATCAACAACAGAAACAACGTGTTTGTTGTCTCAGTTATTGTATAAAAAGTCATATCTCGCAGTTTTTACTTCGAATGTTTAATGTGTCCGCCTTGCTGCGGGGCGATGCATCCAAGAATGCGACACCACTGACCAATAGCGTGACTAACCAAATGCTGCGGCAGTTTGCCCCACTCAGTGACAATCGCCTGCTTCAGCTGGTTGACTGTCGTGAATCGTCAAAATTGATAGGCCATTTGTTGAAGAACATCCCAAACCGCGTAACTGACTGGATTTAAGTCCGGGCTGTTTGGAGGCCACATGGCAGGCTCGATCAACGTTGATCACGCAACTGGTCAGTGGCCTAACCGGCTTGAGTGCGTCGTGTAATATTTCACAAGGTAGTGTAGCGACACACGTGAGAAGTGGTGGGATCTCTAATAACAGTTTTATTACAAATCGTCTCCTGATTCAGACAGTGAAAAAGTTTTGAAAATCGATTAATATTTGATAAAATTATAAGATGTACAAAAATGGTGCCATTTTTTGGCCCACCCTGCCGATGCGCGCGCTCGATCGTTTGAATGATCACGGTGAACTTGATGCCGGTGATGTCGTACCGCAACCCTTGCCAAGCGCCGCGTTCAGCTGTCATGCTGGCGGCCCCTAAATGGTCCTAAATAGGTCTATAGGGGGCCTACGTGTGAATGTTTCTCAGGACGAGTGCTAATTTTTTTCAGTTAAAAGGTCAAATTTAGGTCAGCGCTAAAATTTCGCAGCGCCGTGTACATAGCTAGGCGGACGACCGCATGTTATGTCGGCACTGGACCGGCATCTTTGTTTGTTTCATCGCGATGATCCACTTCCCGTGCACCTGTATCGCCGAATACGTTTGCCATCGCCATTCGCCATTAGTCGATCGTCACTTCAGACGCTGAAGCTAAATTTAGCTGCGCCGCTTCGACACCAGGCGCCGGCCGCGCTGAGATCAATCGCCACCGAGCGCCATCATACAGCGAAACAATCTTAATTCACTCCGCTCTCCCGCCGGTGTCACATTAAAATGTCTCCCCATGAAAAATCCGCCCGGAGAGAGATAATCACGAAATTGATATGTCTCTCCTTATTAAAATATCGCCGGCCCATAAAAAGTCTCCTCATTATAGGATCGCCCCCCCCACCAGAAAAGTGACAAAAAGTCCCTTCCAGGCCGACATTTACTGGCAAAAATCCGCCCGCCCGGGCAAATTGTCGGCCGGAGAGAACTTTTCTGGCGCGGGGGGGGGCGATCCTATAATGTGACACTAGCCAGCCGAGGTAAAATGTCTGGAGGTGATGACGTGTATAGGTCCCTACATATAAACAGAACGCGCGGGATAATGCCGCGTGCACTGCGTCAAGTCGTTCACCGGCCGTGTCTCGTTGATCGTCGGACGTCGTAGACAATACAACAGCGCAGCGCGTGGTTGGCTACTTGACTACTCGGTGCGCACAGTGTGCATTGACAAAATAAATCACACTTCACAAAGACCGGGCATAGTTGGCGGGTCTTTTGCTTTCCCCCAATAATAGAAATTCTAAAGTTCTCAGAAAAATGGAGTTCTGGGGCCGCACTTTACCTGGCCATAACTGCAAATAACGTTTAAACCAGAAATTCGTATGGGCCGTGCGCGTTAAACAGTTGAAAAAGTAGGCTACATCCAAAATATGCACCTGCCCCTTGAATATGTCCTTGCCTGCGCGGGGTTTTCCTGTATCGTGTCTTGGGAGCTATATTGCGAAACACTGTTTTATGCCGAAACTCGTACTGGTATGGCTTAACTGAATATCACAGAACATGAATATAAGCTTAAGCTGCTTAACGTTAAATATTTCAGTCAATCGCCATAAAGCTGTCGTTACAAATGTCACGAGATGCATTCATCCAAGGCTCAAATGCACATAGCACACAAGCCTAATTATTTTCAGTTAGTTTTTGTACGCGCGACTGCTATACATAGCGTCTTAGCCATGGCCTGGGCGTCTATCCATCCATCTGTATGTCTGTCCGTCTGACACACCCTTGAGCCTTATCAAAACGGTGCAAGCTAGAATCACAAAATCGTCACTGGGCTACATCAAAGACTCTAGTTTCTCGTGACAAAATTTCACGCCTCTGGGAGAAAGGGTTCCTTTCGAACGAGGGCGTCAAAGAGAAGCACCCCCTAGAAAAATGTTATTTTGCCGCTATTGGCTCGCCTACTGTGAGAACGGTTGCAGATAGATACAGACAAGTTGCTTATCATAACAAGCACTGGACACGGGTTTTTTAGTTTTATCAACATCAATGACCTTGAACGACCTTGAACCCCCAAAAGAAGGGTTTTTGGCGAATTTTTCGCATTTTTTGACTGTAGCGAACACTTAAAGAGTTGCGACGAAATGGCTAGAGATAGACCAAGACAATCTGCACATAAAATTTTCAGCATCAAACATAGGTTTTAGTAGTTCAAGTCTCAACCCCCTAGGTTCAAGGAGGCCTCTACACGCGAACGTTAAAGAGGGGTACCCCTCTAAAAATTGGTTATTTTATCGATATTGACTCGCCTAACGTGAAAACAGTTGCAGATAGGCATGGACATGCTTGCTGCTTATCATAACAAGCACTGCTGACGAGCTTTTTCGATTATTTACATCGATGATCTTAAACGACCTTGAATTAGTGTTAGTGTTAGTACGTGCTAATGATTTTTTGCGATTTTCGGCTGCGGTTCACACTTCAAGGGTAAGTTGCGACGAAATGATTGAAGATAGACTAAGACAATGTGCGAACAGCAACTGCTATGGCTGTCGTGCGTCTCATAAGCTTTGCTCATTACTTTTTTCCCGAGATGTCGCTAAAACTGATCAATTAAGCTAAGTAAGCGCGCAACATGGGAAGTGCTAGAAATCTGAAGCTAGGGGCAAAAGCCAAGGCACATGAAGCAATAATATGTGTGAGAGTGTGTGTGTGAGTGGCTCAATGTCGACTTTTATTCAGTTGTTGTGTGCATCGAAAAGATGTAGCGGGGTCCAGGGGCAGAGCCCCTGGTCGCGGGTTAAGGGCGAAGCCACCCTAAAGCTGAAACACTTAGCTTTTGGACGTGCAATGGAAACCGCAAATTTGCCTGTTTTTTAATATTTGGAAACGCAAAAACTCACAGATATCTGTGTTGTCTTGCAAAAATGACGTAAAGTCACACATTAATTGGCCTGTATATTGTTACCAGAAGGCACTTTATCACCATCAAAATTTTTCCTGAGGCAGCCGGAAGGGGCAAGGGCAAAGGCACGAGAGGCAGCTGTTTTCCCTGCTCCCCCTCTGGCGCCGCCAATGGCGCGCATCTTAAATAACTGATTAAACGTGGTTTATGGCAGTGCATGGTGTCGGAAACAGAAACATGCACGTACATGAATGAGTAGGAAAAAGGCAAAGAAAGGAAGAGGTAATACAACACGAAAGATGAAACAGTTTTTCCAGCACCACGCCTTGAGGTAGCGGCAAAATGTGTTTTTTTACTCTGGCGGTTACGCCATCGAGTTCGTACATTAGTATAATAAAAACGGCAAGAAAAAGTTTGAAAACACTAGGCCTATATCAAAAGTTCTTCTGAGTTGAATGTATTCTCAAGGAAGCAAAATGTTAACTTACAAGAAATTTGAGCAAAGCTTACGAGACGAGCAAGAGCCTCAGCAGTTCCTGTTTGCAGGTTGTCCTTGTCTCTCTCCAGCCATTTTTATCCAATACTTTTTATGTGTGCTTCGCAGCCGAAAATTGCAAAAAAACACTAAAACCCCCTATTTTGAGAGTTCAAGGTCATTCAAGGTCATTGACGTTGACACCATTAAAAGGCGTGTCACTAATGCTCGTTATGATAAGCAGCATGTCTGCGTCTATCTGCAAGCGTTTTCACGTTACACAAGCCAATAGCGGTAAAATAGCCACTTTTTAGGAGATACCGTTCTTTGACGCCAGCGTGCGTCACCCTGCTTGAGCCTAGGGGGTCAAAACTTGCAGCAATAAAATCTACGCTTAATGCTGAAAATTTGGTATGCATACTGTCTTGGTCCTATCTCCAGCCATTTCGGCGCAATTCACTCTTAAAATGTGTGTCACTAAAACAGCTCATTTTTAGGGTTCAAGGTCATTCAAGGTCATCGATGTTGACGTACTTATGAAGCTCGTCACCAGTGCTCCTTATGATAAGCAGCATGTCTGCGCCTATCTGCAGCCGTTTACACACTATACGAGCCAATATCGGTAAAGTAAGCAAATTTTAGGGGTACCCCTCTTTCACGCCCTCGTTCGAGGGGAACCCCTCACCCAGGCGCACAAAATTTTGTCACTATAAACTAGAGTCCTTGCGGCAACCCACAGTAAAGATTATGTGATTTCAGCTAGCGTCTGTTTGATACAATACCGCAGTGTGACTGACGGACAGACAAACAGACGGACGGACGCCCAGACGATGGCTAAGACGCGCGACGCATTACATGCTGTCGCGCGTAATAAGGAGCACGCGCGAGTGGACGACTGTAACTTGTTCGGCGCGTGCAAACATTTGAGGGCGGGAAAGAGAGCGGTAAACTTCTCAACACACACGCACACACACACATCACGTAACGAGCTTTCACCGGCCGGGCGCCGGCAGATGCTGCAACGTGCGCGTAACTAACTCGTAGCGACGACTTGGCAGCGTCGAACGGTTGCTGCTGCTGCTCTGCTGTTGTTGTTAGCTACAAATCAGAGCCACGGCGCGCGAGCCTGCAAACTGAGACTGTGGAAGAACCGTAACGTCAGCAGCGGCGTGGTGCCGAGGCCAAGTGGCAGCAGCAGCAGCAGCAGCCGTGGCAACAGCTCTCCGCATCCTTCTACCCACACAGACCGACCTACCGACCGCGCCTGGCTCGCCGCTCCTTTAGGTCGCGATCTGCCGCAGAACTCCGTCTAGATCCCTGCCGCAGCTGAACCCAAGTGTTTACGCTGCTAACTTTCTCGGTCGACGATTAGTGATTGTTAGTGGTTAGCTGCAGTGCGACAACAGCCAGTTGACGACCACCGTTGACTGAACATGTAAGTTTCTCGGATACAGCTTTGTCAGCGTAGCAGCAGGTTATTTATAAACTTTTTTGAGCTGATAATTTCGATGACATTTGCTTTACGAAACAGACAATCCTGCTGTTAGCCTACTTCCTCGGTTGCTAACGCGCCTTGTGCATGTGCTGTGTTAAAAAAAGCTGTTTAAAACACATGCGCGATTAATCTCAGTCTTGGCGGCGTCGCGCACGCTAATTACAATGCCAAGAAAAGCTCGTGTCAGTCGTGTGGAATGTGGTAGGGCTGTGGCGCACTCATGACGCTGGCCTTAACTTGGTCCCCACTGAGGTGGAGTAGCCACTACTCCGTGAAATCTGGTCGAAGGTATTCCGTGCAGTATATGATTAGCTGGGTGAAGCAGACTCGTGCACTGTAGCGGTCAGCTTGCCACATGCTCGCCAGATTTGCTTGCAGATCGTCAGTAGGCTGCTTCATTGCGATTCAGTACTTCACAAGAACGAGCGGCATTCTGGCGTACGTGCCTAAGCAAAGCATTGCAGCAGCATTAGGCTTACCTGTAGCATCGCATCTATAGGGCCTACATTCATGAAAGCCTCCCCAGTTTGCACCACAGCAAAAAGATACGCAGTCAGATATAAGCACGAGGTTAAAGTAAATACGTTCAATCGGCATAATGTGAACAACATGAACATGTCATCAACAGATCAAACGCTTGGACTGCCGTTGACAACAGCCTGCTTTTATGACAAGAAGTCGAAAAATAGCCGTCCGGAGTAAGAAGTTTGGTGTAGCTGACTCAAGCCTCTTGTAATGAAGTTCAATGCTGGCCAATGATATCCCCAATTCCAAAATGCAGCTGAAGTTACGTAGCTGTTTCACTCGAGAATTCAGCAAAATTCGAACTTTGAGACGTCCTCAGGTGTTTGATGCTACTTCGCTTGTTGTGTGAGGCTGTGAGTTGTGTTTATAATAGCCATATTAACATTTTTAAAGAACTAGCTGTTGTAGAACAATGCTTCAGCGATAATTTGCCTTTGGAGTTGGAACGCTGCCGTTTTTGTTAGAACAGTAGTCACGCATAAAATAATGTGCAAATGTTCAGCGTTTTAATTTACTTAGGCCTATAACCGCTTTGAAACATTTGCACAAAACTGTGATAAAACCGTCGACTTCCAGCGCTGAACCCCGCGCGCTAAAGTGCTACAGAACTTTTTAACACGGTTGTGTATGGTTTGAACATAGGACAAACGTTTGCAGGAACGTTTTAGATGTGGCTGCACGTAGGCCTGAAACGTTTTGGCGTTTGCGGGGCCTAGCGACGTGAAATTGACTGCCTTTAAAGAATTTTGTGGAAATGTTTCAGCGTAAAAATACATTTGCAAATGTTTAAACACACGTGATGGTTACCTTTCACGTAAAATAAAACTTTAAAAAACATTTGTACTATATTTATTAACGTCTTTGGTTTTATATACGTATTAACAAGAAATATTATTAGATTGGGACCAATCTAATGTACTCCTCGCGCGCATTATTTTCCTTTGTATTCTTCTAAGAGCTTTTTCGTTCCTTTCGGCTTGTATTAGAGATCTGGCGTCTAATTGAGACCCGTTTAATATTATACTAATAATGACTGGTGTCGAGGTCGTTATTGGAAATTGTCTCCACGAAGTTCATAAAATATTGCCCGATTTTAAGAACTGAGACGAAAAATTTCCATTAATGGTCGATGACGCTAGTTGCCATTTGTCTTGTTATAGACCTACCTTAACGCATGCGCCTATCTGGCACCGTTGCGGAGATATGGCGCCTCAGAGATAATGGGGTCACGACCTTGACCTTTTGGGGTCACGTGACGTTATCGGTCACGTGACCATTCGACTCACTTAGGTGGACTTACTATGGGTGGTCCATTGTGACCATGCGTCTATCTAGCACCGTTATGGAGATATGGCCGTTTGAAGTTCTTCCCGGAAGGCTCTTCCAGGAACAGAGGTCGGTCGTTGGTCAGTCGTCGGTTGGTCGGTCCTCAATATTACACTGATCTGATATAAACGTGCTATAGTGAACTTATTTAATGTTATTTTTTTGTTCCAGGTCGGAACCTGAAGCGGCCCCACAGGTCAGTTGTAACAGTCTTTCTGTATGTGATTGGTAAATGTTGTTGTTATTGTTGTTACTGTTATTTGACAACCAAGGGTAGCGGTGCCGTGCAACATACCATGTAAAGCTCGAACAACGGTTTTTGCAACTGCTTTGTTGCAGAAAGGGCCCGTCGAATACGTATAGGTTTATACTGCAGTTGCTCTTGTTTCGGAGCCATGGTCGAAAAAAGCGCTCTCGGTGTCTTGGTCTCGCTGTTTTTAACGAGAAAAATCATGCGTCAATTTGAAAGCTTTGCCAATTTACGAAATTAATCAGACGTTCGAAACATAAGCTTATTGGCTCCAGGCTGTTTGCTTTCTTTTCACTTACTGTTATTCTTTTTGGCTTTAGTAAATGCAGTGCGCCATTTATTATTCTTATTATTTTGCTGCTAGCGGTTAAATTATCGGTTTCTGGTCTTGGTGTTGGTACTGTTGAGTCTTTGGCCTTTCTCGCATGTCCTTGCATATAGGCCTACCGCAGTGTAAACCGACAGACAGAATGGCTGATGCTGACTGCGGCGAGTTTTGACTGACGGCATCGGAACGCAGAAACTGTATCAGTTACTGTCAGCTGACTTGACTCGACTTCAGCCCTTCTCGCTCCTGCAGGGTTAGCTGCACCATGGACTGTCCTTCCCCATTCACCGTAGTCAGCAGAGTTTTTCGTGGTGCATAAGACGAGCCAAGTGATTGGAGCAAATAACAGACCTCATCTATTCGGCTTTCTTTCAAAGATTGTACTCGCTGTACTTAATCTTACTGTCATACACTGATACTGTGGGCTACGAGATAGTGTGACTGATTGAGGCGGCTGTAGGCTACCGCGGTTCCAATCGTTCACTAGCGCGGAGAGTGCATGGATGGCCGCAGAATGCGTTGCGCTGTCATTAGCTCATGTCACAATGACATTTCGATATAGTAAAATCGCTTCCGGTCATGAGTCTGACTCGTTTGTGCAGAAATATATCAAATAGGCTACCGGACTTCTACTGCGAAACAATAAACTATATGATTGTGTGCGTGAGCGTTGTTATTTGTGGGGGATGTCCCAGACGAGGTTCCATTACGTACGTTTCTAAAGTATTAATGTAAACACTGCAAAAAATCTCCTTGTCTTTCATTGTAAACAAGTGTTTGGGTAGTACAAAAATATAATCCGTGCGATATGATGCTTAACGCATGGGGTTATGCGGCGGCTAATATGGTCAATGGTCATATTAAAAGATGAGTACATTTTTGAGCATTTCGGCTAAAATACACCGTGGTCCATAAAAACGTGCCACTTCTATTTTTCGAATAGCTCCGTAAAACATTGGTCGATTCTAATAATTTTGGGCATGCAACATCGCAGAAAAACTTGACACGAATGACTGAAGTTCTGCTTACCTTACTTTAATACTGTCCTTACACTACTTTGTGAAATGAAGTTATTGAACGTGCTGTTGTTGAGTTGCGTCGACGTTTACGCGCTTGCGTTCATGCTAGAGGAAGACATTTTGAGCACATGCTGTGATAAAGATGATGTGATATGATACTTGAGACTCTTTGATAGACAGTAATTGCCAGTCGTGTTTGTCGTTATTCAGTTAATCACTTCTGAGCCGGCGCATGCGCTACCCAGTATGAATTCATTGTTGTAAACAGCTACACTACAACTTCTGCATTTCACAAGATAGTGTAGCAACAGTATTAATGTGAGGCAAAACTACAGTCATTTGCGTCAAGTTTCTTCTTGTTGTCGCATACCAAACATTATTAAAATCGGCCAGTGTTTCACAGAGCTATTCAAAAAATAAAAGTGGCACGTTTTTATAGACCACGATGTATAGGCCTAATAAGAAATCTGGCAAACTTTGGTAACTTCGATAATCTTTTCGCGCGCGTTGTTTAAATAGCTATTATTGATTGCCGAATGCTTATAAAATGCTACACACGCGTCGTTTCAGAATTGATTCAGTGGTTCGTCGAATTTATATAACGAAAGTTATTGCTCAAACTCGTTTATAAATTAGCAACAGTTTGTGACGCGCCCGCACTGGCGTTCATTGCAGTTAGTTGAATGTAGTGATGTTTTACCGCGCGGAAAGTTGTTCCTGTCACTCCTGTAGCTTGTTTTGTACGTCCGTCCATCTATTCTTCTATCAAGTACCGGTACCGGGAAGAGGAAGTTATTTATAGCGTTCGGTCTGACGATTCGCAGTCGACTCTCAACCTGTTCGGTTGCTCATCGTTGCTCCCCTGTCGCTATCAATCATGTGAACTCCGTGAAAAAGTGATCGGACTCTGCTCGGGGCATGATGATCTTCTCGTATTACTGAAAGTCGCCGCTACGGTTTCCAAGCGGAGCATATGCCTGAGACTTGAGACAGGTCTAACGTGCTGTTAACTGGTGATACAATCTTGCGTTCTCGTCATGACATAACAATTGTACCTCGGGATACTTCATTCGGATGTCACTTGTAATATCCAAACAGAGTCAAGTATATACGGCAACATCAAATTTTCGCACCCGCAAACGTTCGCTTCTAGAAACTAAAGTTCCGTAAATTTCGTTTTTTGTCCACAAATTGGTGTTAGATTAACCGTTGTCCCACTGATACTTATTACTGCTCCAATCAGCCACTAGGCCTTTGCCTCGTAGCCCGTGAGTTTCTACTTATGACCCATCCCGCTGAGGGTAGGAGGCTGAGTTGACCTGAACACACAGTAGGTTAGCAGCATGCTCGAGGTTGCTTGCGGATGACCGACCACTTGCATTTACGTACGCCATGGAGTCTTACTTCGATTTACTCGAATAAATAATCCAGTCCAGTAGACGGCACGGCGGGCTGAAGCTGATTTACCACGATAACGAGCGGTAAATCTAGTTCCAAGCATATCACATGCCATTAGGCTGGCAGCTTAAGACTTTTATATTCCGCCACTCGCTGTGTTGCAGCTCCACGCATCCCGTGATATCACCTTCCTACTACTAGGCTGCTGCAGATCTTTTCTACCCGTAGGCCTTACAGACTTACTGGCCGGCTTGATTCGTACAGTTTTCATCGTCGAGTAATTTTGACTTATCGACTTTACGCGTTACGATGCGCCGTCTCATCACGAGTTCTGCTTATCTGGACGTAAGAAAAAACGGTCCATATTTTTCTATCAGTAACGTAGCCTATAGCACGCGAAAGAAGTAAAGTAGGCACGAAGCTCAGCAGCCGAAGCCGAAGCTTTGCTTAAAGGAGGTGTCACACTGGCCGTCCAGACCGCCAGTGTGATTCCTCCTTAAGTCACCACATATTTGCGCTTTGTTTTGACAAAATTACTGTGTACAAAAATGTTATAAAGCTGTTATGAAGTCATTAAAAATTATTCTAATTTGTAAATTTTTCAGCTACAAAAACAGTTATAAAATAGAATTATTTTTACGCATAAAAAGTGGGTACTGTGTTAAATGTGAAATGTCAAAAGTAAATTTGTAACTTTATTTAGGACATTTTCGTAAAAAAGATCTTGATACCCGCCACACTGTGACCTGTTCTATACTGCAAATATAAACGTTATCGATATTTATTATGTTTTGCGTTGCAGCCGGTACAGAAGACAGCGGAGGAGTTAAAACGGCAACAAGAACGAGACGCCGAAGAGCGAACCAAAACGATCGCCAGTCGAGTACCGCAACTTAGCATCGACGGCTTAGACAAAGGTAGACCTATTCATTCGCAGATGCAATAAACGTTAGGAAAATTGTTTTCAGGAAACGTTATAAAGGTTTTTTTGTGTCATAAAATTTGGAAAAGGTCGTAAACGTTGAATAGAAATATGACCTCGTTTTTGTTGACTAAATACATTGCTTTACGATAAAATTTTGGTTTTGGTTAAAATATCATAATTAAAACTTTATTATTACGACTGTACTAACAACGACGCTACAGATACAGCACATGAGAAACTTCGTTGTTCTGCACCATATAAATATATAATTAATTTAATTATGTATTTACAGTTAAAATAGGTGGTTGCGTGGCCAATGTAAGCGCAAAGTAACGTTAACTTCGCACCATGTAGTCGCTATGCGTCGAACTCCACGGCTGAAGTTGTAAGCCGCTCGAAAACTCGCCAGTGTTCGTACTCAAGTTAAAAAGCACTACATGGTAATAAAACATTCTGCGTAATTAGTAGATTTAAAAAATATAGCAACTTGTTTTTCATAGGCTGTACGAATATGTAAATAGAGTTTACATAGGCAAAATGCCATGTAAACTGCCAGTTTCATCCAGCACACAAATTGAAAGAACTAAAACTATTATGTCGTAACTTGAATGAAAGAAATGGAATAAGTCCCAGGCGTAGTTTTTAGGGAGTAAAAAATAAAGTAACAGCAAAGATTAGAGCCTGAGAGAGAAATAACTGAAAAGGAAGACTGACGGAAAGTGAAATAAGAGAAAATACTGAGACGAAGGGAGTGCACATATGATAATAAATTATTTAAATTTGTGTGTTGTGTTGACAGACAAACTCGAGAAGAAAGTTCGTGAGTTGTATGATATTGTCTGCCGCTTGGAGGAAGAGAAATATGACTGGGAATTCAAACTGAGGAAAATGGACTTCGAAGTACGAACTTATTCATCCACCGCTCTTTGACTCTGTGCCGTACATTTTCTTGCCCGCTTGTGTGTGTGCTGGGCAAATTTTAAACCACCGTCTGAACTGGGATAAGTAAGTGCTAAAGAAACACCGAGTAGGCTTACTTTCCAGAGTCCAGACAGTATTTTATCGCACTAATTTCAAGGTCGTCAACGGTTAATAGTGTAAGCCTACACTTTCGTTCATTTGGTCACGTTTAAGTGCACCTGTGGAGTTTACAATCCGTTATAGGCCTACCACTACAGACAGTGCTAGAGATAGACAACACGAGCGCGACCGTGAAATTGTTTATAGGGTGTTTACACGATCCAGCAAACGTCCAGCATTAGCACGTGTATTTTGAATACATTTTCTGAAAGTTTGCTGGACGTTTGCTGGAGCGTGTGAACACCTTATTAGTTTTATTTTCAAAGTCTTTAATTTCATACGACAAAACTCGGTAGTCCTACATCAGTCAAGTCAAGAATTATTGCCAATGGTCATCCCTTTCAACGAAACAGTTACTGAGATTTAAACTTATGCAGTATATTGACAAAACTTTTATGTAATTTAGTCAGCTGTTAGTAAAAAAACGAATTCAGTGCATTGCTTTTATTGATGTAATTTATAGCATTGACGTACATCAAGTCTTCGCATTCTTAGTTCGTATTTGGGGTTGAATATTTCAAGTGTATCTTTATCGTGCAATCGGATGTTGGCACGGCCATTTTTGTCGTAAACTCGCTTTTGCTGTTGTTTTTACGCGCGAAAGCTTTCAGCGCGTTTTAGCCATCGCAATTCTGTCCGTCCGTCCGTCTGTCTGTCATACGGGTGGATCAGTCAAAAACGGTCTAAGCTAGGATTACCAAATCTTCATCGTCGGCTGCCTGGAAGACTCTAGTTTCAGGAACTGTAAAGCTTTTCCATAAATTTGAAGAGGGTCACTTCGAACGAGGGCGCTAAATGAGAGGGGATAAAAAAAAATTTTGTAATTTTTAGCCAATAAGTCGCTGTATCTCAATACCGGTGCGAGATAGGGTTTAGGTTATTATTAATTACTAATAGGAAGTCGTACACTGGCTCTCGATTGCCACCGAATTTAATGATCTTGGATAACCTTGAACGCTAAAATAGGTTTTTACGGATTTTTTGGCGATTTCGGGCTGCGAGACTCATTTCAATAGCGAATTGCGCCAAAAACAATTGAGATAGACATGAACAAGCTGCATATGAAATTTTCAGCAATGAACGTAGATTTCGACGGTTTAAGTCTCGATTTTTTAGGTTCAAAGAAACCTGCGCACGAGGTCATCAAAGAGCGGTACCCCCGTAAAAGTCGCGTCAAAATGGCTGGAGATAGACTGACAGTTTGAATTTGCGAACAGGAGCTGCTACAGGGTTTCGCGCGTCTCGTGAGCATTAGCTTAAATTTCTTGTTTATCTATATTTTAGATTTTTATTTTGTACGTATTTATTTTTTATCTTAAATAAATCAGTTAATGGAATAAATGTCACTTATAGAGCAGTGTGTTTTAATTGCAGATAAGCGAGCTCAACATAGTCGTCAACGATATCAAGGGTCATTTGTGAGTATCATATCTATATTTTTATGTATGCTACATTTGTCGTCATTCACAAACTGTTCTAAGCAACTGAATCTTGCAGAATATTTTGCTTCAGTCACTTTTTAGTAGGCATCTCTTTAGTCACTTCACACCAAATGTGTTTAGTTTGATGACGCGTAAGGGCATAAAATTATTAGTATAAATTAATTACTTACCGTATTTTGCTACCGCACACAGATGACATAGACGCAAAAATGTTAAATTTCTGTTTATTATTTTGCGTGTTGTTAGGACATGTTTGTTCTGGCCTAATGTTGTCGCTGTTGGTTCGTTGTTAAGCGCATTTTTAACAACGTTTCAACAAAGTACGTACACGAAAATTATCTCGGATAAGAACAAACTGTTAGAGTTTCTTTTCTTGTTAGGTGCTCTGCTGTCCGGTTCAACGGTTTTGATAGGCTATAAAGTCTGCAGTAACTGCAATTGTTATGTCTGAGCAAATAAATAAGCAAGTAGGTGATTCGTTGATTGGTTGACTGATTGCTTCTGCTGATGTGTTTTATGCAGCGTCAAACCGCCGCTGAAGAAGATTTCCAAAACGGAACAAAAGTATGTGCTTTGGTTCATAGGCTTACTGCGTATTGCATGTCGGCCCAGAGCACCTATATTATGCAGCAGTCCGCCTGACGCTAGGGTGGATCTTCAACCTTTTCAACTGAAATTAGCACGTCACCCACCACTTACTAATGTACTGAAAAACGTTTACGCCAATTTAGTCTTTTCTACGCTTTTTTGGTTTCGAGTTAGAAGACCGTAGGGGAACCGACAGACAGGCAGTAGGACGGGCAAGACAAGTATTGCGGTTTATTAAGACGGACGCATAATAGTATTAATAGTGATGGCAACACTGTTTTAGCATTTGTAGTAATAATGACAATAATAGTCATCATTTTATAACTATCTTTCAGCCTGTCTGCTACTAGTCAATAAACGAATAAACGAAGCAAAACTGACGTATATTCTGCAACAGATTAGCAAAGATCGCGGAGGTGAAGAGCAAGTTGAGTTTCAGTCTCAAATCAACGGGACAGTCCAAGTATGCACTCGACGAAAAGGAAGAAGGGGTATATCGACATTTATCTCTTTATTCGTTATTTCTGCAGCCTTTTATTTATTGGAATTTTTTTGCTGGTGATTTTAACGAAACTTCTGCTGTCCAGATGACGTAATGTGATTCCAAAACGATCACGGTCCTGAGTCAGAAACCAAGCAGCCTTGTGTTGTTTATTTTTACTGGAAAACTTAACAAAAAATACGCAATATGGTGATCATTAAAAATCCCGTCATGCCTTAAACTGCGTTGGTGAATTATTAAAGTCAGAAAATAACGAGTTCTGTACGATATGACGCACATTTTTGCTGAAAGAACTCATGGTAGGCAGAAAGTGCCGCAAAAGAAACAACTAATAATAACAATATAGACTCCACTGGCTTTAAATCCGGTGTCGACGACCATCAGCCGGCTTTGCCCAATTTCGTCAGGCTTTCTTTCACTCACCGTAAGCGACTTAGGCCTACTAAACGTCGTACTTGGTCGAATGCTGTGAGGTCTTTATCCCTGATTGCAGCAAATGCATGCAGTAGGTCGTTCTGCGAAGACCTCACTAAATTACAACGTTAACTAACGACCACTACACGCAACAAGTACGGCAGCAGTGGGACAGACACTCGGTTCCACAAAACCAGATCCGTCGAAAGGGGAAGGGTTGGGGGAGTAAGTTACCCCGGGCTCTCTCGACGTTTGGGGGCCCCGCCGTCGCTCCAAAAATATAAAGTACACCAAAATGCGCCATTTAAAAAAGTCAGACATTTTCTACCTAGAGGAGTCTAGCGAGAATGTTTCCCCGGACCTCGATGTGGCTCTCAACGGGCGTGAACAAAACACATGGTGAAGAGTTCTTTTGCAATCCCGCAATAGCGGGATAGGACACCGCCATTTCTGGAATTGGGGGTGATCCTGAGATTGCAATGTCCTGCAGCCGTTACTGTGTTGTCGTGTATTGCTGACAGGGTAAGAAGCCGGAATGGGGCCAGGACGCTCTGAAAAGCAAAGAGGACGAAAAAGAAGAAGGTGCCGAAGAGGAAGAAGCTGCAGAAGAAGAAGAAGAAGAAGAAGAGGAGGAGGAGGAGGAAGAGGAAGAGGAAGAGGAGGAAGAGGAAGAGGAGGAATAAAGTATTTGTTTTCAGTTTCGACGCCAGTTGTTACGTTTTTTCTTCAAGCACCGTGTATAAAGACGACAGACGTCGCTCAGAACGATAGTCTGTCGTAGAATAATCACGTTGCGCTAACATCATAATCACATTATGACAAAATACATATTAGGTGTTTTTCACAGTTTTACTTGCTGTGAAGTTGGCCTTGGTTATTATTGATGTTTGTATTGTTATTGTCATTATTATTATCATTACTAACATAAATGTATTTACGTTAAAGTGTTGTGCCTCTTGTATACGCGGGTTATTGCAAAATGTTAGATAAAACGAAAAAGAGCATTTATTAAGATGCAACGTCAGCGGTTGTAATGAAACAGTGAAAGGGATTTGCATAACACGGTTACGGTGTCTTAGCTGACAAAATAATTGCATGTTTCGTAACGAATATGTATGGCTAACTTTTCACTGGAGCGTCTTTCCATTAATTGTTAAACGTCCAATTGGAAATAATCCAGCTGCTGCTTGAAAGTGAATTGGCGCATCATATCAATAAGGAATAGCGTAGATTTGTTATTGCCAGTAGAGATATAGGCTGTTACTGCTGTCGTTTTGTGTTGTTTGATTTATAACGCTATATAAACGACGCTCACCGTGGTTCGCTCTTCAAGTTTGAAATAAAATAGAGATTATTGCATATAGCCAAAACGACATTATAATTTTGTTGCGTCGTGTTTCTTGTCTGATAACAATTTATTTTAAAATCATTAACATCTTTGTCATGCTTGATATAGCCTGGGTCAACATGGCCACGATCCCCCACACGACTGGTTTTATATCACTAGAGTTAATAAATGTAGCGGATGGTCCGTAACAGAGTAAGCCACGAACGTTCAGACTCGGCACAAAAACCTTTTTATGTCCCGGAAAACGAGTTGTTCGCAGCGGAGGACGATCTGTTCCTCGGAAAAGGACAAAACACAAATAAGCACATTTATAAAGCTAAAGTCCGACGCTGCAGATGATACTTTAATAATATACAAAACGCACTAAAACGTGAAATTTTAGCGTTGATTTTTCTATTTTTTCTGGGGCCTACACCATAGCGCTCCTTCGGTTTCTCCGTCTTTCGGGTCTCAGGCTTCAGGCCCTGCTTTCATCCATGGTGTATGACAAAAACTAGCGGGCTTACAGTTTTTATAGTGGGCCACTCTGTGCAGCGAGTTCTGTCGTCTAACTGTAGAAGTGCAAACATTTGCGGAACAATTTACTGTCGAAATTGAGTGCAAACATTGTCACTAAGTCACAAACTAAGCAAAAGGCTGCATGCAGCGATGGGCGCAAACTCGCTGAGAACATCAGTCTAAGCATGTGCCTAGATATTATTCTCACCCAGGCATAGGCCGTAACTTACAACCAAGGACGGTGAGATTAAATGCGGCGGCGACAACACAGACCCAGGTATATAATGTAGGAGAGTACGCGGTATCTATAGACGTTAAGTGCTGTTGTCAGCTGATGGCGCCGGTGGTGCGTGCGGTAATGTGTTTTGACGGTACCCGTAATAAAACGTAGCCTTCAAAATGGCGCAATTTTTGATATATGCCTGAACTTCATCAAATATTAACCGATTTTCAAAAAAAATTTTACTATCGAAATTAGAAAAAAAGTTGTAATAACACTGTCATTCAAGACCTCACCACACCTTGAATGTGTCGCTACACTACCTTGTGTTTTATATAAAAGCGCCCCAACGCGGAGTACTGCCCTTAAAGCCAAGGTCTGCTTTTTTAAACATTTTACTTTTACATTTTCTTTGCTTGTGCCTAGTGACATCATCACTGACGTCATTGGCAATCGGTCAGTGTTTTTTAAAGCTTTATTTGTTTATGAAGAATTTTGTGACTATGAGAATGGGACGCTTAACTTCTGACGATCGTAGTTTTGGAATCTACGTATACAAAACACTGATATTTCACAAGGTAGTTTAACGAAACATTTGAGGTGTGGTGGGATCGTTAATGATAGTGATGCTGACAATGAAATAATTTCGAAAATCGGTTAATATTTGGTGAAGTTAAGGCGTATAAAATGGTGCCATTTTTGGCTCACTCTGTAGTCTGTACCTATCGCTGCTTGATGGGGCTCCTTAGCAGACAGTGTCCAACGACCCACAGCGAGTTTCTAGCATTATGTTGCCTACACAATGTGTAACGAGCGGTCTCATGACATAGTGAGCGAATGACATACGACCAACTTGTCAGTCTACGCTACGTTACGGCAAGAGATGGCTTCTTATGACGTGCTGATACGCCGTTAAGAAGCTACTCACTCGCTCATTCACTCGGTCAAGCTGTTTGCAATACCGCCGCCGTGATAATTTACTCTGTGCTATTCGCGTGACGTTAAAGATTCTAAGCAGTTGACGCACAATGACCATCCCGTCTATTATCACATTTATGAAATTGTCTATAAATAACCATTCATGACCATCCCGGTTTGCTTTGACGTTAAGTCTTAAATGTACACTTTTACGTTGAATCACACGCGCTCTGGCATCTCTCGTCTGCACTCCTAGAGGCGCCTATGGGCCTACGTGTATGTATAGTTTCTGTAGACTACACTCAGTGCATTTCACACTGTTTGTTGAGTTAGGCCTACTTGGTACACGACGTAGGACTAAAACAGCTACAGATTAAATGAATTAAAGAACGAATTTCGTTCATCAACTAACACATCATACCGCACACAGATGACACAGATGCAAAAATATACGTTAACATCACATCGCGGAGGGAATGATTTGACAGCGTCCGTAATGAAAAATGCAAGACTTAAGCTTATATATAAAGTGACAAGGTGCTGTCTCAAAAAAGCCGGTCCCTGTTACATTTTCAAATAACTCAGTCCTGTTTCAACTTTTAATATCAACAAATTTCGGTAGAAATAAGCCTAATCGTCAGTGTACTGAACTTTTATTTCGTGCAAAATATTAAAAGTATCAGCTGATGTTTTTCTGTGGCACCCACATTAGAGGCAGCTCTATACAATGTAATACTCCAACGAAACATTAACGTCAATCACGGAATTACAAGTCATTAAACATTATAACGTTAACAAACTGCTGATTAAGGTTATCATACTCAGAAGTTAAATAAATGCTTAAAATGTTTCTTAATGGTCGGCGGATCGAGCGAGCTCGGGGACTTCGAGCCTAAATATATAAAGCAATTGCCCCTCAATTTTTTGAGGGGAGAGGGCTTCACCTAAATGATGGCATCCACATCTTTTAAATGCACACATTTTTGATCACGGCGTCGATATTATACTGCAAAATGCCAAAAAAAAACTTTAGAGTAAAACTTTAGTCGTAAAACTTAAAAGCCTCTGGTGGAGCTATCGCTCTTTGCCGAGGGCAATCTTAATCAAATATATGAAAAAAAGATATAAAACACACAGATTGGTATAAATGGCTAATAAGCTGCATGACAAAGCGCTACGTAGGCTATATGATGTAGAAAAAAATAACGTTAATAACAATAAATATGACTGTCTCATAGCATAGAAATGACGACGACGACGACGACAATTACATCCTTTATTTACATAAAAAAACTGTATTTTAAACAAACATACGCTGCACGTTAACAACTGAATTCAAAGAACTAGCGTATAGAGACACGCAGGCCATAGGCACAGCAAAACATCACACGTACTGTTTGACTGCAGTTTATAAATGCCAACAATGAACATTTGCCGTACCGTAATACAAATATAAATCACTACTGGTGAAACCATATTAACTTGCAAAATGCATAAACGTGCAATTTTAGCGTTCATTTTTCGAATTTTTTAAATCAACAAACACAATTATACTGTGTCCGAAAAATAAACCCAAACATTACCAATCATAGCTCAAAGACGGATGAACTGATTTTAATAATTTTTGGTACAAATATTCCTGATACAACTGCCGTGAAATGGCCGTTCAATTTCGCACACCTCACCGAACGTTTGTTTTTGCACTACTTAGTGAAAACTGGTCCGTTCGTGTTTGAAAACATTAAAATATGCTAATCCATCCATTTTCAAGTTACGATCGATAATGTCAAAGCCCCTTTTGGGACACAGTGTAGAACGCAGAACAAACTTTGACGCGCTACATAATTACAATTTCAGCCGCTAACTTTCTTTCTCCTCTCCGGAATTGGAACCTCAGCCACGTTTCGCTTTGTGACGAATAGTAAACGGGGTTAACGGCGACCGTCTGCAGTAAGTTTGTCTTATTTTGTCGGACGTGTGCGAGCGGCTTAATACCGACGGGTGGCTAGTACTGGGCTGCTGCCGCCGAGACATCAAGAGTGGCGACGGTGTCGGAGGATAGCGTTGAATAAACGTGGCTGCCGGCACCAGCATTTGACTGTTGACTGCTGTTGCTGTCGGTCGGTTGAGGCTCGTAAGGGCCTTCGAACACGAACGGGCCGGTCTTGCTCAGAGGTGTCGTCTCCTTCATCGTGTGGATCGAGTACGTGCTCTCCGTCTCCTCCTTCAAATCCTTGAACCATATCTGACAACAACACGCACAACACAGTACGAATGGTATAATCTGCGCAGTGCCGAAACAACAGATTTCAAGCGGTTCGCTAGCACCGATGAGAAAATGTCAATTAATTAACAGAATACCTTTAGTAATCAGGACCAAACACAAGAACATTCAAGCTAACTTTTGCTAACTTACATGTGAGTAAAAACACAGAATTATCCGTGCTTTAAATATGTTGGCGCAGGAAAGAAATCCGGCATGTATAAGCAATCTTTGGAGATGTTTTGTCGCGAAATTCTTCAGCGAATCTAACTTAACTTAAAATAACCCACAAAACGAGTTGGTTAAACAGAAACCCAAAAAAACATCGACACCAAAAAGCAAATAACATTAGCAGCCATCATACACCACTGCGGTCTGTAGTTTTTCGACACTAATGTAGCTTGTTTACTTCCAGAATGACAACACAAATAGGCACAATAATGTCTACGGCATCATGAGTATACTCGTATTTGATTGTGGGAAACAAATCAAATATTAAAAAGCAGATTGTGATTACAGCATAAAACTGGCCGGTATAATGGTCAATCTAATCATATAATTTCGTGTTACTTACCGAGTCGTCTGTGGCGGACGTCTTGCTGCGCTGTCTGCTGACGCTGTGACGTTTGTCGTGATGAGTCACGCCTTCAGTATCGAAGACGTCGTCGTCGTTCTGTCGACGTCTGATGATGAAGCAGTAGATGAGAATGATGAAAATGATAATGACGGCGATGGTCAGCAGACACAACCAAACCAGCGCAGCGATACTCATCACCTTGGTCTCGTCGGACGTAACCGCCCACGCGGTTCCGGTTCCATTCCACGCTCGGCCAGCCGGCCCGCGATCTCCCTTCGGCCCAGTGGCACCAGTGGGACCACGAGGGCCGGTGTGGCCAGTTGCACCGCGCGGCGCCGACTGCACTGGAATGGTGGACTCGGGGCAAGGTACCCGGTCCCGGGTATCATTCACATACTGATCCTCAACAGTATCGATGTATGCCTTGACGGAGAAGTCGTAAGGAAAGTTGATCGGATCGAAACGCGTTGTATTGCCGATCTGGAAGCTCAAGTCTAGCTGATGATCGGTGTGAATCGTGTGCGCCTTTGCATTGAACTCGTAGGGAATGGCACCCGGCAATTCGTCAATGAACACTCCCACGCGGTCACCACGTCGGAAGTGATAGCACAGAGTCTCGTTCTTCTCGTAGAAGTAAATCTGTTTTAGCAAACACTCAGGCTTGCAATAGTTTGAAAGCAAACAATTTATAGACATGTAATATACGTATATGTACTGTCGTTTGAGCCAATATGCTAAAATATGCTGCGCGTGCAGTTTTTTTAAAATATAGTTATTGAGTGAGTGAGTGAGTGAGTGAGGTTTAACGTTCCGCTCAACACATAATAAGTCATTTCGAGGACGACTTTTCCAGGCAGTGCACACATAAACACATAATAACGGAACAGAAAGTTTAACCTTTACGAAAAACTCGCATAAAACACAAAACTCAAAAAATCGACTTAAGCCAAAAAATTGAACTGTCTATTATGAGCGTGCATAATGTACGAGTAACGGCAGTTCTATAATAATCTTCCATTTCATCTTCCCTACAGTCATTAATTGCAAAATGTTGTCTATTAGAAAACGGGCGGAGGGGCTTTTTCGCATGAGTCTATCTTGCACGGTTATAAAATAATATGAAGCCCCCAAATATTTTGAGGTTACGACCTTGACTATCAAAAGTCACGTGACGTCATCGGTTACGTGATTATTGCACTCGCAATACATGGTTTCCAATAAGTGGTCCATTGAAACCGTCTTTCTATTTCGCATTCTAAGTAAAATATTGCATGTCCGACGTTTAGCCACGCTATTACCATTGAGAATGCAGTGATCACCATTTTGGGGGCAAAATAGCAAATTGAGAGTTTAAAGTATTTTTAAATTTACGCCTATAGCATTGCCCAGGCCACCTCTTTGGTATTAAAACCTACCCATTAAAATGTATTACAGAAATAAAAAAAATGGGTAAAAATTTAAAAAAAATACAGCAAAGGGTAATCAGATTTTTGCCCTAAACAAACTCTATTTTACTTTTGAGGACCCGAACCACTGTGCAAAATTTTGTCAAAATCGAGTAAAAATTGCGACCGCAAGAGTGCTTACAGACAGACAGAGTGACGCAAGTAATTTTATAATCTGTCCCACGCTATGGTATAGCAATGGGACAGATAATGAGAAACAAACGGCTTACATCATGTCGCACGCCAACATAAGGCGATGTGTAGCTCTGTTGCCAGACGAGCGTGTACGTCGAATCAACGTCGGTTGGGCGCCAGACCTGGAAATGGACTGGCTTCAGAGACCGATAGTCAGCCGATATAGCGAACATGACGCCGTCTGGAAGTATCGAGTCGGTGAGTAGAAACGCAACGCGTGCCTTGGTGTCGAAGACTTTGTTCGCATTGCTCAACTCTCCGATCTGAATGATGCGATCTGCGATAAACGCACACATGACACGTTGACGATGTCAGCGTTAACAGCAGTCGACGCTATAGCCAGACGCTTGAAAATTTTAAGGATGAAATTCAACGAAAATGTGCAATCAAAACTCAAAAATGTTGAGCTCAAATTTAGAAACTGTATTTTAACGCTTGCTAGGTTTGTGAAATTGATTAAAAGCCAAATATAATTAACTTTCTATCGAACTAATCACTTTGATAAGTTCATATTTGTTGTAAGAATTGTTAAAAAATGGTGTACATTTATAGTGAGGCGATGTTTACTTTCTGGAAACCTTTCCCGACCCATTACTAAGGCTCCGCTCCGAACTTCGCTTTAAAAATGCGTTTCTTTTTAGCAGCCCAGAAAATTTTAGAAAATATGCTCTGTTGACAATTAAAAAAAACTACTCATGCACTATATTTAAAACAACGTAATCTTCGAAAAGTAAAAAATTTATCTTCTGGTTTTGAGAAAAAAATATGGAATTTGGTCTTAAAACGTTGGTCACATCACTGCTACTAGCACTACTTGGTCGTTTACTCGTTACTACAAGTTCGTTATTCCCTACTCATAAAGATTTTGTATACCTGGTTGTCTGCACTAAAATACTACAATAAAATAAAAAATGACACTTTTGTAAAATATTGGATTTGCAGTTAACTTGTATTGCTATTGCAACGTGTAAAAAGATCTACCTAGGTAGGTCGATGATGACGACGAGAATGATGATAAATATTATACAGAGTTGGCCTACAATCAGTGAAGTAACTTACCGGGCGACTGCTGGGCAACAGTATTTTCAAGGCATGATGAAATCGTCAAAAAGACCACCGACAAAACTATAATATTTTGCCGCAACTGCATTCTGGTCAGCATTGGTGCGACTTTACTCTATCTGACAGAATTGTCTTGTAGATTGTGAGCGACCTGACTGTGAGGACAGGAGTTAAATACACGTGTGGGCAATATAGGCCAATGAGCCGTGCCCACTGACGCCTACGTCACTGTAGGCCCATATTGTGAATCATTGGTTCCGGTGAGGTCTAGCCTATACTACTGCCTGGGATGACGGTTTAATTTGCGTCATACAACGTCGTGCATCGCTGCGCTTCGTCGACCAAACACAGTCGACCTGACCTTGGCTATACTAAGCTTATACACTGACGACGCTATTGTTGAATGCAATTGACGCTTCGTTGCGTCGTCTACGTGACGACGAACGACGAGCGCAACTTTGTTTACGTGAACAGTCCGCAGACACTTGAGCGATACTTTTAAAATTTTTACTTCAAGTAACTACCATTTCAGGCATTCGGCATCTCAGTTCGGTTCAGACTAGCAGCGACATTGTATGTCATACAATTATTATAACGTATGCGTGGAAGCATCTTTGTTTTTTAGCTGGCCGCTAGCGAACTGTCCAACTTTCAGTGACGTGTTCCTGAACTCCGACGGCAAACTGTTTTACGACATGCTAATGAACTAGCTTCTGGAAAGCTTTGAGGACCAAAGCCCATGCACTGCTCTTGTCCTTGGGGGTGTTATCAAATCATCGGATCGCAGATGACGGCGACATAAATTTACTGACACCAGAGTAGAGCCAAGTGACCAAGTACGGTGGAGCAAGTATTCATGGACGAGTATACAGATCTTAACCCTTTTCGGTCATAATACATTTCCTGCGTCTTTTCTCCCAGGTCATATTATTCTGTACGTAATATCAACCGGAAAGGTGGCATATGCGTGTACACTAACATACAAAATTATAGATATTGATAATGATATGCAGACAATTACTCCGACTAGTAAGTAATATTCTGCTGTTTATGTAACTGAAATTCCCATATTATTTGCAATGTAAATATTTTACCATGAATTTACACACAGCCGTTGTCAAACTGTCACAGGCGTATCACTGTACTACTGTGTAACATTTGCCATGACAACCACATAAAGGTTAAAAGGTTAAAGGTGCATATAGCTCTTAATGATCCCATCTCAGAGCTACGGAGCGTCACTTGTCATATGGGATCACACAGTGTTACCTGCCACCCGACAGAGGTGAACGCACATAGTTTTCACAATACTATTATATTTTGTTTTAATGGCTTATACGGATAAAAAATGTAAACTAGAAATTTGGGACAAAGCCCAACGTGAGTCCGCCCGGCGCCCTAAGTCCGAT
>Ga0209367_1001654_pt1 | contig 27965 bp, 20 predicted proteins | sample WorMetLIZISLAND2_FD_187412 | JGI IMG/M metagenome (GOLD analysis project Ga0209367, IMG submission 187412) | Marine gutless worms symbiont microbial communities from Max Planck institute for Marine Microbiology, Germany - Olavius geniculatus... ...
GTAGTTTAGCAGAAAATGGGGGTGTTCACGCTAAGTTAATATACATATAGTATATACCAAATTCTCTATCTGGATCGCATAACGACAGTTCCGTGGCGCCACCTTGTGAATGATATAGACTTGTGTCACAGCCCAAAACCACCAAAAATACATAAAACCCTATTTTGATGTTCAAGGTCATCCAAGGTCATCGATCTCGGTGGCAATCGAAAGCCAGCGTACGACTTCCTATTACTAATTAATAGTAACCTAAGCCCTATCTCACACCGTTATTGAGACACAGCGACTTATTGGCTAAAACTCGCAAATTTTTCTCACCCCCTCTCATTTAGCACCCTCGTTCGAGGTGACCCCCTTCAAATTTATGGAAAAGCTTTACGGTTCCTAAAACTAGTGTCTTCCAGGCAGCCGATGGTAAAAATTTCGTAACCCTAGCTTGCACCATTATTGACTGATCCACCCGTGTGACAGATGGAAGGACGGACAGACGGACAGACAGATGGACAGAATTGCGATGGCTAAGATGCGCTGAAAGCAGTAGCTGCTTTTGTGCGTAAAAATGACAAAAATCATCATCCATGCCACTTTGGACAACTGATGTCACCAAATTGCACAGATCTGCATCTGATTTTCCTAAATTTTCTGGGATCACACACCAGGCCAAATTAACTGGTTTAAGATCCATATTCCATCCACAAAATGCACAAATTGCACAGACTCGCAGTTTGCACCGTTTTCAAATTTTCTAGCTTATCCAGACCTTTCCCCTTGATGTGCATCTAACAACCAAGATTTTCAGACCTTACATCAGCTCATTTACATGTTAAATCAAAACCAATGGAAAACCTGGTCAAACTGCAAGGCAACAAAGAGACGCTTGCCGTGGAGAAAATACGATCTGAAGAAAGAAGAAAATAATGGTCGCTAACCTAAGGTTTACATGAAAAAATGGCCAACAGAATGGCACATGCACATGCATGATTGCAGTAAAACTTCTCATCAATGCTGAGAGGTATTAGTAGTTGTTGGATTAGTAGTAGATGCTTCAGTTGTAGTAGCTGTTGCTGTAGCAGTAATTGCAATGGTAGCAGAAGTAGTAAACTTTGTTGTTGTTGCATGGGGTATTTTCTATTTGTATAAACACACGTAAATGTAGCCTCCCTCTCCCCAACAAGTACAAGGGTTATTTGTCAAAAATTCAAATAAACACCAGAAGCATAAATTAGAAGTTTGCAGTAAGGCAGCACATCCACAGCTCCTCTCTGACCCTTGCTGAATGTGCTAAGATAATGAATATGCTACTGACTATGTACTGTATTGTTCAACTATTTGACAAATGCTAAATAGCAAATAATTCTTACCGGAAGATCTCGAAATGCAATACCTACAAAGCAAAACAACACAAATACATGCCAATCCACATATTTTTAAACAGTCTACAGTACTTTCAAGTCACCTAATGTTGTACTAAGATATTAGATTACATACAATACAGACCTCAGTGGCATCGTGGTGGGGGGAGGGGTAGAAAACAAGAGGGGTTAGCCAACTCCCAAAATTTTAGCTTGTCCGAAATTTTCTTTAAAAAAATGCAAAATATAAGGCTAGGAATCTACTATTCTAGGATGATATAAGAGCAAAATTGTAACACTTAGCATCTATGATCTCCTCTGTTGGAAGTTCACATCATGTTCCTGTCCCTCCCCAACTTTTTCTTACCCATGATGTCACTGACAGAGCTAGAGTAAAACAAGCAAGGCAACTAATGGCGTTGCATGCAGAAGTTAGCCTGTAAAGGTAAAGGTAAAGATCGTCAATTTGTATAGCGCATAGTCGCGAGCATGCGCACGCCTCTAATACACTTTCGTCAGAGCCGCCTGCTGCACGGCCACCATGTGCAGCCTGCAGACACAGGCTGGCGCAGCGGCTGGCTAGGCAACCCCAATCAGCTGTACCAAGGTCCCCACCTTCCGTAACCCATATAAATGAGTTACTACTCATTTTACCGTCCCACGAAGGGTAGAAGGCTGAGTCGACCTAGCTGGCAGTCTTCGCACCGAGATGGTTTACCTGCCCGCAGGCAGTCACCCATCGCAGTACTAACCGGGCCCGGCATAGAGTAACTTCGTTTCGGCCGAAACGCGTTACCAACTACGCCACACCACCAACCTACATATGATACGGTAGTGGTACGATGAAAGACTTGCACTAGAGAACTGGCGAAGCAGGCAAGCTGCAGCTTAATCTAGCACACAAACTAAAAAGAAGTAAAACTGGCTTAAATGGAACTGAAACGAAAAAAATGGAAATGGAAATAAAATCATGCATGATACAAAGAATATGCTAGAGATGGAAATCAAACTAAACTCGAATTGAACGAACTGAACCCAAACATTTGACAGAAACGAACAACAGATAGGAATGGAGCAGAGACCCATCTCTCACCGAGATTGACGCCGTTCTTAGTGTAAAAGCAGACATTGTCGACAAGATTAAGGCAGCAACCGATGACGTCACCGGTCGTGAACGTCGGTCCGTAAGGCTGAGCTGGGCCCGAAGAGCAGAACGAGTTACCATCATCACCGTGATAACCGTAAGAACATTTGTCCCAACCTAACAATACACAACGTTATAACCATAAGAACACCTGGTTATAAAAAGTTTTGAGTCGGCAACAAGCACAGGACGCAAAAGGCAAAACGAGAATATCCACAGGAAGAGTATTCCAAATGTCGGGAGCAACTACTGCACAACTACGAAAACCGAAACATTGTGGACAAAAAATGCAAACAGCAAATTAGTCTAGGAATGTAAAGTAAGAAATGGTTCGAATGGAACATATCAAACCTTTTGCAAGTGCACTTACCAGGCAGTCTACTAACACTGACGTTCTTTGACGACAAACCAATTCCCATGTACCTGCATACATGCATCAAAATCACATCCTTTATTCACTTTTACACTCTATTCATGACATCAGAAAATAAACCTTGATAAAAACAAAATTTTACACATCTGCTCATGATAACAGGATGCATAAAAAACAATGAAAATGGTTTTCTGTGACATTCAGCAACCTTTCTATGTGCGTTTTCTAGGACTGTCTGTTTTCTATGTTTTCCACAACTGTTGGATTGAGTAGATATTAAACAGTCAGATTTTCTTATTCATTTACTAGATCAATTTACCTCGTGTAACATGTTTGAACTGACTAATTTAAATACATAGAATGCATAATTGATAATATACGTAATAGCTTAAAACAAGTACATGAATCTAAAGGGCAGCACCATTTTGGTTTATATTCCATACCTTTCCAGGACACATACAATATGTATGCACTAGTGCTGTGCAATACCTGAAACTGGAGCCATGATAACGATACTGTCTCAGGTATCGAGTATCGCGATACCGGAAGTGCATATGAAATGTTAGTCCTCAGACCCATCGAGAGGGGAGAGGAGTAGTTCTGCCAGGCCCTGCGACATCTGGGGGCCCCGCCATCGCTTAGAAAATATTTAAGTCTTACGTATATAATAATATTTATGTTTGACAGCGGAACTGATCATCTGAATTGAGTTAACGTCAGTCGTCGGTTATTTTACGCTGATTTTGGAACAAGTCTGTTTTTCTTGGATGCTTTCTGCACTGATCGGCTTCAAACATGTCAAACTCGAAACTGTTTCAATGCGGCACCCACAATCGCTGCAGTGATTCAATGTAATTATGATCGGTGCAGGTCATTATCAGGGATAAATAAGCTGTTTCCTGTCATTATGCAATACTGCAACAAACTTAGCAAAAACCAGTATAATTTAAGTAGATAAACAACGCGTGACAGACAGCGCAAAACTTCATCATCGGCCAGCGTATATAGCGCATGCAGCGTGCGCAACGCTGCACTGCGCACCCATTATTCGCACCGCGGGTAGGTCACGAAAGTTGAGAAAACGCCACAATTGAACTAGAGATGGGCCTTCTTGACAGAACACTTATCAACGCATCTGCAAACTGCAAACATATTACTAACTTAGGCCTACAAGAATGGTTTTGATGTGACGTCTTATTTACTTGGCTGTCATGCAGTGTGCAGTTGTCAACAATAGAGCGATTGCATGGCATCGAAACAGGTATCGTCATGTCACGAAAACTCATGATACTTGGCAGTATTGTGGCCCCACAATATATCGAGACCTCTTTCATACTGGTATCGAAACGACGGTACTCACAATACTTATCGAGGTATCGAAGGTATCGCACAGCACTAGTATGCACCTTGTCATAAGAATAATTTCCTGCTTGTGAACAGGTAATATGTGCAAAATGTGCAAGGTCAGTTCTCCTGCAAAAATTTCTCCTGGTTTCTGCAAGGGATACCCAACTGAACTGTCCATCACCTACTGGAATATGAACAAAGAGCTAGTGAATGCCTGTTAAACTACTCGTGCCCAGAAGTAACACACAAATATGGCAATTATTAACCTCCTCAGCGGTAATCCCGAGCATTGTTTGGGGTGGTTGTTATGTACTGAAAACGGTAACCCCGAGTGAGAGTCAGAGCGCAGCTACAGCAGTATCCCTGCCATCTGTGCTGCGAGGTGCCGAGATGCCAATGCACGTCCATGACCATCAGTGAACCATGTCTGTTGTGGTATCTATTAGTCACAGTCAGTGGTCTGTTGCAACTGATAAAATTATTTTCCCTTCCATCCGACTGCCAGATATCATCTGTGTTGAGCTAGTTTATCAACATCACAAGTTGCAGTGCATCCAGCTACATTGGCTGACAGCTGCCATTGGTGCTGCGGCTGTACTGTGAGTGCAGGTCCAGTGGGAGCATACAGTCGAACGCTCAAGTGTACATTTAAATTTCATTAGGCGAATGTCGCAATGAACTCACCACGGCAGATATATGTACCGCTTTCAGACAGAAACTCTGTCCAAATTCATACCGCCAAGGAGGTTAATAAACATAATAAACATGTCAACGAAAGTTGTAACTTCTGCAGAAAAATAACATTTCAGTATTAGTTTTCAAAAAAAAATTCCATAAAGCTAGTAATTAACAAACTGGAAAATGCGTCTGAAACCAAAAATTTATATTTTCACTAGGGCTGGTAACGATTAAAATTTTTTTAATAGTTAACTTTTTGAAATTTAACAATTAATTAAATCGTTAATTTTAGTTAAAATTCAGTCACTGAAAATGCGTTGTTTAAACCATAATATCAATAAAAAAGTCACTGTAGAGTTACATGCACTGAAAGTGTTAATGAATTAAGAACCTTTTAGGTTTTTAATGTTATTGACACCAGTCCTGGAGACAAACAAGCATGTTCAAAGTTGATGGATCCAGCGACGAATGTCTCTTGTTGACGATGTATCCGGCAGAACCGTTAATCGTTAAAAATAAAATTAATCGTTAATTTTCTTTGTTAGTTAACGATCAAATTAATCGTTAAAATCCACAGCTCTAATTTTCACAAATTATGGTATTAACTGTGGTGACATGTCTAAAGTACAGTGTCCAGTATGATAACATTTCTACAGTGATGTAATACTTCAGTCCGGCAATGAACTTGAGTTGGATTTATCAGTAATCAGAACCACTGTACATGAACTCTTTTCATGGACAATGTTCAGATGAATTCTGCCAAATCTCCCCAAAATTTACTGCTGCAATTTCTCAAAAATTGTACCAAAAATGTCCCAACTCATAACCATAGCATCAATAGCACAAAGTCTGTAGATTCATGATAACATTTGGCAACTTACCCGTCCCTGCCTTTGCTGACGACTTTGACTTCAAAATAGTAAACTCCGCAGGATGCTGGTATCGGATGCGTTGTGCGGACACTTGCGGCATCTTTGTGATTCTTTGACGTACCTGCGCAACCACATAATGTCGTGTTCACACTACTGCACATCCTGCACTTGAACAATCACATAACTTCACATTTTTACATTGCACATGTATAGGGATGCAGCGGAACCAGAGCATTCAGAGCCAGATGCACATCACATTCTACGACTCTAATGTCGGCACTGGCCTGGATCCAGACTTTGCACCCTTTCGTTTTTTCGGAAATAGTCAACACGTCATGATCTCGCCATGAATGTTGACGCTTTGCCAGGAAAAATAAAACACAGTTGATCAATGATCAATTCAGAACATCAAGTTGATCAGAAATCAGTAAATCAGAGATCAAATTTGATTTGATTGGTGATGGAAAAACCGGACCTAAGTGTGGTTAAACTATAATACTGCACTGTCTGGAGTGGTATAAACTCGCACTGTGTTTTCGCTTACCCACTTCAACAATGCGGTATCTAGTAATGAAAACTACTGAAAACAACCAACTTGTTTTCGGTGAGGGTTAGCGTTAGATTTTTAATACCGAAAACTACCGAAAACGTTTTCGGTAGTTTTTGGTATTTAGTGCCACCCCACTGCTCCAAGGCCGCCCAGGGGCATCTATCCCCCCCTTGGACACACTACGCAAGCCCCCACTCCCCACTCCAATGTTTAACTCTCCCCCAAAACGTCAAGTCGAACCCAGTGGCTTCTCTCCTCCTAAAATCTGGAGTCAAATTTGGGTGCAAGTTCTCCATCTCACCACTTTCAGGCTGAATCCCCCACTTTCGAGCTCAACCCCTTTTGGGCTTCTTGTTAAGGGTATACATTGCCTAGTGAAAAATAGGGGGAAATTTGATAGCTACATGTTTAACAAAAAACCTTCCCCATTTTTCGCTGGGCACAAGCTGCACCCATCAGGTATAGGGATAGAAGTCACTGGACGAACCCATCCCACATCAAGCTTTGTCAAGTGCTGCATTTCCCCAATGACAAATGACGGCATTCTTAATCATATGGGAGCCCATAGAAAATTTTCTAAGGTATAAAAGTATATGGCCTCAAATGGAGTGGAGAATAGGAGGGATATTTCTCTCTTTAGTTTATTAGGGAAGTGGGAAACATCGTATGATTCCCAGTGGGAGTCCGGGGTGGAGCCCAGGCCGAAAATGAATTTGGTGCATTTTTAACCTCACAAAACACTTCTGGTGAATTTCTGGTGGAATGATGACTGCCCCCCTGAAGTTTTGAGCGTAGTCCTCAAAGGACGTAGACGTTAGCCATGTGCGGACTGCGAACGCGTCAGTCCGTGAATCCAGATCCGCAGGATTTTTTGCGGATGAGGACGAACGCAGATCTTGTTCCGTGACGAAATTTGCGAAGGCGGACTGATGCGAATCCTGTATTGCGACGAGTGTATTTTTTCGTAATAAAATTTAAAAACATATAGAGGTGGTGTGTGTTGAGACTTGCGTAGCACGGTAGCACTGGTATCGGGTAGCACTAATTGCTGAATCAGCTGAATCGGCCTGAATCGGCACCGATGGATGTAACTGAATAAGCGATAGTTTTAAGTAATAAATCTAAACTTTAAACCTAAACCCAAAAACAAACCAAAACCTGAACCAGCAGTGGGCCCATTCAGGCCGATTCAGCAATTAGTGCTACTGCTGGTATCGGTAAATTTATTGTAATCTGCTATAGGCCTAGGCGCTTAGTGGCCTACCTTACGACGTTTTACGTATTAATGACTAGAGGAAGGCCTATTCAGTGCGGACGCGGACGGACGCGGATCCAATATTTCTCTCGTTGTGGACGCAGACTGACAGTGGATCCTTGGTCAAAATCTGCGGACTGACGCGGACTCAAAAATTTCAGGATCCGCACATCTCCGTCCACGGATCCAAAAATGGGGAATATTGAATCACAATGGCAACGTGCTTCACCAATTTCACAACAGCAGCGGCGCTAAATACGACACATATAAAACACCCACCCATATCGGAAAAAAAACGATTAATCAGCAGTCAACACAACAAACCTTTATAGTGAACAACGAGATTATTCTGCGACAGGCCGAGGATACTGGACTTGTCTTTGGCGGACCACTGTCGTGGCAGAGGCGTAACCGTGTCGTCCACGACCGGATACAAACGACAAATGTTATCGGCTAATGATCTGCTCGTTATTGTCGTCATATTGTCTCCTTCTTCCATTGAACAACACACACTCGCCATCTTTCGCACCTAGCACGGACGACTCGCACTACGTCCCAGCTGAGCGCAGCGTCGCTACTTAGCATTTTAAGAAAAACCCAAATATTCAGAGAAAAAAAACAGAACAACGGAGGTCACACCTCTGCGATATTACTCGTTACTTGGGTGTTGATGAGCTAAAAAAACAGCTTTTACTTTTAGTACTCACGTCGTTCCAACGGCAATCCTTACCACGTGACTTGACATGACTACAGCAAATTGTTCCAATTTTCTCTTGACGATAATTCGTTGGCTGAAAAATTTATGGCTAATTTGTCGAGTTGTCTGTAGTTATTGTCATTCATCAATTTCAGCTTTTTAACACTAGGCCTAGACACAAGAATTGAAGAATTAATTAAATAGCTACCTTTGATACCTCTGTGTAATTCTAATCTTTTCAAAGGCGTCATTTCTTATGTTTGTTTAGTTCACGTTAGTTTAGTTTGTGTATTTTAGTTTAGTTTACATTTGCTCTTTATTTTTTATTGTATTTAGTGATAAATATTGAATAATGCATTTTACTCGTGCAAAATTTTCACTTGTTTTAAGATGCATCCGGTCATAGCCCCCTCCCCTTCTAAGTCTAAGTCAAAAAGTGAAATCGCCCAATATAAATATTTATTACGCAGAAAACATGCCACTTTACAAAAAAGATTACCGGGTATGGCACGTTGGCCAAAAATAACCAGACACCCAAACGACCCTCTACAAATTTTAGATCTAGTGGGAAAAAACCCAGACGTGGTAACGCCCTGTATATCACACAGAGCGGCATTAGGGATGCGTCGATGTATAGATAGTTACCAAAATATCGTTTGAATATCGATGTATAATATCGTATAATCGTATTCGTATACTTATCGTTTCACGTCTTCAAATCAAAACAGTTGCTTAAGCATTGTCTCATATGAGTATGGTTGTGTGAAAAACGTCGTTTGGGGTCTCAATATCCGGTAAGTCTCGATCAGTTAGCACAATCAATCATTTTTAAGCGCGAAAGCAGCTACTGCTTTTTCATAAATTCGAAGGGGGTCACCCGAACGATGGCCCTAAATGAGAGGGGAGTGGGCAAAATTTGCGATTTTTGGCCAAGAAGTCGCTGTATCTCAGTAACGGTGCGAGATAAGGACTTCTTTACTATTAATCACGAATAGAAAATCGTATACTGGCTATCGATTGGCGCCGAATTCAATGACATTGAATGACCTTGAACGCCGAAATAGGGGATTTTATGGATTTTTTGGCCATTTTGGCCTGTGAGAGTCTATATCATTCACAAGGTGGCGACACGCCGGTGACGCCACACGCGCCTATGGCCGATGTGTATTGTGGACCAGATGGGCCGAGTCCTAATGATATGCGATTTTCGAAACTATAACTACTGAACTGGAAATGCTATAGGCTTTCGCGCACCTCGTGAGCTTTGCTCAAATTTCTTGTTACCTGTAATTATCTCAACAGTAGTTGTTATAGTAGACTAGGGCCTATATAGCGGTTTAGTTAAAATTATCGATTTTGTAAGGGTTTAAGTTTTTAACAAAGTTGGCGTTTTTCGAGCCAATTTTTACGCGCGAAAGCATCTACTGCTTTTAGCGCGTCTTAGCCATCACAATTTTGTCCTTCTGTTTGTCTGTCTGTCTGTCTGTCTGTCTGTCCGTCAAACGGGTGGATCAGTCAAAATCGGTGCAAGCTAGGATTACCAAATTTTCACCGTCAAGGCTGCCCGGAAGACGCTGGTTTCAGGAACCGTAAAGCTTTTCCATAAATTGGTCACCCTGAACAAAAGCACTAAATGAGAGGGGTGGGAAAATTTGCGATTTTTAGTGAATAAGTGGCCGTATCTCAATAACGGTGCGAGATAGGGCTAGGTTACTATTAATCACTAATAGGAAGTCGTACACTGGCTTTCGATTGCTACCAAATTCAATGACCTTGGATGACCTTGAACGCCAAAATAGAGGTTTTTAATAGATTTTTGGCGATTTCGGGTTGCGACACAAGTCTATATCATTCACAATGTGGCGCCACGGAACTATCGTTATGCGATCCAGATAGAGAATTTGGTATTTGTATATTAACTTAGCGTGATCGAACACCCCAATTTTCAACTAAACTACTGGACAATAGTGATTATTACCCGGTACGCAGTACGCTTGACACATTTAACATTTGCCCATCACTAATTAGTTCTGGTGGTTGTTATGGCGACGTTGTTTGTTTAGTAAATGTAATGGAGTTCCTCGTAAAGTTATTTCTAGCGATTTATAATGTGGACATAGATAGTATATGGTCGAAGTTAAGTCATGTCGGAGAAAGTAATGATTTTAAGGCTGCCACCAATCAGCGGGTAAATATTGCTTATCTTTCCTTATTATACCGTGCTACTTTTTGTTATATGGGCAGTTGTAAGTGCCGTTGCGGCCTTTCTTACCCTTGGAACACATGTTTTATTGTTCTGTTCTGTATTTTTTGACATTGTCTTGTTGTGTTTCCAAAATAAACTGATGATGATGATGATGATGATACACACATCAGCTGGCATAATGACACGCGTTCAGTTTCAGTTTGAGGGCACGTAACGTACTCAACGCACGCAAGAAAGTACGTAACAAACGTAGTATAGTCGTATTTAGTTAACAGTATACTAGGCATTATTTGCAATGCCAAGCAGAGACCGCAAAAAGTATTTGAAAATGGAGGGGGCAAACCATGTCGAGCGCGGAGCGCGAGCCTATAACGGGGTATAAGGGAAAAGCCCCCAGCGGGGTCCAGAGGCAGAGCCTTTGGTCAGGAGGTCAGGGGGCGAAGCCTACCTGAAGCTGAAATACTTTTAGCATTTGGACGTTCAATGGAAGCGGTAAATTTGCCTACTTTTCTGAAATCTAGAAACACAGAAAACCAGACATTTGTGTTGTTTTGCCAATGTGGCCGTCGTACCATCTTCTTTTACTTTTTTACTTTTGTACACCATCTAGCCGTATATGATCTGTAGAATGGAACTTTGTTTCCCAGAAGCAAACTCTTTATTTTTGACATGCTACAGCTATGTTGCAGTCTTTAGCATTGCCAGTCTTTGCAGCAAAAACGTGGAACAGACTGCAATCAGATGTGACGTCACCAAATTGTCTACAATCATTACCTTAAGTTTCTAAACTCCTCTGTTTTCTGTGTTTCCCACAGCTGACTGTAAAGTGCGTGCTAGGCATTTTTTTTGTACTTTTTTTCTACTTTAAACTTTAATATAATGTAATGCAGAGCATTAGCACCAACAATTTATTTATGCATGGGCATGAAAAGTGGGGGGCAAGCAACATTGCTTGCCCTCCCCATCGAAAAAGTGAGGGGGCAATTGCCTCCCTTGCCCCCGTGGTTCCACAGTCTATGATGCCAAGTTTCTTTCAACTTGTAAGTGGGCAAGTCAATGCTGTCTTTTACATTTTGTACTAAAAAGCTAAGTGAAAAAATGTTACTTATATAGCCCTGTATGCATATCAAGAACATTAAATATTGGCTCACTAGTTGCAAGCTATATACACCGTGTCTCAAAAAAACAGTCAAAAGTGTTTTCATCATAACTTTGTCAAATTTCAACCAACTTTGATAATTTTTGGTACAGACATGGCCAAGACGATAAGATTATGTAAGGTATACTCTTTTTTTCACCTCGCCTAATTTACGTCAGTGCACTACCATGTGAAACACAGATGTTTCAAATTACATGTTAATAGCGGGCCTCTATGCTAGATCAACATGTGGTGATTATTTGTATCAGATTGTTCACCTTTGCATCATCAATTTGACAGAAGGTGCCACATGACTTAATAATTTTGTGGTATTAAATATTTTATGGTGAAAATAGCAGACAACAAAATAGCTGACTGATAAGCTTAAAAACGTCTAATCAATGAGTGAATGCCTTTTAATCAGTCAGTCAATGATTCTGCTCTCAGTCAATGGCGTTGCATCTAAGCCGTTGTCTTTGTATGTGGGGCCAACTTTGGACAAAAATTCTGATGATTTGCAAGCACTTTGTTATACAAACTTATAATTCTGTTAAATAATTTACACTGAGTTTTTTTTGTGCTTAATTAAATCATTACAGCGTTTTCTTGGAAAATAACTCAGCGTTATGCAATAGTGTGAAACATCTATGTTTCACCTGGTTGTGCATTGACATAAATTTGGAGAGGTGGTAAGTGAGTGCACCTTGTATAATTGCATCGTCTTGGCCGTCTTCGTGCCAAAAATTATCAAATTTAGTGAAAATTTGACAAAGTTATGACAAAAACAATTTTGACTGTTTTTTTCTGAGACACGGTGTAGTGACCCTTAAATTTAGGCAACGTGTCTGTATGGGCTGTGTCTGCGACTGTGTTCGCGCATCTGTCCACTGTCGATAGCAGTAGTGCCACTAACCAAAGGTTGTTTTGCATTGCAGTTAGCAAACATGTCATCTGTGAATTAGATATCATAATTTCTTGTAAAGTAGCTAATTTACTTGCTTGTGTGTAAAGCCCAGTCTAATTCACGACTACACGGATGTGACGTGATTTTTGCAATTGGCAGGCTTTCATATAATTGGGAATGTTTGTGAAATTGTATGCAATCCTAAGATTTTTAAAAATATATTTTTGCAGTATTTTAGGGCACTTTCTGAATGTTTAATGCTGCACATTTTTAGTGATTTATGCAAAACGAACTATTTTGAAGTAAAAAACGACTTCTTGGTTGGTTGGCTATAAGCGCCGCTAAATCTGCCTTACAATGTGCATATCCTGTCATTGGCATTTTAGTTTAGGCATGTTTAGGTGGTAGCAAGGAAAATTGCTTCAATTTCAGGCTAAATTAACATTTTGTGTAATTTGCTTGTAATGTTTTGTTTTTTTGCCAAAACGCCCATGTAAGTTGTATTTTTTTCCATGAATTAGGTTGGGTCTTACTCGTGGGTGTAGACCTGTGTCTATGTGACACTTGAATGTTGCAGTATGTCAGATGATCGGCCAGCGACTGGTCCATGTGATACCCAAGCTGCTGGTTCTCTTGTCAAACATCAGCTTCTGTCACCAGCTACTGCTGTAAAGGTATTTAGCCAAACTTGGAAAAAGCCTCTAGAAAAATTTTTTGTGGCATCCATGTTAATAGCAGGCATCCATGTTAGTTCAGTCCATTATGGAAAGGCAAAAACGACCAGGGTGGTTGCCACTCTCGGTATTGATTTTCGAGGTCATTTTGAAGGTCACAAAAGTCCTTCTGGGCTGATAGTAGAGTATTGGCTTATAAGATAAAGATGGTCTATTTGCGATTAAATTTTTTTTGGAAAATAAAAAGTTAAACTATGAAATTAAACGTGAAATACAGAAATAAAAGAAAAATTGTGATATTTTGATTAAAAATTTACACCATTTGTCAAAAACATGGCACAAAACTTTTGGCGATATCTTTGCCAAATGTTGACCAATTTTCGAAATTTATTTACTGGTAGACTTGGCAGACAATTTGTAACAAAATGATCCTTAAAGTTCTCACCACTCCTATCAGGTTTCGCTACACTACCTTGTGAAAAGTTAACTTTTACAAACTGCACCATGGTACATGTAATTAAAGCACAGCAACGGCAAAGAAACGACGCATGATATAAAGAAATTGTGATCAAAGTAGATGAACCGGTGTAAGGTTAGTAACACTAGCTACAAATTCATTTTCAGTACAGAAAGTAGCACAAGCTGATTTCATACGGATCATTTTTAGCCTACTGTACTTAAGTAACAGTCGAGCTATTAGCACGGTTGTCGTCTGTCCGTCTGTCCGTCTGTTTGTCTGTCATCACAGATGTATTGTGGCTAAACGGTAAGTCATAAGGGGTCAGCGTTGGCACCATCAGATAGGGTGCTAATGACTTTCTAGAGGCTGTCGATAGTAACCATGTCTCCATCTGCAGCAGTTTAGCTGCAATCTTCAGTGGAAAGTTTTAAGCCATGCTCTTTCAGATTACATGAAAATCATCGACCTCAGGTGACTTTGAAGATCACTGACAACCAGTACGGTTGGCTATCCTAGCGATAGCTGGACTTCTTGTTTACTGTCGATATCTTAGATTGAAATGCTATCAGAAGACGTCGGCTGAAAAAACTGGCTGAATCAATTGATGTAATTTTTATTTCACTTAGTGACAGAATTTTGTCACATTCACATGCATGTCAGACAAAAGTAACTGGCAGCATATAATTACTGAAAATACTTGAATGTTGTTAAAGGAATCATGGATTTTTGCTTAATTTTGGATTTTATCCAATTTTTCATCCATTTGACCTTGAATATGACCTTGAAATGTAGAACCAAGAGTGGCAGCTATCCTAATTTTTTTACACTCTATAGCGAGTTGATCTAGCATAGATGCCCGCTATTAACATGTAATGCCGCAAAAAGTGTAAAATTGAATTTTGGCTGGCCCACTTATCATTCATTCATTCATTCATTCAAAGTCTAATAAAAAACAGACAAAACACTGTTACACATTAAGAACGAGTGAAACTCAATGAAACGATACGAACAAATAGCCCAAGCTAATACAAATTGTCATTATAGAGCATTCTTATAATAAAGTTTTTGTCACTGGTGCCTGACGTACAATCAGGAAGTTGAAAGTTGTGACTTCGGTCGCAAAGACTATAGTGCTGCTCACGTTCAGGAGGAAGGAGCGGATGTAGCAGGTGCTGACTGTTGTTTGTAATCTGTGAAAAAAAGTTTGTTATCGGCATCGTACAGATACTGGTAAAGGTCTTAGCTCAGTAACTGAGTTTTAACTGAGTTTTACCAACCTTCGTACAAATGCTTCCAAGCAATTTCTATCGTCTGCTGAGGTGAATCCCCACCAAGCTGGAGAGGCGTAACTCAATCGGTTGATGACTATCGCCTGGAACACTTCATGTAAAGCATCGTTAGGTAGACGATGTTGTCGTAGTGTTCGCAGAGCAAACAGTGACTGGGAGCACACAGCCAGGAAGTTGTCAACATGCTGTGAGACTAAAAATTTTTAACTCTAAGCATTTTAATCGACTCGACTCATGGCGTACACAATATTTTGCGGTTTACTAACTTTTCTATAAATTTCCAAAAAATTCCGGAAAGGTTTTGAAAGGTTGGTTTTCTAAGACAACCTGCTGCTGAGCACAAGCTGTGCAGGCACTGTTATAGTGGTTGTTGGCATGGTACCACAAGACACAACAGTGAAATCTTTGTCTGTTGACGCACACTTTAGTTGTAGTTCTAGCAGTTGTAGTTGTAGTCGTTGTAGTAGTTGTAGTTGTTGTTGTTGTGGCAGCCACATCAAGACACAAACGCTGGCACAGTTGAGACATGGCCTGCGCATGCATCTGCGCGTGGTACTACTAACGGACCGTCACTGCATCTGAGTAGCGCTAACAGACAACTTGATGTGGTCAGCAATGATGTTGCTGCCGCCACCAGTGCCAATCTACAACTCACTCCCAAGCCAAAGTTTCTTGAGCAGCTGGAAGTTTTCCTGCAGAAAGAGTTGCACTGTCTTGGTGTGACCAGTGCTGAACCCAGTGATGTGAGACTGCAGGTCAGAAGAGTAGTATTAGTATTAGTATTAGTATTAGTAGTGGTAGTGGTAGTGGTAGTGGTAGTAGTCGTAGTCGTAGTCGTAGTAGTAGTCATCATCAGCGTTAAAATTGCCTTATGTGCTTTGTGGCTTTGGAAAGACGATGCTATTGGTGGAATCGCTCTTGTATGAAGTTACGCTAGACGATAGAAATCGCTTGGAAGCATTTGTACAAAGGTTGGTAAAACTCAGTTACTGAGCTAACAGTTCAGTGACCTTCACCAGTATCTGTGACGATGCCAACACATTATGTCATAGCTTGGTGTCTGTCTGTCTGTCTGTTTATCATCCATCTGTCTCACATTCACGCTTCCTGTTTAAACTGAGAGATCTAGTTGTCATTTGTCAGGCAAACTTGTATGGTCCAGTGACACAGATGGGGGCCCTGGCCACCCAGAGGAGGAGAGATTTGGGGGTCTATCCCTCAGCCAAAACAGGCAGTTGCTTTGACTTACAAAAAATGATCTGTGCCACCAGGTGGCAGCATCGATCGGTGATTCCATCTTTTACCAAATTACTCTGGTTGCTGCTTTACTTTTTGTATGCTACAGTTGTGGTGCTGATTCTGTTTGCAGGCATATCGCGAGGTGTTTGAATACCTGATTGACAGTTTTAAGACATACAAGCCGATGTTGGCGTCAATCAAGAATGAATACGAACTGATGCTGGCTCAACAGCGTGACGAAATACAGCGACTGCTGCCACTACAGGTAGCAGATCTAGTAGTAATAGTTCCAGAAAAAAATAATACACTAAGCTCATATACTGTATATTACTTTGTCAATTGTCAATGGAATGTTATATATGTTCTACTGGCATATTCAATGGAAAATTTGCGATAATGCCATTATTAAAGATTTTACCAGACCCATATTTAGGGGATGCCATTTGAAAATGGGAGGCGATTGAAAAATTCATCATGCTGCACAGTGTAGGCAATCAATAGGCGATGGATTATGACGGGACATATAGTATCACTGTAGAATGTATATATAGATGCTAAAGTCAGAGGCATCCGTTCCATATTAGTGCCAGGAAGCAACCACCCAAAGTCACACCGACGCCTTTCCTTTCTTTTCTTCTTTTTCTTTTTTTCTTTCTTTTTCTCTCTTTTTCTCTCTTTTTCTTTCCACTTTTGCCTTTTCTTTCGAAAGATTTAGCTAGTGTTCTACAGAGTCCGGGGTGGCGCCCTAGCTGCAAGTGCATTTTAATGATTTTTGGGCTTTCGAAATGCATCTCATGGCAACATATCAAGTTGCTTACGTGCAATGCAGAAATTCTCTTAGTTCAGTTGCTAAATTTTTTCAAGAAGCATTTTGCTTCCCAATATCAATGGAGTGGATGCTCCAGGGATAAGACGAAGGCCCACCAGCATCACTCTTCATGCTCAGTGAGCACTTACACAGATCCAGGAGTGAAAAAAAACAAAGACATAATATAGCAACAGTGCTACGAATGAAATTTTAAAACGTATTTACCAGAAGATTTGTAAAAAATCACTTTTTTACAGATTTTTTCTGTATCGTCCATGTAGGCTGAAGTATGCTTCTCAATTACCAAACGACGACAGAGTGAAATCTGACTAATCACAAATTTGTGTCAGTCCGATGACCAAAAATTACTCAACATTGCCAACAAATAGGCGATCGGTGCCATTCCATTAATTCTTAAACTAGGAAAAATCCAAAATATACCTTTTGTAGGGAATTTAGTTTTTAGTACCAGATGTGAGTTTTGTTATGATGACTTCACTGTGACGTCATTTATAATCATTAAGTAAGACGATGTTGCCACTGAAATTGTCCCGTAACGAACAAAGTGTTGTTTTTGTTTGCTTTGTGGGCAAAAAGACTTAATGCAAATCAGATTCACTCTGAAATGTATCCAGTATATGGCAACAACGCGAACAGTAAAATTTTCATGTAAGAAAATGGTAGATGGGAAAAAATTTGCATAAAATGCAAAGGTCCAATCAGTCGTTCGTCAATGGCTGGGACAGCAGCCAGCATCGTTTTTTTTGCATCAGGCATTAAAAAGCTTGTTTACAGATTGGGCAAATGTTTGAACAAACTTGGATGATATGTTGAAAAAATGCTCTAATGTTTAGCATTTAAAGAGGTGGCATTCACTTGTTGAGTTTGTTTATTTTTTCTCATTTTTATGCTGTTTGTCACTTGTCAGTTTGATTCATTACTGGTGGGGAAAATAATACACAAACATACTGTATTGTATCAGCTGATGACGTCACAGTAATGAAGTCATCATCTTCAAAATTTTCACTTATGTTCAGAATTAATTTCCCTACAAAACGTATATTTTGGATTTTTCCTATTTTAAGAATTGATGAAATAGTGCCATTTTGTAACTTATTTATGGAATGACCCTTGTACATAGAGTAGCACAAGCTGCTGTCATATGGATTATCTTTTTCATGGTGTTGTTGGTTTGAAGTGTTTGAAGAGTATGCCTGCTAAAGAACTGAAGGAAGTAACCCGCATTTGTTGTCGTAATCGTAGTAGAAATCTAAAAATAACACAGTATGTCGGTCAACATCCGATGCTATTTCGGATGACCTGTCGTTTATTGTGTGTGCATCGCTGAACAGGAAATGCTGGTCACTGTAGCTGAGCAGTGTGAACAGAAGATCATGGACATCCGCGAACAGGAAAAACAAGGTATGGAATGTGGTGACTATAATAGTGGTGGTGACGGTAGCAGTGTTGGGGGTTTAAAAAGTAGGTGGGGCAGGAAGTTACAGTTTTCCCGCAAACACTGCAAATTTCTGACAGAATTTTTGGACAGACAGCAGCAAATTTATGACAAAGGAGATTATGGGCACTCAGAATTTTAATTTTGCCCCCAAATTTTTCCAGATTTGTTTTTGACGGGAATTTTTGTAAGAAAAAATTTTGTTTGACATTTTTGACCACCCAAAATTCAGAAGGCCCCTGCCATTTCTCCCAGCCATATTATCAGGTTTTCCGTGTTATGCCAGACACCCAATGGATCAGGCCTATTCTGCAGATCCCAGCAGGACTGGCATGGGTTAAAAATGAGACGAAATTGGATTTTAAATAAATATTGTTTGATGGGTCGTTGTTTTGCACAAATTTTTGCAGAGCTGAAAGATCTCAAGCTGAAGAATTGTCAGCTCTGTGAGACCATTGACGAGCTGCACAACGAACAGGTTAATAATTAGTATTATTTTTCAACTAATTTAAATTATAACAGTTAGTTTGCTGAGAATGCCAATAAACTAGAATTGGTAGGAGTTCACAGCTAATTAATTAGAATTGGCATTTGTTGCTTCATAATTAACTACAACTGCAACGTCCATTTCTACAACAACAACAACAACAACAACAGGCACTGCTACTACTACTACTACTAATGACGATGTTGCAGATGTCACTGCAGCAGCAGGTTAGCAGATTGGAGGATAAACTAGCCACCCGGTATCAGCACTACTAGTCTACTACTACTACTACTACTACTACTACTACTATAACTAACTACTACTACTGCCACTACTGCAACAGTTACTGTGTTAAGTGTTGTTGTTGTTGTTGTTGTTGTTGTTGCAGGTGTCACTACAACAGCAAGTGAGTAGATTGGAGGCTGAACTAGCTGTGCAGTACGAGCGATACAGGAATGAATTTGATGCACGCAAGCTGCTGATAGCTGACATCAATGAATTGAGATCTCTCAATGAGGAGCTTTCTGCTGCCAAGAATACTACTACTGCTGCTGCTGTTACTGCTAAGACTCAGGAGTCTTCGGATAAGGAGGATCCAGTCATGCTTCGGATTGCTTTGCGGTGTGTAGTAATATCATCATGTATGGTACAGGGATTAGGGTTAGGCTTAGGGTTTTGGGTTAGGCTTAGAGTTAGGGTTAGGGTTTGGGTTCGTGTTAGTGTTTTTTTAAGGATGTATATGAACAAAACTGAACACTATTATTATCCTCGAGTATGGGTGGTATATTCGAGGTGTTTGTTGTTGTTCAGGAAGGCTCGTGAAGACGAGGCAAATGCAAGTCGTCGTCTAAATGAAATGATTGCTAACTACGGTGACGTGATTCCACGCCGTGAATTCCAAGAACTACAACAAGAACACTCGGTACTACTACTACTACTACTACTACTGCTACTACGCTTCTAATACCATTATTACTGTTGTTACTATTACTACAGCAATGTAATTCCATGCTGCGAGTACCAACAACTACAACAAGAATACATGATACTACTACTACTACTACACAGGGCTGGAAAGCCTAAAAATCTTAAAAGTTGAATATTTAGGTTTTCATTAGGTATTTTTGTTGTGAAATTTATCGCATATATTTTATTTTACATTTTAATTATGATTTTTGACTTATGACATCAACCACATTATTATGCATTCAGTCATAAGACGTTTTTTCTGGGTCGTAATTTTGTGTACAGTCACTATGGTGTTTGTTGGATAGTAAACAAGAAAAAAACTAAAAAGAAACTTTAAAACCTTATAAACCTAAAAACTAAATTTTTAAAAACCTTGGTTTCTCTAGCATTCAACTTTTACTGATGTTATTCTGATTGCTGCTGTTGCTGCTTCTACTACTACTACTACTACTACTACTACTACTACTACTACTACTACTACTACTACTACTAGAACTGCAATTCGTCGCAGAGCTACTACGGCAAAGTTATTTAACGCTGTGACTATCAGCAACTACAGAGACACTAGGTTGTAGCATGGGTGACTGAATGCTAGATACTTTATGGGAAGCTCATTGCAGAGCCACTGAGCATCACAGCGTTAACTGCCACCCAACATTGGTGAACGCGCTCTGCCTTAATCCCAGCCCACCAAACCAGGTTTGATTTACTTTCTTTGGAGGGATGGAAGGCTGAGTTGATCTTGGTGGTTTTTTATAATGCCTAGATGGTTTACCTTCCGCAGACAGTCAGCTATCCAAGTAGTAACCACTATCGCAGTGACCCAACTGGAAATTGAACCTACAACCATTTGATCCCAAGTCTGACGTCTTAACTGTTACGCCACATTGCTAGCTCGGCACTGGCTTATAGTGTTAGCAGTCTGTATCATTTGGTTGCTATTTTAAATAGCTGTTAATTGTAGCTTGGCTTGGTGATGTGTCACAGACTTTACAGCAGTGCTTAAATTGGTCCGTATGTGCGGTGGGACTAAGTAATTGAGTGGCTGGAAGGTCTGGTGAGGGGGTATTCTCGTTTCCAGTGGGGATGGGGTCAGGGCCCACTGGCCAGATAATTTTTTAGTTTTACCTATCAGAATAGCATGTTTGAGAATGTGCTTTTTATTATCCTACCATTCCTGTTCTAAAAGTAAGTCTTTTACTGCTCCAGTCAAACTTTTGTGACACTGTCAAATTCAATAAATACGAAGGTTGCATTATGAAAAGGTTTCACGATTTGGAGGGACTTAACAATGAGGTGGGAGGGGCTAAAACAAAGGTGGGCGGCGGGCGCTTAGCTTCTCCTCACTTGATACTTCATGTAAAGTCTGTCGCCAAGCTATGATATAAACAACTGAGTAACAATTAACTGACATCATAATGAGACGGATAGGCCCTACTGCTATCGTTACACAGCCAGTGCAGACGTACAAAGTCAGTAAACTGAATTGAACTGAACTGACATGGTTTTGTTTTTGACGAACTGATCAATAGGCAAGCAGTAATGCATTACCGTAGGCACTGTCTAATGCATAGATGTAAAAAACGTTTTTTACGTTTTTTATTCTTGCCACGTTTTTTACGTTTTTTAACGTTTTTTTACTTTTTAAAAAATGTGCATTGAAAATCCCATTAAAGGCTTTGTGAAGCACTTTTGGGGCCACAGAAATAAATTAATAAATTACAGTGATGTAGTTTACTTAGTTAGTCCAAATATACTAAATAAAAAGTTTTGTTAACCAGTATATTTAATTAGTTTAATACTATGGTCTTATGACATCACAGCTACATTGAAATTAAATGAAGTTCTCTCTATCTAAACTATAATTCCAGGTATACTGCACTTATAACATTAGGCATTATGCAAGAAGCTAAACAAATTATGGCCAACGTTTTTTATTCAACGTTTTTAAACGTTCTTTATTTTTGCCACGTTTTTTAACGTTTTTTTATTTTTCTTGAAACGTTTTTTACATCTATGGTCTAATGGTGTCAATGTTTATTTGACCACAGGCATGTACGTGCCAACCAATGACCAATGGGTTCACCCTGCTCACCTTTTGCTCAGTTAATCATAAACTAAGCCGTGTCAGTTCAGTCCAGTTTATTTCAGTTACACCGCTCTGTACATGCCTTTAGGACGTCAGACTTGTGATCAAGAGCTCGTTGGTTCAACTGCTTTACAGTAGATTCGTATATTCTGTCACAGGTGATGCAGGAAATGCTGGAGACATTGAAGTCAGACTTCATTCAGCTGAAAGCTGAGCATGAGTAAGAGCTACTACTAGTACTACTACTACTAAACTACTACTACTACTGCTGCTACCACTATTGCTACATTCTTGTGAATGATTCATAATGTGGAGGGTATGAGGTATGTTTAATACCAAAGAGTACATATGTCATCAGAGAAAATGATATGCAGCTTTAGAAAAATCAGTATAAATGTGAACTCCCAAAATACCATTTTTCTAATGGAGTTGTTAGCATGTGGAATAGTCTGGCAAATTATGTCATTTCTTCTGTTAACACAACTAACATGTTTGGAATTAGGCTGGATAATTTCTGGCAAAGTCAAGATATTGTGTATGACATTGAAGCACAAATTTATGAAACCAGAAGTAGCAGTGTGTTATAATTAACATTTTATTGCATTTAATTTGTGATGTGTATGTTGAAACATTGGAACTCCAAACGAATTGGAAAAGTTTGTTTTGTATAAGTGAGGACATTCTAACTGTGACTAATTAATGGCAAATGTTAAAATTGTTCAAAGAATATAAATATCTGGTGTCTTGCAGTTTTTGTGGCAGTATATTGATGTTATTGCATGAGAAGGTGTGATGTCTAGAGATTGTTGTTGTTGCATGAAATGTTTGCAGTACACTGTTGGAAGTGCATCAGCAAGTACTAGAACAGAGAGACCAATGCTACGTCGAAACTGAACAACTACGACGATCAGCTACCCCTAGGTACTACAACATGTACTACTACAACCACAACTACTACTAATAGTCTACTACTACTACTGCAGTGTTGCATTTGATACAGGCATTGTTGTGAGATCGCAAATGCCTCAGTGGGAGCATTCTTGTGAAAGAGTTCTATTACTTACTTTGTCTTTAGTTATTTCTGACTTGCCTGTGTATCTGATGTTCTACAGGCCACAGTGGGATCGTTGTTCTGAGGTGGTCGCGGGTGGGGCAGGCTATTGGACCAAGGCAACTGAAGGCAAAACTAGCGACCAGATCTTAGACTTACTGTTAACTGAGATACGTGACAGCGATTCAACGACAGTGGTTGATTACTTCGAAGGACTAGTAAGTGCTAATAGTAGTAGTGGCAGTGGTAGTGGCATTGAGTAAATATTAGAGATAGATCTCTCTCTCTGTCAGTTTATTGTAGCTGCTTGAATGTCAATGAGTTGGTGGCATGGCGTAGTTGATAACGCGTTTCGGCTGAAACGAAGTTACTCTATGCCGGGCCCGGTTAGTACTGCAATGGGTGACTGCCTGCGGGTAGGTAAACCATCTCAGTGCGAAGCCTGCCAGCTAGGTCGACTCAGTAGTAACTTATTTACATGAGTTACGGAAGACCTTGGTACAGCTGACTGGGGTTGCCTAGCCGGCCGCTGTGCCAGCCTGTGTTTGCAGGCTGCACACGGTGGCCGTGCGGCAGGCGGCTCTGGTTAGTGACGAAAGCGCATTAGAGGCGTGCGCATGCTCACGACGATGCGCTATACAAATTGACAACTTTTACCCTTTACCTTTTACCTTCTTTACATGGTGTCTGCATGTAAAACCAGCACTTGCATATGTATTAGTTGTTGTATTAGTTGTTTATTAGTTGTATTAGTTGCATATGATGTAGTTGTTGCACTGGTTATAACAGGGGGTCGCTGACGGTGTACCCAAGTACCTACAATACAATGGCATGGTGAGAAATCGACGTCTGAGCAAACGAGACTGTGCCCTTCTTATTCATGACGTCTGGCAGCAGAAACGACGACATGACTCGCAGGTAAATGCCAGTGTCGTAGTTGTCAGTGTCATAGTTGTTTTTGTAGTAAACTTTGCTCTTTTATGATGTATGGCATCAGAAACGACATGACTCATTGGTAAATGCTAGTGTGGTAGTTGTTCATTTAGTAGTTGTCCATGCTGTGGCTTTTTATAATGTCAGTGTAGCTGTTGCTAGTGTAGTAGTTTTTGTGGTAATACTATCCGGTGTGATTATTGTAAGCTTGGGCTCAGCTCGCGGCTGGGATAATAAGTTAATAACCAATTGATTACTATCTGGCTGGCTGGCTCTGCATATAGCCAACACAAAGGTCAACTCAGCCTTTCGTCCCTCTGGGGTAGATAAATTAAGCATCAACCTGTCCGAGCAAAGCAGTTTCACTGCTGTCGGGTGGCTGTGTGATCTTATATGGCAGGTGACGCTCAGTAACTCTGTGGTGGGTTTCCATACACATCTCTGAAACTTCGTTGTTGATGTGAATGGTAGAAGTCTGGGCGACGTGAGAAAATGTCCGACTACTTTCCTACATACTTGCACCAGACGTTCGGTCTGGAGCAGATTGCGCTGGAATGGGCGTACAGTTTACACGATGCACTGCCACGATATATCAGTGACCCGCGCATTGCACTTTTCCACAGTGTGCTTAACGACCAGGTCAGATAATTATGCTACTACAACTGTGCTACTGCTCGCATTACTGTTACTGCTGCTACGACTACTGTTACTTCTAGTGCGACTATTGCTAATACAACTACAAGGCTGCATACCATTTATAATGGCGCCGTTCACCTGCAGCTGGTTTACAGACCAGTTTTTGGCATTACTTAGGCAGTTTTTTCTGTCCAAAAAAGGGTAAAGGCAATAAAAGGAAAGCAGAAAGGAAAGGGTAGAAAAAAGTAGAAGGGTTTTCCCTCCTTCTCTGTTCCACTTTTCTTTTCTTTCATCTTTTTTTCCCTTTCATTTTTTTTCTCGAAATTTTTTTGCTTATGACCTTTCCTTTGCTTTCCTTTTTTTCCACTTTTCTTTCCACCTTTTTTACTTTTCCCTTTTTTTATCCCATCCCATCTTTTAATCTTCCTTCTCATTTTTACACGCGACAGCATGTAATGCTTCGCGCGTTTTAGCCATCATCTAGGCGTCTGTCTGTCTGTCTGTCACATCCTGACACTGTGTCAAAACGGCGACACCTAGAATCATGAAATCTTTACTTTGAGCTGCCCCAAGGACTCTGTTTTATCGTGACAAAATTTCGTGCCCTTGGGTGAGGGGATACCCCTTGAACGAGGGCGTCAAAGAAGGGTATCCCCCTAAAAAGACGTTCTTTGCCGCTATTGGCTCGTTTAGTGTGGAAACTGTTGCCGATAGGTACAGACATGCTGAACATAATTGCAGGCACTGGTGGCGGGCTTTTTAGATTTATCAACATCGATAACCTTGAATGACCTTGAACCTCCAAAAGAAGGGGTTTCGTGAATTTTTCATGATTTTGGCCCGCGACACACATTTTGAGAGTGAATTGCGCCGAAATGGCTGGAGAGAGACCTGGACAACCTGCGAAGAGGAACTGCTAAGGCTGTCGCGCATCTCATGAGCTTTGCTCAAATTACTTGTTTCATCTCTTTTCAGCTTTTTCTTTTTCTTTTTTTTTTCTTTCTCTATATGGTTAGTAGAAATAGACCTAACGGCGTAAGTGGATGTCTGTATGCTGATGCACAGTTATAACAACAACAACAACAACAACAACAACAACAACAACAGCTACTACTACTAATACTACTACTACTACACGTGTGTAGACAGACGAGCAGTTGTACTGGAGTCGGTTGCAGATGATCGCCAACCTGCAGCTGGCACTGAAGGCTGCAGAGACCACACAGAGTCCCGACTCTCCGGGTGGTCTGTCCACGGAACAGTTTTCCACTGTCCTGATGGAGTTCTTCCCCGGCAAACAGAGCGACTCGATTGCCAGTCTTGTACTGGCAGCTGCAGCTGAACTGAACGTCACTGGCACTGGCACAGATCCTCTACTTTACGATCACCTCTTCACTGAGGTGTGTACTAGTTGCATTTAAAATGATAACATACTTTATTCTTAAGCTGTCCATTTTTCGTGGCAAATTGAGCCGAATTCAAGCATTTGTCAAAATGTGCTAAATTTTTCCGGGCGGAGGGGACAGTACATGTAGTTGCTACAACTACAACAGCAGCAATAACCCTGTTTCCATTTTTATTCTGCAGCATTAACGGCCATTATAAATGCTTTACATCCATGAGAATTTGGAGTGAGCGGCTCGTTAGATTTTGATCTTTTATGAAAGCATTCATTTTCGGGCTCATGTGCAGGACACTGAGGGTCGGGCTGGGTTACTACTACTGCTGCTATTACAACTACAACAACTACCACAACCATAGATGTAACAAACATTTTACGTTTTTTTTATTCTTCCCACGTTTATTTACGTTCACTGACGTTTTTTTCCTTATTTTTTTCAACGTTTTTTATTTTAAAAAAAGTTTATTGAAAATTTTATGAAGAACTTTGAAAAGAACTTTTGAAATCACAGAAACGAATTCATAGATCAGTCGTGGTAGTTTACTTAGTTAGTCTAGTGATACTTGATTTTTGAATTGAAATTGGATAAAGTTTTATTTTTCTTTTTTTGTTTCAGCTATACGTGCTGCATTAAGCATTAGGATTGGTTAAACGAATTATGGCTAACGTTTTTTTTATTTAACGTTCTAAAAATGTTTTTTTATTCTTGCCACGTCTACACCCGTAAGCGACTCACTAGCCATTTTCTTGCTCGCTCGTAGGTAAATCTCGCTCGCTTTACTCGCTCAGCTCGCTCAAGTCGATGCTTAAAGTTCTGCAATGTACAACAGTGGATTACTTTTTTGTCGCACCCTGTATAGGCCTATATTGAGTAGTCCTTTTATAATTTCCTAAATGATTATGATCTTTATTAAATCACATGGAAGTTGATTTCATACTTGGCTTCCTTTAAATTTAAGTGCGAGTGATACCCAAGGTAAAAACGATTGAAGTCTCCTTAAACATCGGGGGTCGAGAATTCGAAACTTCAACTCCATAAATTTACGTTTAATGCTGACAATTTTAGATGCATGTTATCTTTGTCTATTTCCAGCCATATCGGCGCAATTCACTCCTTAAATGTTCTCCGCAGCCTAAAATACAAAACTCACTAATAAACCCCTTATTGTTGGTTTCAAGGTTGTTCAAGGTCGCTGATTGTGGCGTCGATCGAAAGAACTTATGGGACTTTCTATAATCGATTAATAGTAACATTGGCCCATCTCGCACTGTTTTCGAGATCCTGAAACTATAGTCAAATTTGTGGCAGCCGACAGTGAAGATATGGTGATCCTAGCTTGCACCGTTTTGATACAGTCGCAGAGTGTGATGGACAGACAGGCAGAGTGACAGACACACAGTAAGACAGACGCCTCGACGACAGCTAAGATGCGTGAAGCATTACATGCTGTCGCACGTGAAAAATCATGTGCAGTTTTAAATTTCGCTCGCTTCGACTCGCTCGTATGTATTGTCGCTCGCTCACGGGAAAAATCTCGCTCGCTCTCGTTCGTCCCGTTTCTCGCTCGCTACCGCTTGCTCTCACTCTCGCTTACAGGTCTAGCCATGTCTTTTTCAAAGTTTTTTTTTATTTTTTCAGTTTCTGGAACGTTTTTCATCTATGGCTACAGCAGTTAATATGAGTTATAATTTGGTGGTGCACAGGACAGCGAGGGTCAGTTTGGGCCATTCCTTGAAGAGCTGCGTGCACAGACTGAGCACGAACATCAGCAGTATGTGCGCGACGTCTTCACTGCTTTGGACGGAAAATCGTGAGTTTATCGTTAAACTTTATAAATGTACAAAACATTAGTTTATACACTTGTTAACGGCAACATTTAAGGACTTGCACATCGAAAACAGCAAAAATTACAAAAGGTGATATTGCCCGCATCACACTGACTGCGTGTCAATGTG
>Ga0209367_1001655_pt1 | contig 27962 bp, 14 predicted proteins | sample WorMetLIZISLAND2_FD_187412 | JGI IMG/M metagenome (GOLD analysis project Ga0209367, IMG submission 187412) | Marine gutless worms symbiont microbial communities from Max Planck institute for Marine Microbiology, Germany - Olavius geniculatus... ...
TCGTCAAAACGTAAAATTATCGGCCTATGCGAGTAAATCAGTAAAATGAGAGATGTAACAAGGGAGAAAATACCTAACCTGGTTACGCCATCTGACGAACAATATTAAATTTTTATGATTCCCAATGTGTGTGTGTCTGAACTGTTATCACATTTGCAAAAAATCATTGAATTTTACCTATGCATTCAAATGTTACCAGCAAAAATGTAAGTTTGCCTCACTTTAGCTGGACCACCCTGTATATACGAGGCTGCAGTGCAGTACCCGGCAAGAAGCCGATAGTCGACATCACTGAATGCTGCTTTCCTGAGACTCACGACAGAAGCGCTTCACATTACACAATCATCTGCAAAGTGGCAGCTGATTGGCATGAGCTAGGCCTACATGTCACTGCTGTCCACTGTCCTCGCAAGCAATCGACTGGACTCGCAGTGCAACACGCAGACTTACCACCGCTCCAGTCAGTAAGCTTTCGCCTGTAGCCAAGCTAATATTCATTTCCTATCCCGCTGAGAGTAGGAGGCTGAGTTGGTCTGAGCACACAACAGGTTCAACAACTTGCTCGAAGTAACCTGAGTGAACGCTGAACCACAATTTAACAGTTTTCTAGTCTTGAAAATCACCCAACTCGATCACTGCAGTGAAGGCAGTCATGTTGAACAGCATGTTCGAGTATTTAACACGACCACGCTTCACAATGATTGAGGCTAAGCGTTTTAAAATATGCTCCTAATTGCTTAATTTACATAAAGCATACACGTGCTACTTTTATACGCTACCATATGTGTTTCAAAAAAGGCAATCCCTGATCAATCCCTGGTCAAGACACTGTTGATGACGAGGAGACGAATGAATAAAGAAGGTCACTTGGCCTATAGCGACGTAAAAGAATAGACCCACCAGTTTGTAGAGTCGCTATTAAACGTTTGATGCAGCGAATACCGCTTTAATATTATGCTGTTAAACTACTAAAAAAACGTCGTAGATGACATTGTGCTGTGCTACGTTAAACTATTATGATGCAGCCGCTGTTTTGGCTGACAGTGGAATACTATGTTTTAAGACTTGTTTTCATGTGTATCATATAAATCAATATAATAGCAAGTGTTAGCAGGCACGGGTTAAATAACGATATTTTGTGCCAAAAAATTGCAATAGTAGACTAGGTTTTTTGCAGTTGTTTGGACGTTACCCAGAAAGCGGTTTTTAAAAAATAAATCTGACAGTAACAGGATGCTAACCTTATCTGGCGTTACCGCAGTCATGACAGTGCTATATATGAATCGCTAATTTGCGCTGCGACTGTGGCAACGGCAAATAGAATTTCAGATATACGACGCGCGTATAATCTGATGCAGGTTTTCGACCCACTGCCGGGGAAGAATAGCAGACACCAAATAATGAATGAACTGCATCAACCTCAGAGACCGAACAGACAATTACCAAACGCGTACACAATGTGTCACAAAAGTGTCTCCGACATTATCTACTGTAAATTGGAGAAGGATAACTCAGATTTTAACTGCTTTTAGTACGAATAATCCTGACACAAGTGACAACCAAATAACCGTCTTGGTGGAAACTTGGTGGCCACTTGCTTCAAAAAAGTTTGTACTAAAACAATTAAAAATTTGTTGCTTTTTTACAAGTTAGGCCTACAGATAGTGCCGGGGATATTTGTGACGGTTCTTGTGCATTTCATTTTGTGCCTTGTGCCTAACGTGTGTTTCTTTTTCCCCAGGTAGTGCAGAAGCATGCACTAAGTAAGGTAGGAGTTTGAAAGGTCGTTTGATAACAAGTTGTGTCGGGAATATTCGCACCAAAAATTATTAGAATCTTATAATCTCTCTTCGAGAAATCGATGATGTCGGGGATCCTTCTATGGGACAGAGTGCAGATCGCATAAAAATATAACATGATTATTCATGACTGCTAATACGATAAATTCCGTGCAAGATCGTCCATTTATGAATGAGAATAGTAGGGCGCCGTTTAGTCTGGAAATAAAGTACGGCAGCGGCCGAATATTTGGGGTAGGTGTTGACCACAGAGAGCGGCCGGTGCCCCATTATAAGATTGCCCCTCCCAGAAAAGTTTCCTCCCGGCCGACAATTTACCGGTGAAAATTCGCCCGGGCAGCGAATTTTTACCGGTAAATTGTCGGCCGGGAGGAGACTTTTGGGCGGGGAGAATCCTATAATGGAGAGACTTTTATGGGGTTGGCGATATTTTAACAAAGGAGAAACATATCAGTTCCGTGATTATCTCTCCCCGGGCGGATTTTTCATGTGTGTCACATTTTAATGTGACACCGGAGACTGAATGGATACGGTGCATCACATCACGCGCGGAGTTTTATTTGCTTCATCGACGACGTGGCGCGGAGCGGGTGACGCCTGTGAGCACATGATGCGGCGGCAGCGTCTATCGAGCGCCAGTTTACGACCACGTGCCGCGTGGCCATGCATTTTTTATTTCAATCCCGCGCTTTGAATGTCCGAACGACTCGCCGGCGCGTCGCCAATTGTCGCTCGCCACAATTACTAAGTCGCAGCGGTCGGCTGGCCGGTGCCGTCCGTATATTGCTGGGATGTTATTGCGTCGTCGGGTCAGAGAGGTTACCTGATCAGACGGCGTGCATGGAGCGGGCACTGCAGATATATTGAGGACGCTGATATTATGACCGCAACCGACGCCAGCAATCTGCAGCAAAATTACTGCAGGCACACCAACCTGCAGAGATGACGACACGAGATTGCGCAACCAAGTAGGCCTAGCTTTCGGACGGGGTTACATCATTTTGCTTGTGAATTTTAACCTTTCCTAATTCATGTCTCGTCTGCCGGCTTGACGTTATCATGCAGACACTTGTTCTGCCATATGCTCTTAAAAACTTTGCCGATTATTAATTGTTTTTCCACGGGCGCAGACTTTTGTCATCGTTTTCCTTAACATTTGTTTATATCATCATGTGGCTCTGTCTATTTACAAGTGTTTCAGAAAGACGTGGTTAAGTGTTAAATAAAACGCAAAACATTTGGCTACAGACCCAGAAACGGGAAAAGTTTCTACAAGTCTGTTTTATTCATGCTGGATACAGATAGAGAGAGCATGCAGCAGGTGGGCTAGCCTGCTTGGATGCGCCACTAGTATACAGAAACAAGCTATTGACAGTCCGTAGTCATAACGCCTATTGTCGGCCAGATAGCGACTGACCTTACATACGCTTGCTACAGAATGATGTCTGTCTGGTGACGACGCTGTTCTATCATCACCATCGACTGCAGCCTTGCCGGTTGGTGCGCCAGTGATAAACGCGCGACAAAACGATATCCATCTTACACACGGCGTCCCGTCGGTCGCTATCCTGTCATCACGTAGCTGTAGCAGCAGCAGCAGCAGCTGGTGTGTAGTGCGGAATTGTTCCGCGATGTGGCGCTACCGTCAGCACCACAGCCGCCGCCGCGGGTCAGAGATATGACGTCATCAAGATTTATCGGGCAGCGGCGCTACAACTCGATTATCTGTTCTCCGGGGTTCAATTCTTGTTTCGTTTCCTTGATAAAGTATGCCCGGCGATGCTCACGCTATGCATACGAGCCGGCGCAGCCAATCATTCGTCACGTCGCCTATATATAAACTGCTGCCGATCTTCTATTATCTTCTCGGCTGCATCCATTATGCGCCTCATTCCTGTTTCTCCGGCCGTTCTTCATCTTTTGTTTTATCCGCGTCGTCAGATCAGCCCACGATCGCTGACAGATGGGCATACCACCGCAGGCGTGCTCCTCCCCGCGGAAAAAAAGCAAAGACGGATAAGTCTGCTACGCTTTATGCGAGCAAGTTAGTACACATGCAGACGAGGATATCACCATCTAGAAAAAGCAGTGAATTAATGGGAAATTAAATGGACAGGATAAAAGACGACAGAAAAACGGAATCAATGAAAAACGACAGGAAGCTAAAGAAGATCTCGACTGAAACATTATTTCGGGCGCTTTTTTTCGTTTATGTTGTTGCGGTTGCTGAAACATTGGGTTTTGGAAGCCAAAAAATAACACGTGACACGTGACAAATGGTGATATTTTGCGTATCAACTCAGTTGCTGTTTTTGTTGCATTAGTGTCTGTTTTTCACGAGCGTTTTTGGCGCTGCTTTTGAGGCTATCTTCAAAATTTCAAATTCGAAATTGCTGGCTTCTTGCTGTTTGTTTTCCTTCGTTTGCGAACGGAAAAATCACGTGACAGTCGAAATCAGTAGCGCACTATAAACAGCGCAAGGCCTCATATAATTAAAACGGTGACCAAAGAACATCTAGTTAGGACTTTGAGTGTCTCCTTGCGCTAGAACGTTAATCTTTGACTTTTTGACTTACCAAAATTTAAACCGTTTGTCTTTGTCCCAAAATGCATCGATGCTGAAAATTGGCAACATTGTGTCCAGCAACACTCAATACCGTACATAGAAAATTAAAGATTTTGTTTGAGCAGGCGCTATAAAATGGATACTTTACTTACTTACTAACTTACTTACTTACTCAACATGTCACGTTAACAGCATTTGTGTCGCACGCACACATGCATGAACTGTAATTTGCACTGACGAAAACACAATGCCACGTTGACAAAAACATCATAAAAAAGATAACAAGAAGAAACGTGGACGACTTCATGACTTACGCACAGTCGGAAGAATGAGCGAGGCAGCAGCAGCACCACTAGACAGAGATGGACGGAGACAAAGGTCTGTCTATGGACCGTTTCACCGAGAATGATAAGGCATAAGTCAAATAGTATACTATAAAATACGACGCGTTGATGTTTATACCGTAAGTAGGCGCACACACTGCAACTGCTGCTGCTGCTGCTGATAATGATGATGATGATAACGATCGGTGTGCGGTGGGTGACTTGGAAGACGAACAGGTGACCCTCTTCTAAGACTAAACCGAAAAAATCCTCCAGGGTATTGCAAATATTTTCAACTGCCAAATGGACGTTTGGTTTCTAAATGAGGCCCCCTCCACCACGCCGCCGCCACTCTACATACCGTCCCAACCCAGGAAACAATGAAACTACATGTACCTACTGTCCCACTACCGGAAGAAGGTATTGTCAGGGATTCGGATGAGTGACACAGCTTGACAGCACTGCAATCGTTGATCCGGCGCTATGCCCTCGCTATCAAGTTTCTTCATTAAATGTCGGCTCGTCGTCGTCGTCGTCATGAGAACGTTTTTTTGCTCTAATCGTCGTCGGCGTTCGGCGGCTACTGCTGCTGTTGCGCTGGTATTTCATCAAGTCTTCCCGCGGGCACCATCAATCGTACGTTGTCAACGCAGCGACCTGGCTGACGCTGACCGGTAGTCGGACACTTAGTCTCATTGCGAGTGCGCGAGCGAGCGTACGTGACGCGCCAGCCGACACCAGGAGGTAACGTCGCGCCCATGTCTGCCCGATTATCGCTCAATACTCCGCCGTCCGTCCGTCCGTCAGTCCGTCTCACTTGCTCACCTTATCAGTAGAACGATTGCGCACCCAGGGCACTGTGAGGTTCTGTAAAAAGCGATGCGCTGTAATCATTGCCTTCAGTCTTTATGAACTGCTGGCACTACAGACGTGCTTTCATTTCAGAAGTACTAATGCACACAATTTTCTACCTTGTCTACCTGAAAAGGCTACACAATGCTAAATAAAGTCGCCAGCGCACAATCTACATAGCTCTGAAAAGATAACTAGAACCTGCATGCAAAAGCAGTTGAGAATGTTTCAAACCTGCAGTGTAGCGTTAAGATGCAAATTAGGAAAAAAGAGATAGAAATGCAATAAGCTATGACTGTGGTGATAGCTGTGAACAAAATTATCAAATATTGTCAAATTGGCGCCTTTGCTAATGAAAACAAATAAAAATCTAGAGCATTCAGATCTGCAGATCTGTAGTTGCAAAACTATACCATTGCAGCAGCAGAACAACGAATAAGATCCGGGCAGAAGATAATCCACGTTACGTGACGTCACGGCATTTAAATCCGCAAGACGCCGAGTTGTGTCATGTACCAATCGTGTGCTCAACGTTTGCTGTGCATGCGGCTAACAGTTTTTGATTGTCGTATGACTTTGACAATTGCACACATTATTACGTCGAACGTTCATGCCAGCTGCATGGACTCTGGTCATTCCATATCTACGAAAACAGTTCCGTATGCAGCAGACAAATCACAGGATTACCTGCCTGGTGCAATAGACCTAGACAGCTATCCACACGGCCAAGTAAATCAAACTGTCACACCAGCACTATTTTAGCTTCATTTATATACTAATATAGGTTTAGGCCTACTCGTCAATAGACCAAAATGAAGTGCACCAAAATGCGCCAAGCTGTGAAAAATCCATAATTTTTCATGACTGTAAAAATGCAAATTGTCGTGGTGATGTGGATAATCAGGCGAGAGATAAAAGTGAAGACAATTTGTTTCAGAAAGTTAGTCGCTAAAAAAACTTTGCAGGCGACGTGGGAATATCCACACATAATCTGACTTTTCGGACGTTTCGTTCTTGAACTGCGCTAACCACGTTCTATCTGAAATGATCACTTTGTAATTTTTTTGTTGTCGATTTACAACAGATAGAGAGAGAAAAAAGGGGAAGAGAGAGACAAACAGACCGACCAGACGACGAAAGGGTTCGTAATAATGATTGATTACCCATGCAGTGTTGACCATTCCGACAGCGACATGGTCAAACCGGCTGCGAATCAGACAGCAGCGTAAAACGCTGCAGTGCGGCGGTGTTTAAGTTCGATCGTTTAATCGATACGACGCTACTCGGGTTCGACCTGGCGGAACAACAGTGTGCACTAATAGTTTCGATGGACGGCCGGAGCCCTGGTAGAACGTCTGAACGTTGCACAATGTAAGCCGACGAACTAAGCATTGATTTCATGCTAGGTTATCGATCGTCATCCGTCACACGGTAGGTCGGTCTATCGCCGGCTGCATGTTAAGTTATCGGCACGGCTTCCAAGTACCCGCATCTCTCAGCGACTGAGCTCTGCACCCCCGTCGCTATATACGACGAAAACTATCTTATTTCCTGCACTGACGTACGAAATGTCATAAAACTGAGATGACAATTTTTAGCTACAGCATGCACCCACGTACTCGATGAGTCGCTGCCGCCTTTAACTACAATCTCTGCTGTCATCGGCTGCCCCAACTGCGCCAACAAAAATCAGAGCCCAGTACCAAAACATGCAAGTATATGTCTGTTTTTCTGTTTTACCATTTTTAGCGAAAACGATTTTTTATACAACGAAATGCATTATTTTTGCCGTCAAATTTTATTCGTTAATCGGACTAGAAATGATTAAAACCCCTGTACTTATATGACGTATTTTTTGGCAGAGAATGTTAAAATAAACACCAAAGACAGTTGGTGGATCAGGGTCTGTTAACGAAATTGGGTGCCCGACAGGACAGAGAGTGCAATTTGCGTTATTCGCACATCCCTGTAATGTGCATCATGCCGAGAACAAGGCTAGCATATATATATATATATATATATATATATATATATATATATATATATACGTCTGAAGCATTACGCGACGTTAGCAAGGCTCTTCTAACGATGCGTCAAATCGCTGGAGAATAGTACAAACGAAGCAGCAGCGTCGACTCGGACGGCCGCCATTCAACACTCAATTCGCCTCACATCAATTTTTCAGCCCGCCTGCGTCGTCATCGTCGTCTGCGCTGTCGTCTCTGTGTGTGTGTCTACGTCATTCACATTCGAGCACCTTTTCGTCTCAGCACGCGTCAGCCCGACCACCCTCACTCCAACGACACACTGTATTAACCTCTGCCAAGAACGTCATGATTTTGTATGGCTTTTGTCCGAAACGCACCGGAACTAGTTCCGCAAAAACTTTGCTGCAAATTTTTGCAAAAACGATGTGAAAATAAATAACAATGTTTTGCACAACATTTTGCAATGGGAAGTTTAAAGTGTTACTTTACTTTCCCCTTTTGTTTAATTTTCCCATTTGCACCACTTGACCTCCTTCTGTGTTCTTCGTAATCTGGCTACGAGTGTGGAAGCACGTTGTCGCAGTGCAAACAAACAGAACCCGGCCGCCGAACGTAGTTTTGGTACAATCTACAGTCAAAAAAAACGTCTTTCGTGTTAAGAATACACAAAAAATAGTAAACCAAAAAGAAGTACACAAATTTCAGTATGTTTGGCTTCGCCGATCCAACTGTAATACAAAAGCGTGAAAAAAATGGCGTAAAAGTTCCCAGGGCAGGATTAACTAACGTTCCGATTTTTAGTTTGCTCACAGGTTTTTTTAGGGATTTGAGTAACGGAGGGTGGCATAACATGTCAAAGGTGCAGCGCAGGGCAACAATTATATTGCGGTTGTATTGCACTTTGAGCGAACGTTATTTTCTATTCGCTTACATTCATAAGCTCAATGACCTAGAAGAGAGATGACTACACCTGCCTACGCTTTAAGGGAACTGTAGGCTACATGCGCCCTTCACATTTTCTTTTAATTTTGAGTACTCGACATACAGGGTGGGCGCGACTGAGGAGACATGCATGGAACCGACTTACAGCTGAGAGAGTTTTGCGACACCGAACTGCCAACAGCAATAGCGCAGACAGTTCATCGTCGGCGGTTCTCGTGATGGACGCGCCGTAAAAATCGACGCTCACGTCACATTACATTACGCGCGTAGATCGATAGATCGAATCGAAATTTCAGCCCAGCACTAGCGAGCGCACTGCTCATTGTCAATTCTGCCGGCGATGCGTACAGCTGTGCGGCTGAGCGCTCGACTAGCACCTGCTCTCAACCACTACTCGCAGACCACCCAACGCGCCGACATAATCGAAGGTTATCGACAAAGCGAGGGATCGTAAATCCAAATAAACACACTGTTAGCGGGCACTTAGACATCTTCGAATGAAAATAGGTGACCGCTAACATTAATTATAGATGTTACAGATCGGGACGCGGTGAACACGGCGTTGTCCGATTAACTCGGCGACAATTATGCAAAAAGCGATTATCGGAGTTGTTGGATTATTCAGCGAGGTGTGATGAGTTGAGTTGTCGCCTGTGACTACGCTGTAGGTGACAAACCGGGAGACAACATCTACGCTAGACTGTAAAGTTGCAGGGGTTATAGTCCACACAGAACTAGACAGTATGTCTCCGCCAAGAAAAAATAATCCTAAATCTACAAAAAAATCCAAGTTCTCTTTAACATCGCTGCGTTATTCCCAACCATATGTTAATATGATACATTAAATTTCGTCCTTAACAATACAACGTACATAAAAAATCACTGAAATGATCCAAGAGCCACAAAATGATCCAAATTTTCCCAACGGTGTATGATTTCGTTGTCAAAAAATTACTGAACTCCGTTTTCGACTTTTTGACATATTTTTCTCGTAAACAGACATCGAGTCACATAGACCACTATGAAACATAACATTTTGACGGAGGGACTAATGTCTGGCGTATGACGATGGGAATAACTAGGAACGATCTCAGCATCAGAAGCAGACGCAAGTAGCAGCTATGGAGAACACTGATCACTGATCAGTACACGGACGAACGCACATACAACACTTTACACTCAACTCATTATCAGACGCTACTTCATCATTTCCACGTCCATTCTCTCAGTTTGCACAGCCAGAGTAAAAGTCAGTTCGTTTCGGCCTCGATTTTCCATTCTGTAATTGACTGTCAATATGATTTAACAAACAATTATTCTCTAGTAGTAAATTCGCTGTAGGTCCGTTACGAAGCCTGCAGCAATTTTTCGATATGCGTCTGAATTCGCAACGGTGTCGCAGTTTAACGCTGTGAAACAAGACAGACCACTCAGCTGCGGTTTGTGCTCTTCGATTGCTTCTGGTTTTAATCCATTTTTGTCCACAGTTTTAAAAATGAAACACTTATTTTGATGGTAAATCACAAAATAATTCGAGCAATAATGGGTTAAATGTCGCCGTGCACATTTGTGAAATAAGCTTAAATGCATGGTCTGTGTGGCTAACATCTAAGTGACTTTGTCGTTCGTAAAAGGCAATGCGGCCTCCCGGGTTACATAGAAGTGGCTTTTCCAATAACAATAATAACTAGTCCAAGTCGTGAAAAAAATTCGTCAGTATGCGCTTCGTCGCAGTCTCCAGCCATCAGCAGAGCGAAGCCTGACATCACATAATCCGTGGACCACCCAACGCGTGCCATACTGACCACTGGTCAGTGACCACGGACTGACCGCGACTCATTCAACTTGTATGACTCGATTTCGCGTCCATGGACTATGTGATTAACAAACGATTCTACTCCGTGCATATTCGACGACCACGCGATCTTCACCCCGCCGTCTGTGTCACAACTTTACACCGATGACTATAAGTAACTTTTTTTCTAAACTCAAGTCAGTGTCGTGGTCGTTATTGCTGAAAGGTTCAAACTGTTCCTCTTTTGTGGAAACTGCTGTTATATAAAATAACACTTAATTGATAAGTTTTGAAAACAGTTAATATTCAGAGCTTGCAAGTACATTAAATAATTACGACAAAACTGGACAGTTTTAAAAATTTACTGCAACTCTAAAAGCGCATTTTTGTATCAAAATAAATAGAAATTGCAGCAACACAGAAGCTAGATAGTGTGATATAAAAGTTCATTTATTTGAACATTACGACACTGCATAAAAATCAATAGATATGTTCATGTTTCTGTCGCACTTAGTCCACGTGATCACTGAAGAAAATGAGAGAATCTAACAACAGTACCAAGCCTTAGACAAAACCGACTAACGAACTAACTGTAGCTTTGCATTACAAGAGTCTTCGGATATGGACATTTGGCGCAACCACATTGCCTCGTTTAATATTCTGAAACTGAAGTACAGTGCATCACATAAAACAGTGAAAATCATAAAATAAATTATGCATCAGCTGCATGGTGACAGTTCGCCAGGTGCGAGCTGTGACAATTATTATCTCGAGTATAGGCTACGTATGAATATATGACTCCACTCCGTCGTCATCAACACTGTGCAGTTTTAGTGCACACGTCATAAATATTTCGGCCTATATATGGTGCATCAAAGCTGTTAGTGGTGCACTTGAGATATAAATGTCTTTTCCAACAATCCCAAATAGTTTACATTTTAAAATCTGGCTGACGCGGAGTAGCTCCAAAAATGTCATGTAAATCCAAAATTAAAAGTAATACATTAATCGCGCATATTGCCGTTATCGTCTCTTCTCTACAATGTCAGCCAATACAGATTAGTTTCCCTGGTTTATGAAACTCACCCAATTAGACAATAATATTTTAGAAAAGCTATCGAAGTAATGACTAGTGTTAGATGAACTGGATATTTGGTCAGTTAGATTAGTTGATGTCCAGGAAGCAATCATGAAATGTCTCTCTAAAGATCTGCATTATGAGCGGTTGTTCTATGTACAGCTAATCTTTGAGCTACGTTACAGCAGTGTGAATCCGTGCAGCGGTCAAATGGTGCGGTGAGTGACAGAGAACCATCGTCTGTGCCGTGCCATGACCTTGACCCTCGACTCGCATACAACACAATGAGGATTGAGGATTGGCCGGCGACGTTGCCGGTGTGGCCCAATGACGGGTTGCTGCTGCCAACGATGCTACCATCGATTGTGGAACGCAACGGCAGTCGCAACGCCGACTGAAAACTGTTAGTGCTTGGTACTAGACAAAGTGGACGACACGCGTGAGTGACCACGTGGACGGAAGATAAGTTACTGACTGACGCGCCAACTGCACCACCGACATGTATGCATACCCTCCTCAGCAATTCGTGTCGTCGGCAAATAGCTGCATGAAAAATGACGATTTGGTCTCCAATTATCTGGCGCTGTTATTTGGTACGTCACTTATCAGATCCTCCATTTTTCAGTCGCATCCGCATGATTATCACCTTACACGAAGTGTTTTATGGCGCAGATTGTTCATTTTATCACTTTTTGAACAAAAACTGCAGCAGTAGTAGCAGCAGCGTATTACTAAACGTCACGCGGCATCCAAATCATTAATGCAAACCTGCCAGTCGAGTCTTACATCAGGATCACATGCCGTAGCACTCTAAGCAAAACTTCAAGTGACGATAACCTAAACAAACTACGCGATCGTTTTCTCTACAATTCAGAAACAGCGGTGGCGTAGGCAAAAAGGTGCACCCTAAAACGACTCACCTTAAAAGTATGTCTTTAGCGGTAGCTTTTGCGGGATTTAAACGACAGTCACCGGACGCGGGCGTTTTCTGGGCTGTTGGTGCATTCAAAATGCATTTGCGGTCGATGCTTCGCCCACAACTCATTAAGGGGAAGCTGGCAGCGGATTTCTACCCCGCTCTCGGAATTTTCCCTCAAATTATTCTGGTTTTACAGACCTCAGTGGTGAACTCACAGAGACAAATTCTTGGCTACGCGACTAGGGAGAATGTCCCTACATACGAGTAGAATAACTGACGGTATACACTAGACAGTAGAGTTCGACCCTGCAGTCTTATTCGTTGTCGATATCAAAGCAAAGGAACCAAGCCGTTGGTCAGACTGTGACGACCAGAGCGTTGCTGAGCGTGGCGACACGTCTTGCGTCCAGTCTGAGCGCGTGTGTTGGTCGGTCAGCAAGCTGGTGGTCAATCTGGCGGCGTATTCTTGCAGCGATGGAAAACAGATTGCATCACTGGTGCAGGCAGCGAGTGGCACCGCACGCTGCAGCGCTGACGCCGTCGGCCATCCAGACAACAGCAGCAGCAGCAACGCCGGCGATACGAGTCGACCGGACCGGTCGGTCGGTCGACAATTTAAAACATCCAACCATCACTAAAGTTACCGGCGACCGGAATTGCTCATCAAAACGAACTGAGGCGACGACTCACCCAAACGCCGTGCATGTTACACGCAGAACACAAATGTTTTCTCTCATATTATGGGCGTTCGATAATGTTTTACGCTCTGAAACATGAGCAAAATGCTCAAAAATACAAGCAGGCCTGGGGCCTTGAGGATAGAAGGTAGTCGCGCTGCGCGGATTATTTAGTTATGAGGCTTGTGGCTAATTTTTGTTATTCGGAAAAAAAGAACGACAATGAAACGTGAATAAAACAAGACCGTTAAGCCTTGCTCAAAACTAAGTACTGCCCGCGGGTAGCCGCAGTGTCATAGATATAAACACACAAAACCCCATGTAACATTGACCTTTGACATTATGACCTTGATGTACAAGATAAATGTTCATGCAAAATTTTATTAGCGGTTCATCGATTATCGTGTTAAAAGCGGAAATTGGCGACGATGCTAAAAATACTTCTGCCGTCGTTTCCGCGACACGAATCGCACAGGTAAACGGAAGAAATATATGAAAACAACGTACGCTTGGAATGAATATCTGTGACGGGTTGATCACTTTGCCGCAGACGAGCGGAGCTGGCACGAAGTCCGGAGCCAGCTGTTTCGGACTCACCTGCTGACAAAACGATCAAGTGTTTACTAATTCATACACTAACATGAGCATATGACATGTCTGCCCACCGCATACAGTAGCCGCCGGCGGACATTTTGTGATACGTGCCGTTCGCAGAAAAAACACTGAAAAGGTTAAAAATCATAAACATATACATTCAAGTACAGTGTAACAATTAGTCATACACACTATGGCAAGATACAAAAACGACTCGAAGAAAAAAACAAATAAAACTTTTTTTATTTCTCTATCATAAAGATTATAGGTACTACATATGAACATGACGATGAACAAATGTAGGCCGTCAGAAAAAAAGCGTAAAGCCCGTCAAAGTTGCTGGACACCTATTGAAACCAGACCACGAGTTCAATCTATAATAATATTTGAGCATAAAACACACATAGGATAGCTGAACTGGGGTAACTAGTAACTACTGCAAATGTGGGCTACCACCCACAGAACGATGGTCCGGTTGCTATGCGTGCGCCGTCCGGACCGAGACGCCAGCCAACAAAGCGGGTCTATCCAATCTTCTAATTTAACAAAGTATCGAGCGAGCGAGCGCCGGTGGCCGGGCGGGCTTGGCGTCGACTAATGGAAATTAACGTGACGTTGGCGTGACTGGGGCTACCAGACGAAGATTGGGATGTAATTGCAGTCAGTATAGGCCGACTAAACTGCCCAACGCGCCTCCCAGAGCTTGTGCCAACAGTTTGATTGTATGGATTTTTAGCGCGCAACGCAATCAAGTGCATATATCGCGCTCGCAACGCCTCAATCGTCGTCCGTCTGTTTGGGACATTAAGACACAGTAAGCGTACAAGTTGGACTATTCTTAAAAATTAATTAGACCTATGACTAGCTTAAAATCATCGAGTTTCGCCAAAACGGCGACATTTCATAGAATAATCTTCAAATTTTCTGTCAGAATGTCGAATACAGATAATATATTCAAGAAATTTGAGCTAATGTTTACGAGACGCGCAAAAGCCTATAGCAGTTCCTGTTCGCAAACTGTCAGTCTATCTCCGACTATTTTGTCGCAGCCCGAAATAGCCAAAAATCCATAAAAACCCCTATTTTAGCGTCGAAGGTCATCCAAGGTCATTAAATTCGGTGGCAATTGAGAGCCAGTGTATGACTTTTTATTACTGATTAATAATAACCTAGGCCCTATCTCGCACCGTTATTGAAATACAGCGACTTATCGGCAAAAAATTGCAAATTTTTCCTTTTCATTTAGCGCTCTTCTTCGGAGTGACCCCCTTCAAATTTATGGAAAAGCTTTACGGTTTCTGAAACTAGAGTCTTCCAGGCAACGACGATGAAGATTTGGTAATCCTAGCTTGCACCGTTTGTGACTGATCCACTTGTGTGACAGACAGACGGCGGACGGACGGACGGACAGAATTGCGATGGCTAAGACGCGCTGAAGGCAGCAGCTGCTTTTGCGCGTAAAAATAGCTGTGAGTATTAGGTGGAATCGAAAATTGCGCTAAAATCGCTATTGCGGCGCAAGCGATTCCGCCTTTTCTACACATTTTCCTCTCTGTTTCTCCGTCATCTGTCTGTCACGTTTTTGCCACCCCCCGCTCACTGAGCAGTTTTATACAGCATGCCATTTGGCAGATACACTTTGAGGGGAGATCAAACGTCCAGACAAAACATGCCATTGTTTTTGACTTACAAAAAGGTAATTTATGATTAACCAAGTGGCAGCAACAATCAGCGATTCCGCTTTTAATCAAATTACTTTGATATTTGTTACTATTATTACTATTATCATTACCGTCATGTAAATGTTCTTATATTTTCCGTAGATTGCTGGAAGATGGTTACGTACCAGCGGTTGGAGTACGGGCTGCACTGCCGGGTCGCCCATGCATATCCAGTAGAAACTCATTGTACATCAATCAATCGACGTATGGACAGACTACTGCAACACACACACAAACAACCATTTTTCATTATTAAAACTGCATTGTTGTAATAATTCGCGAAATTCGTTTTATGCCTCCGCTTTTCGGTACTGGCAGAGTCATCAAGTGTTCGGGTTCGTGCGTCTGTTGGTCGCGTGACAAGATCGTGAGCATAATATCTTAGAAGCCAACAACAGAGGGAATTTCACCAAACTGCGATTCAGTAATGTGGCCGAAGGCAAAGAAAACTCACTGAATTTTGCAGGTCAAAGGATTAAAGTCAAAGTCGGATGTATAAAAAGACTTAAGGCATAAACTGGCTTAGCCGTGGGTATAGGCTACAACTGCCTAGCCCAAACAGTACCAGAGTATATTCTTGCCGGTTTCACACAGCATTCTTCGTTACTGACGGTTCTAAAGAGTCTGCAGACAGCCAAGAATAAGGCATAGACTGTTGTCTGTGACACATGTCTGTGAGTGATTTCGAGTTTTTCTCTATTTCTTAAATGTCAACATTGTAACTCTGAGCATGAGAAAGGATAAAGTAACTTAAGACAAAATTTTGCAAAATTCTAAGATACCGCGCCACCTACTATATAATAGGCTTATTTAGTTTCACTAAAATGCTGCATTTTTCTGCGTTACTTTGGGTCTTTTTTTCCCGCAAACGACCAAAAGTGCATTTATCAGACTGCAAACAAGAGCAAGGCACACTTAACCCGATAATGCTTCCATGATCTCCGTATAGTCTCTACTCTCTATCCTGCATAATCAAATGAAAAGCGGCGCTGTCCAGCAGCATCGCCAGTTTGCGGAATGCGGCAGTTCGCTGGCTGCAGTTGTGTTCAAATAACGCCCGGTAGCAGAGCAAGGTCGATAGTGGGAGCGCGACAGCATAGCAGCTGTCCAGCGTCCGTTAATTGATATTCGATGACTATCGCTGCCGGTGGTGGGAAGAACGAGCAGGGGGAGAGAGCGGGAACAGCAACGCTGCGCAGGGATGACCGGTAACAGATAGAAGAGCCAGTTCCGAAGTTTCCCCGGTTGTCATGTGATAAGTGGGGACTATTGTCGTTCCTAAATAGGAGTGAAAAAACATTATTCGAGCCAAAAAGGAGGGGGCTTCGCATTTCGCTTGCAAAGTTACCCAATACCTACCTACCGCAAAACTCAAATAGAAGCCAAGCCTGAAATGGAGCGGACAAAGCCCCCACCCTACCAGGTGCCCCCTGGTTCCCCTTGTCACCGTCCCTGGAAGATGGAATACCTGATTTTGTTCATCTTTATTATCGCAACGAGTAAAGACAAAAAAAGCATCTTCGTGCACACTGCTGCAATCGAATGATCGTCAATGCTAGTCCCGTTGGCGTCAGGAACCGATGGAGCTATGGCATTCGGTCGGAAGGACGGTTGCATCCACTGATGTAATTTAACTCGGACTATTGACTTCTTGTCGCTAGCGAGTGCTCTGACAGTCGGCCGTCATGCCTGTCCATCAAGCGTCGCATCAGTCAGACACACTATCCAGTCTTCCGGTCCAGGTGGACAGAGAATAGGCCCGACCCACTTGCTTTGGAGTGATAACTGTCTCTTGGTGTCATCCCACAATGCTGGAAAAAATCTTTATTCGACAACGCCGCCCCGCCACATGTTACGCCGGTGATAGTTCGGGTCAACGCGAATGACTCTGTGTAGCTAGCAAACACTCGGATATATAGCACGTCCGTCTCCGAAATGACGTATACTGTGTTGGGCAGCAACGTTATACCCTACTCACTCATTCATCTTCCGTCATGTTGTTACATTATTGAACTAGCTGAACGTCGAAAACACACCGCGGGACATTCGGCGCAAGCATCACCTGAGAATGTCAATAAGCTCCAGTCCGCGTCTTTGGTATTTGACGTGTGGTCACTGCATGACGGCTGGAGTTTGAGTGACTTACGATGCGACAGTCCAGTAGCAGGCACACAGCAAGACTGGCTTCTCACTGCAATGATTGATTGTGCACGCGCGAATTACGCTACGATGCGGTAAAAATAGAACGGAGGTGAACAATTACAGAAAACGCGGAAACAGCGTCGCACAAACTTAACAAAATAAGGAAATCGTTTAGTCATTTATGCCTTTTTTGGTTTCGATCTGCTTGCCGTCATTCTATAAAAACAAATTTAAATATATGTTTTCCAGTTGACAATAACGTAGACATACAAATTGCTTCGAGCAATTAAAATGGGCTACACTTAAACGCCGTGTATACGGGAATTAAGTATATTTGTATACAGTTTTTTTTTCATCCAAACACTTTATTAGCTCCGATAATGTTTGTATCAATTATTTGTATCAATTATTGGTGGCGAAATTATGACGCCGTCTGCAATGCCGATTTTGGAAAATTGCACGGTATTTGCGATACAAAAAATACAGAGAGAAATCGTTAGACATTCGATTACAGAAATGTGACACTTTAACGTGACTGAAATAAGCTAATCTTTGGCAAATATTTCTAAAGTCTTAGCAAAATAGAAGCAAAGAAATTTGGCTTTAGCTGGGGTTTAACTTTCACGCAAACCGCTTAATTTGTGTCTGGCTTATTAGTGTCCACGGATTGAGATTAACTTTGTGGACGGTAAGATGGGCTTGAGGACGAGCTATACAATCTGTGACGCATTTAGCGCCTCTGCAGTTCAGGTGTGTACGTACGTTTATTTATTGATGATATACGGCGACGGACAACACCGTGGAACGTCTCGTTACACAGACGCCGTCGTGCAGTGTCCGTCGACCGACCAAGCTTCTGTTGCTGCTCACATAAACGACTACGCAGCAGCAGCAGCAGCAGCAGCAGCACCGACTCCACGACCACGACGAGTAATATCTGCCCTGCCCAGTCCGACCGACCTGCCCAGCCTAGCCCAGCCGCCGTCGACGTCGACGTCGCCGTCGCGAAAGTCGCTAAATATTGAATGAAGATGCGCTCGCTAACAGCCAGTCGACAGCCAGTCGGCTGGGAGTGCAGTGGCACGGGAAAGCAACGACGTGACGCGCTGGGGATTAGCTTTGTTTAACGTCTGAGATGTGACACTGTGGCAACTGTACACTCTCTGCACAGGACGGCTAGGCAGGTGTCAGCAGTCAACTAACCAATCTATATGCATAATGCATGCTTTCTTTATCCACCGATTTTAGCTCATATTTTTATTCAGAAATGTCATGTCGTAACTGCACGATTATATTGTAAATGCTCTGTCGTGCCTGTTAGCGTGCTTAAAAAGAGTGATTGACTGACCAATATTTTGTTGTGGTGGTGGTAGTGAAAACGCTGCAAACACTGCAAAGAACATCCGTAAAAATTAATAACTTTATTAAAAACAGTCGAATTACGTTTGCTATTTTAACTCCCGCTGGTCATACTGATGTATCACGATTGCACCAAATAGCCCAACATCATTTACCATCAATACCCTCATTTTCCAAATGCTGGTCGTCATAATGTCGTTAGATCCCCTCAGTGTAGCGAGATGACGGAACAAAACGTGCAGAGCTAGGCGGGGCTGCATGGCAGCATACGGCGTGCTAAGTGAGCGTCCAAGACAAAACGCTACGCAACGGGCACGCGCTGTGAGCAGTCGCTGTCTGAGGCAGAACGACGTCTAACGGGAAAAGCGATGATAGATTGGTCTGCGGTTCACATAACAGCTTCATCAGCAGTGACACCTTGAACATTAATGAAACACGGTCAGAGGCGACGGCGACGATCTAGCAGAAAGAGCACAAAACTAAGCCACTTTCGGTCACTATAATAGCCGACTAATAACATGAGTACGTGTAACGAACTGGTCAATGTGTCTCTTGCACGACTTATCTATAATTTTAACGCTATAGGTCGCTCAAGATTGCTCAAAGTCATTTATAGGCACGATTGCCGGCATAAATTTTTCCAGGTAGATCAAAGCCTCTTTAATTTTCTTCACTTACTCTGTACTTCAGATCACAAGTCAAACCGTTACATGGATTTGATACGACGCGTGTGTAGTGTGTAATTGTGTGTGGCGCCACAAGACATGCTATGCTATTGCATGAAACAGATAATGTTTCAGTGTATCCCACCACTAAAGCATGAAAAGTACGCAAGCAAGTACGCAAGCGACTCATCGGCACAAACGCAAGAACAGAAACGCTCTGTTCTTGCATTGCGTTTGTCGCGTTTGTTGCGTTGCCAGTTGGATGAAAACTAAGCTTAAGAAAATCGACAGAATATATGATTCAACAAAGCCCAAACTTCACTACTTCGATTTATTGTGCGTACAACAAGCTTAAAATGTAGGACAAATCGCAGTAAAAAGTAGTGTCTGAGCTTAAACAGCGGACGAATGAAAGATCGAAACGGCGTACATCCACGCTCACTGCGCAGACTCGAGCGCACGCATTAGTCATACGCAGAGAAGTCAGAACGGAATGGGGACAGATAAGACGGATTAACAGAAAGAAAGAGTGCAATTTTTATGCGACTGCGGCGGCTTGAGCGTTCAATTTCTGCATCGAGCGAGCGGCGTCCGTCGCAGTTGATAAGAATATAAGTTGGATCAAGCTCGTGTCTGGTGCGTCTCGGCGTGGCTATGACGCGAGATCGATGTCCGAATATATCGATTGTCTCGGATCGATCGGAGACGAATAGGATGACCGACCGACCGACCGTCCTATAGAACAGAGCACGACGTCGAATTGTCTGTTTCAATCAGACAGACGTACGAGTGTGTGGAATATAGCCTACATGCTCACAGACGCAAGGACTATGGCACTGAAGAAGTGATGTTGCATGTTTTCGATCTCAATATTTTCACCTAATCAGTGACAGTGCAGAAATGCATTCGACAGTTTTGTCGCTGTATTGCAGAATAATGAGAACAAATAACAAAAGTGGGTAAAAGTATCCGAACTGGTACCTGCCAGCACGCTCACCATTGCAGCACTGCGGCAGGTGCTCGCCAACTGTTGAAAACATAATTAACCATGACTTACGTATTGTTAATTATTGCGCTGGTGGTTGGAAACTGCAATGTGATTGGTCGACGCACGAGAACCGGTTGGGTTTTGTGAATTAGCGTGTGAGATGCGAGATCGGGGCGGAGTTTGAGTGAATGTTCAGTTTCTGATCAATCATCCGCCGTTTAGCGACAGTCGAGCACCGAGGACCAGCCACCTACACCACGGCGTCCGGCATCACCGGACAGACAGACAGACAGAGCGCCGGGATATGACACGTGACCTCAGCTGGTTCCCGGTTTGTTCTATGATTGATTGCGTGTACCAACTTCGCTGTCATTCTGATGATATTTAACACTGGACCTCTATTGTATAGTTCACAAGAAGTACTGTTGGTCAATGGTCTGGTTTGTTCGTCTAAAATTCACGGAAAAAATTTTCTGTAAATGTAAACAAGATGAGCTCGAGAGATCAGAACTAATTGATCAGATTTTGGTCTACGGTAAACATTTTACCCAGACTCAGTAAGCCCCTACAAGTAGGCCCTATCTCTCATTTTGTACACCAGAGTGTTCGCTAGTTTTTCAGAGGTTAATTTCAGCTAGTATACATATTTACATTTTTTACAAAATGTATATTTTTGATTAGGTCATTTTGCCATATTTCGAAACTAGAAGAATGGCGTAGTTTTTAATCAAACACACTTTATATCAATTCAAGAATCAATCCAAAGATCCGTTCATACTTTATCATTATCATTATCATCATCATCATTATTAAAGCATTGTTAAGATTACTCCTTTATCCATCTCACAAGCTGCAACAAATTTTAGCCATCGAAATGCAAATAGTGAGAACTGTTAAACGGCTTCCAGGTCAAGTTTATATTTGTATTTGTATTTCATTTCATTTTCTTTTCTTTTTTTCTTTTCTTTTTTTCCCTTTTTTTCTTATCGATATTGTAACGATTATGCTCTGTTATTTTCTTTTTTTGCAATGGCGTTTGACCGTTGTTTAATAAAAGATTACTTACTTACTTACTTAGGGTCTAAAGTAATGGGTTATCTGTGTTGCTGCTAGCCTTTGTGCTCACGTTATGATATTACGGAACTATCGTGTAGCTTGGTTGGAAACTATTAACCGGTCGACTGCTTGAAGCCGTGAGCTGAAGTGGCTTATAGTCTTTTAGCACCGTGCGAAATGCACCAAACTCATCTGTATGCAGCTTGTGTCTGTCTCTGTTAACCCTATCCCACTCACATTCGCGTAAAAAAAACTTGAATCTATCGATCATCGTCAAAGCTGAAGAATGCCGTGAAGTAATCTACAGAGTGAGTTTAAAACCATATAAACTTCGAAATCGAGATAGCGCGTAGATTCTGCTGATGATTATTGGTTCCAGCTGATCAGCAGAGTCCGCTACTGTCCGCACCTGTCTGCAAATCGCCGCCCATCACTGTAGTTTTACGCGTTAACTCCAGGCTTAAAGCGTAGACCAACGACAATTTTCTAACAAATCTTCGCGCAATCGACGGCGACCGACTCCGTTTGTTTTATTTCATTGCATTTTATGTGCGAGCATGCAGCCTTGTGGAGGTACGTTTGGTCGCTGTCTCGGCCTCGCGCATCTGCAACTGCAAATGCTGCAGCGGGACCATGAAACACGACATCGACGCAGTCAATGCTTAGGCCTATATATGCTCTGACTGCCTCCACAGATTTCCACCGACCATCAGATTCGTCAGCAGTTCAGCTACGTCGGCTTTTTTGTCAGGTTTTTCTGTTTGATTTCGTGCTGTGGACATAATTACCCTCTAGTTTTAATTCACGAAGAGGCTACGTATTTTCTGGTATCGTACGCGGAAATCTCGGATCACCGAACAGCTCGTGGCGATGTTTATTTTGGTAAAATTGGGCAAATTAAACCAACTCAGCTGGATTTCAGAAGCATTATAAATGTTTATTTAATTACCTATTTACTTATACGCGCTATTATTAATGCCAATAATTAATGTAAAAACTTAACGCGAAACTTTTTGCAAAACTGAGGTTGCTCTAAGATGTTTCGTATATTTAATTTTCCACGGTAGTATGTTATAAAATCGGTCAATATTTGTCAATATAATAACATAAACTTAGTGAAAAAAAGCTTAGTAGCTTTTGTTTTGGACAACCCTGTATCTTTGCTACACGACGTGCACAACTTCAAAGTAACTTTTAAAAACGTTTTTTTTTGAAATAGAAAGACTTTAAGCATTAAATTTTAAAATTTGCATTGTACTCTTACGTTTGTCTAGGGTTATAACAAATAGCAATACTGCGCTCATTCGGAAGTTAGTCGCATATTTTTCCACGAACGACGTCTCGCCAGTTTTACCTGAGCGCGCTAATAAAAACGCAGTAAAGACATGGCTTCATGTGCAAAAGTTGCAAAAGAATGTTTGCAAGTGTTTGCGTTTTATTAAACACATTATCAGGTCCAAAATATTTTAAACTGCAAAACATTTTGTACTGCAAAATGTTTTCTTCGAGTTCTAAATGTATCGCTCACGGCCTAAAGCACAGAACGAAGATAGTACGGTCGACACGAGCTTACCTCAGTCGTTGTGTAGAAAAAAGAACGCGGTCGGATAGATGTCAACGAAAGATGCGGCTGCACTTAGTATCGGTGTTTAAGTAGGCCTCTACAGTAGACGGCGAGCGGTTGTTGCGGACACCGGATATATTGATGGTGTACGGAAACAGCGGCTGACGGCTGACGTAACTGGCGGCCTGTGCGGTCCAGACGCTATAGACGAACTGACTGGTGTGGCGGCGACGTTCGATCAGTCAGCAGCACACACACTGCGCGCTGACCGTGTAGGTTCGACACAGCATCCGCGCCTGGTCGCAATCCACTGCTGCTGCTGCTGCTGCTGCTGTGTGTGTGCGCCGTCGCCACCCGACCAGCAGCTATTGTCTGCTCGCTAAAATCGGTCTTTTTACAGGGCGATTAACGCCGTGCACAGCGCGCCCTATTGTCACTCGTGAATAATTATTTTGTTGACGGTGTCGCGAAATTTAAGTGTTTGAATCAAAAAGTAGCCCGGGCAGGAAACTACAGTTTTCTGATAAACAGGACAAATATGGCATTTTTGCACACACAAAAATTTGAGTAAAAGAAGATTATCCGACAATTTTCTTACAGCCCGAAACTCTGATCTTTGCCACGACACCACTAATATAAACTGTCACAGATCTGCTTTGGCGTCTACCAACTCGGTCGATGTCATGTGTTGATATTTTGATTTTGACTCAATCCGAGCAATTTATGAATTCGTATATGACTTTTTTAAAACTAAACGCGTAAGAAGCAAGATCGCTTAAACGTCTTTATGTGCGCATCTTTGCGGATGAGAAGTGAGCAGTCGGTCAAGTTTCATCTTTGCCAGCGGCTGAAGCCGGTCGTCGTTCTGCTTTACGACCTGCTACCGTGCGCCGTGATGCCGTGCCGCTGCATTATAAGGACAGCTTGCGAGCGCCGGCTGTCAGCGCAGAGTCGATGGAACAGAAGAGCCAAGAATAGGGAAGGAAGGAAGGACGGATCGACTAATTTCTTTTGCCCCGGCGCGTCTCCTCCCTCCATCGAGTGCTGGCCGCGAGCGAGCCTAAATCCGAATAAATCGCGCTTGCCCGCTGGCTGGCTCAGCCTGGCTGGCTACGATCGTCGATTTTGGAGCATGCAGCGACGACGGACGCCAAGGCTCTAGCGCTGTGTGAGGGCTGGCGGTGGTGCGCTAAGCGCGCACTCCCAGGAAACGCGTCGTAAACAGCGTTCTGAGTGTCTGACGACTACGCAGCGTCCTCATCTTGACAATTCGCCCGCCAGCTAGTCCGTCGGTCCGGCGGCTGATTGGAAATTATGCAGGATCGTGACAACGAGTTTATTAATCGCGCCTGGCGCCTGCTTGATAGCCCATGCACCAGCCAGCCTTTTCTCTCTCTCCCTCTTTCTCTCTGTCTGTCTGTCTGCCGAATAGAGTCGTCTCAATAAACGTCGTCTCCATGCTGAGTGTCATGCATACTGACAAATGCCAGCTGGCTGCCCGTCGATCCGTCACACGGTAATAAGTTGTACTTTATCACCTCGACGCCACTTCGAATTAATCCGAAGTTACGAACCACAACGAGATGCGGCAATAATATACCGCTACACAGCACTGCTACCTGATGACAACCGTCCTCATTCCTGGAATGACATCAGTCTTGTGACACTTTGAAGCCTAGGGTGGACCAAAACTGCGAAAAGACAATACAGAGTGGGTCAAAGTTACAGTAGATAACTTTGTCTTTACTGCACCAAAATACACACCACAAAAATGCCACCCACGCTACATGTAGATTTCAATATACTTTTCGATAGATTATATTTTGTCCATTTTTGAATAATTTGCGAAATCGTGAAATTTACGTTAAAGTTTTTGCCCCTAAATTCTTTTTGAAAGACTAGAAAGCAATTATAGCTCCAGGTACCTCCGCCAAGGCAATGCTATTCGCTAGGTGGTGTCACCATCTTCGCTTTGCCAGCGGTTTTGCTTATGCCCCCTTTAACGCAGTGGTAACGAAAATTTTAAAGTGATCCAGAATCCAGGATTCCTGCCGGATTGCCCCCAAAAATGAATCACTTGTAGTTTATGCCACGTCCGACATACCTTCAGAATTTCAGAAAGATCCGTCCATAACTTTTCGAGTTATCTTGCTAACACACAGACAAACAAACAAACAGACAGACAGACAAACTAAGTCTGGGAAAAACATAACCTCCTTGGCGGAGGTAATTACTGCCTGAGCCTGACAATGTTAACTAATTTCGTGACGCATCAACACCGTACACCGTGTGTAACATTTTGCAGTGGTGTCTCATAGACTTTTCAAAAACAAACAATTTTTCGCAAAATTTTAACAAAGAAGTTTACAATAATATTTCTTTACCATTGTGGTAAATAAAAATTTCCAAAATATTTTTGACAATGCTTCCTAGATGAATTGTGAGCTTTTCCATAAATTCAAAGGGGGTTACCCCGAACGAGGGCGCTAAATGAGAGGGGTGGACAAAATTTGCGATTTTTGGCCAATAAGTCGCTGTATCTCAGTAACGGTGCGAGATAAGGCCTAGGTTACTATTAATCACTTATAGAAAGTCGTACACTGGCTCTCGATTGGCGCCAAATTCAATGACCTTGAATTACCTTGAACGCCAAAATAGAAAATTTTATGGATTTTTTGGCGATTTCGGGCTGCGACACAAATCTATATTATTTACACGGTTACTCCACGGAACAATCGTTATGCGATCCAGATAGAGAATTTGATATTTGAAAATTAACTTAGCGTGAACACTCCAATTTTCAGCTAAACTACTGAACCGGAACTGCTGTAGGCTTTTGCGCGTCTCGTCAGCATTAGCTCAAATTTCTTGTAACTCACTTGCTTCGTTCCGACGTTATTTATCGCCAAGTTCACAATCGGGTCCGAAATTTTCGTGTTTTGTTCCCCAAATTTTAGGCATGGTTTTATAGCTAGCAACAACATCTTGTATCAAACATAAGAACGGGGGAGGGGTAAATGTACTGCGGCTCGGGCTCACACACAAATTGTTGGGGTCATCAGAAACTCTCCCTTTTATCTAGCCTTATTATGCTCCCCGGTATTCTGAGGAATCGGAACAAAGAAACAAGAAACAAAACAATTCTCTCTGCCACTTTAAACCTGTCGACTATACTGTCTTGGGCGTTGATTGGTGACCTCTTCGCGGAGTCGTCTTGCAGCCTGTCAGCCGTTGACATTTAATGTCTGGTCATCAAGACAAAGCCTGACCGGAGATCAAGCATGAACGAAGGTCGTTTTGAAGTTTATAATCTTCTGCGTTTACTCCTTAGCACAATCCGACTGACTTCTGTGAAAATTACCGCTTTCACTCTCTCCATGCGGTTCACTATATACGACTGTCTGTGCTCCTGTGAGCTGGTGCTGGGCGCTACATCGAAATGAAACACAGATACCGCGGTTGGCGGTATTGTGTGCAGTGGCTAAACTACACTGGCGGACTCAACCTGACTGGCTTAATATCAGCATTACTGTCATAGATGACCGTTTTCGAGTAGGCCTATATCGTCTTATCCAAGCCACCCAGGCCTACTCAGTCTGGCCATCCCTCCGTAGCTAAGCGTACCGGCGACTGGTGGTAATTACGACCACCGACGGGATAAAAGCGGCAAATTCTGCGTAGCACCATAGGCCTGCTACCAAAAAGTTTGCTGGTATACTCAGTGCTGATCTATAATTGGTGAAAAGCGCTACTTAATTAATGGAGCCGGTGATTCGGCTTAGGCCTACCAGTACTATACGAGGGTATGCTTACTCGAAACGACTTAATCAGTCCAAAAGTCAACAGTGGCTTACTTCGCTGTGACTGCAAATGGCGATGATGACGGTGAAGAACATTTTGATCACTGCGCTGTACCGAACTCAGGCAGTGGCACAGTCGAAATTCGGATGTAGGGGAAGCACTTGAAGGATTGGGTGTTGGGAGGGGTATTCCCTGCCTATCAGGGGAAGAGTCTGGAATGTGCCCCTTTCCAGAAATGTTACCGATTTTTGTGTGTGTAAAAACGAAGTGTTCTGGTGCATTTTCCGTCATTTTGAATAACTGAGTAGGGTGACAGGTGCCCTCGGTGTTCCTATCGCTATGCCAGTGAACTGCGGTAGATTATCGTCGAACGAAAGTTGCTCAGCGCAGGGAGCAGCCCTACTACAGTCGATCGATGCTGTGGCTTCGTTGACGAAGTGCGTTGCTCTTTTCAACGTCGGCGGCGGAGGCGGCGGAGGCGTCACCGTCACTAGAGGCGCCGGTGTGGAAATATTTCACCAACTGAACAACGGACCGACCGACCGACCGACCAACGACAGGACATTCACGGATGCGCGTCTGCCGATAGATCTGCGCAGCCAGCCAGCCGGCTCCCCGGTGTATACTATTTCGCCCCGATAGTGTAGCGCTCCGTCCGCAGACAGAGCGTTTTACGTCGTCGTCGTCGCTTTCATTCAGAATTTATTCCTGCCACTTTGGAGGCTCATCTTACACGACTGTTAAACTGTCCGACGTCGCCAGTCGTTCGTCGCCTCGCCGTTACACGCTCCATGCACGCGCCGCGGGAACAAGTCTTCGTTCTAAGCGCCTGCAGTTGCTCAGCGTCTAGTCGGCTAATACGATTAGTGACCGTTGTAAGGTGACAACTTACCCGTGTAACTTTCCGGTGTTTTTTTTTTATTTCGGATAAGTCACCGGCAATTTGCGCCACATTTCAGACGGTTAATCGTATTAGCAGGTTAGCTTTAGAACCAATTTTTGTTATTATTGTTATTATTTTTTTTTTGACCCTCAGTACTCCGTTCCCGAGGGAGCCTAAAAATTAACTACGAAATACAAAGGTGGGTACGATCGTCAGTCCGTGCAGTCAGCGGCCGGCAAACTGTCGTGCA
>Ga0209367_1001658_pt1 | contig 27942 bp, 14 predicted proteins | sample WorMetLIZISLAND2_FD_187412 | JGI IMG/M metagenome (GOLD analysis project Ga0209367, IMG submission 187412) | Marine gutless worms symbiont microbial communities from Max Planck institute for Marine Microbiology, Germany - Olavius geniculatus... ...
TTGTTCACACACATGTGCCTCTGTCACCAAGCAGTATAATTTGGTACCGGCTTCACCGCTGGGACGTAAACAGGCACACCGCGCGATACACTGGCCCCGTATCCGTGGTCTCGCAGTGTAAAAACTGGTGTCTGGCTGAGGACCTTAGGAAACGAAGATCAGCGCCGCCCTATGGGCGTAAGGCTCGGGAAAAACTTGACGTTTTTTACTTGGACTGTGGGTTATTGGCGATGACAGGAAGCAGGTAGGGTGTGTTATTGACCGGAGCTAATTAACCGAGACACTGGCGATGAGCGTCTGAACAGCGTGGTCAATGCATACATTCGGTAACACTACACAAACACACATTTCGAGATATTCCAAAAATACCCCCAATGCTTTAGTAAAAGCTAAAAGCTGAATCACACATAGGCCAAATTTACCTAAAAATTTTCCTTAACATCGTCTCAAATTTTTCACAAATTTTCCAAAACGTCAGCAACGTACGTTGCTATGCGTACGTTTTTTCGCAATTCCTGAATAGGTTTGTCCTACAATTTTCTGCACACCGCATTTTTCCTTAAGATTTTCATTAGTCTAATTTTTACTAAGCTTTTTTTGAAAATTCGTACGTCAAACTTGTGTAAACCAGGCCCTTGATTAGGCACTTTTCTTGGTATTTGAGTTAACATTTATACTACAAAAAAAAGTTTTTGCATACAGTTCAACAAATACTAATCACAGTAAGTGGCACTAGCTGCAACAATGTACAACGCAGATAGTAGATCAAGCAATATGTGCATTGCGGCTGTAATTTTCTTACTCATGAATCGGTTCATTATTTCGCCAATAAGTTAACAAAATCTATAAAACTTCTTCGGAAACCTTAACAAATATAGCTACATTTGATAATTTTTTTACATTAAAACACAAATAGAGCAAATACCATATGATTTGACCATATGGTGCTAATGTCTTGTTTAACACCACCCTCTTACTGTCATATGTAACTATTCTCTGTCTGCTTTTATTGTTGTCTGTCAATACCTGTCTGTCTTGTCTGTCTTGTGTTTCTATGGGCCATGCTGCCTAAAATAAAAGTGATTGATTGATTGATTTATGAGGCCTAACCGTAATTAACGACAAAAATGACTTTCTGTAACTACTGTTCTCCTGCACAGACTGCAGACCTATAATAGGAAGACGGCCATCAATAATAAAGTTGTCGTTCCATCCAACGCTGAGAAACGTAGACTCGGGACTCGATTCAGTTGACACGAACTGCAGTTCAACATTCGCACAACACCATTCTACAGTGAAGCTTACGGCCATATTACATGTGAAATTAATAGTCTTGCACAAACAGAATCGCGCATATCAAAATTAAATGTAGACCATGATTAGGCCTAGATGTAATGATGTGAAATAAAAAAACATATCAACTTCTTTATACCAGAGATATAAATGTGGATTTAACAATTCGGCAAAAATGCACATTATGAAGATTGGAATTGGAGATGACTACCCAAACTGTAATACGTGCTTCAGTCTTTGATGCTAATGGTCAAAAACCAAATAGGGCATCTGGCAATTCTGGCATGTAAAACGTGCTATGCAGCAATCCAAAAAATTCACACTTTGAGATCCAAGTTATTCGACCCAATCCAAATTTTCTCTAATGTATGCTAGTTAAATAAAAACTTAAAATGCTAGTATAGGTGACTGCCGCTTTTTCTCCAAGGCACGTTCACAGAAATATTAATTTTTATAAGTAAGAAAAAATAAGTAAGCAAACAGAAAAACATACTACTAGCCTTGATCTGGTGACAGATGACTGACGCAGCATCTGACGTCACGGTGGCGGGAACGCTGAGAACACTTGACGACAAAGACACACGACAGAATAACCCCGCGTCATCGCGCTATACACCGGCACACGGTAAACGTTAAACGTTAAAACGTAAAAAGGGGCGTATGGGAAAAACTTTATGGGAAGCCTGTCAAAGAGCTACGAAACGTCACCTGCCATACGGTGGCGTAACGGTCAGGACACAACTTCACGTAAGACTTGCAATCGACAGGTAGTGAGGTCGACTCCAGGTCGGTTCGCCTGGACGACCGGGCTGGTTACTACTTGGATGGGTGAATGTCTGCAGAAACAGGTGAACTATCATGGCATGGTATATAACTGGCCACCCAGAATAACTCAGTCTTCTATCCGTTCGAGGTACGCAAATCAGATTAACGTGGCTTCGTGGCTGGGTTAATTCTTGGCAGGTTAACCTGTGTCATGTGACAGATAATAACATTGTGCGATAGTTTCCGTTTCTTGCTTGTTGTTGTTTGTTTTTGTTTTTTTCTTTGCTGTCATTGAATGACGAATAAAGTTGTATATATAATATGTCAGGTGACGCTTCGTAGCTCAGCAAGTCTGTGGTGTTTTTTTCCTTTAACCCCTTTTATATCTGCTTAATACCTGCTGCAAATGATAACAGAAAACGTCACAACAAAATGGCGTTTTAACGTCCGATTACCTTGATCCTTGACCTCTTAAGTTGAAAACGGCACACATCCATTATTTTGGCCGGAAGGAACATTACATTTGGTACAAATTTTTAAAAGCCTTTTTGTTTAAGACTCAGGAGCCCGTATGCGAGAGCCGGACGTACAGACGAATGGAAAAACTTGTAATCGGTCCTACCAGAACGACCAGGTAGTAAGTATCACTGTCAGATAGACCGCACGATCTGCAGTCTTTGCACCAGACCCGTTTCTCCGCATCATGAGTTTCATACGTTAAACCAAACTAACGATAACGATAACTGTATTAGAATACGCACCAAACGCACAGCACGAGCGCACAAAAACGCAGCAAAGCACAGAACGACACAACCATAGGTTACAATACGAAATGATAAGACAAAAGATTGAAGTGGACAGTCAAAACAATGTCAGCCATTTCAGAGCAAAACAGGCATAACAGAAAAAAATCCCACTTTGTCAAAGTCACAATAAACCGTCCAGCTACAAGCCTAGTTGTAAAGATTTAGAAACAAACTGCACAAACCTACCAGGCTTGGTAAGTTGGCTACGGTCAGACTGATGTTTCGTTTCGTACCTGACTCGATCAGCACTTCATGCGACTGCGTGATACGCGGGCATTGCTACAGCAACAGCACTTCATATTAGATCACTTCAGTAAATGGCTCGCTGTTTTCTTGAATAGCGCTGATCTCCGTTTCTTCAGCCCTCAGCTAGACACCAACTTGCACTGCCAGACCACGGATACGGGACTAATGCATCGCACGGTGTGCTTTCGCTGGTAGACACTGACCCTACCGACGAAGAGATGGCCAAGCTGTAACATTATAGTTCCTACATCCCCATAGGGTCGACACCGAAGCTAAGAAACACAGCCTGTCCACATTCTCAAAACTTCCCAGAATTATCTTTCTGATCTTTGGAAAAATTTGGGAACAAATACAGATACTCGGAACATGTTAGGAAAATCGTCAAAAGTTTAGTGCCACGTTTTTGACTCTCAACGTACAGCGCAGCAAAATAATTTCTAGCGATGCACTTTAGTCTCCGAAGTGAATCATTCGGTGAATCAGACAGTTGATCATGTCATGTATAGTTCGTGAAAGTAATACGTAAACAAGACTATCAAACCTGTGATTGCGACACGCTGCCAGCCGTGCAAACGCCTTGTCTGTCATGGCATTCATTGTCAAATACGCACCATGCGCAGCGCCAGCTTGCCGCCGTACAAGCAGTGCAACTGCAAGCAGAGCACATTACTGTCAGTACGTGAAGTAAAGGAAAGTAACGTTCTTCTCGAGCCACACGGCCCATAGCGCGGAGCTGATCTCCGTTTTCTTAGCCCTCAGCCAGACACCAGTTTGCACTCCGAGAGCACGGATACGGAGTTAGTGCATCGCGCGATGTGTCTGTTAACGTCTCAGCTTTCGCTGTACTCATTACACCTGCCCACGAAGGGACGGCCAGGCTGAGTTTGTCTGGGTGGCCGGTTACATACGGAGATGGTTTACACATCCAAGTACTTGGTGTCGATTAACTTTGTTGATGCGATCAACGACGTTAGCAACTAAGCCAAACCGCCACGTGGCCTAGTACACTGAAATACGATGCAGAATATCGGAACCAAATAGCAAGAAGTGGAAAGAGCAGTCAAGCGAGAAAATACAACTGCAGATAACTGTAGCCTGCTCTACAAGGAAAAGATTGTTTGAACCCGAAGTTTTAACTCGCTTTGTTAACTTTAAGTTGACTGACATATAGCTCAAATTTCAGTTAATATTCCATTAATATCCCATTATTTATCTACACGATAAAGAAAAAAGCCCCAAAGATGAAACGCTCACATTTTCGTGGCGATCTGCGTCAAGATCCAAACTTAGGGTACTTAATTTCGAATCCAGAAATATTTTCTACGAATTTTTGTGTGAAATGTTTTGAAAGGCGAAAGCGCAAGGCTGGCCCAATAAACGAACATTAAAACACACGCACCGGCTAGATGGCAACACTGTTCTCGGCAGAGGTTTAAGATCTTTAATCGCTTTTCGACATCATTATTATTACGATTATTACTACTGTCGTTATTATATTTGTTACTAGCAAACGTACGTGGTGTGCAGAGTACAGCTGTAGAGCGTTAGTGATGTTTGAATGAAGTCGGCAGATAGCGGAACCGTTCGAATCGCAAGACTCACGTTCACGTGATCTGCACAATACACCGAATACATGTAGGCCTACGCTCATCTCTAAATTATGTGTTAGCCGTAGGCGCCTTCAAGCCCAAATCTCTGGAAGAGGGTTTAAACATCTGTCCTTTTTATCATTCGACTTTTCTTATTCTTTGCTTGTGCATCCAGCTTAATGGACGAAACGAAATGTTATTCGTCAGAACACTCATATAACTTGATATCGTATTAACAGAGGGCCCAGTTCCTCACTAAAAAGGAAACTTGAAATCGGTTTTCACAAATGACACCACAGTCAGCGAATATTGGCTTCACAAGAGGCCTATCAGATGCAGTTACGCGATTCTGCCTAGAGCCAAAATACTTCGGTCTTCATATATTATGCGATGCAGTCGTCCTAATTAGCCACATTAAGGGTCATGATCGTCCGTCCATTTGTCTGTCCGTCCGTCTGTAACATACTGGCTCCTAACTCGATACCAAAAACGCCTAGAAGAACCGTAATCAGCGTGAACATTCTCCTGCTAAGGAATAATGGGTGTGCATTAAACTTCAGCTTAAAAGTCAAAAGATCAAAATTTGCTGCTTATCATAATTATTACATCATTATCACCATGCATAAACGTGGTTATTGTACGCAAATTAACTATAATGAATTAGCAAAAATACATAGGCTACCGTCATGATCCAGGACGAAGAACATTGAGTCGAGTGGCAGAAAGCAGACAAGCCCGCTATCTGATACAGTGGATGCGTGAACAATCTGATGTCGTCCAAGTACACATTGATACGACTCGTTATTGTTCACCAGTAGCACTGGAAGTGACGTAAACTCCACTGTTAGCTAATAGCATAAAACAGAGGACATCAATTATGCAACAGCAGCATACAGAATTTCAATAATATCAATAACAGAAATGTTGAAAGACAGCAAAGAGCATCTCTGAGTCAAAAAAACGAGTAGGCCTAGCCATGAGTCCGTACAAGACACTAGAGTAGAGAACCATGGCAAAATTATACAGAAAAACAGAAAAAAATTGCTCTTAAATTGAATTTGGCCTGCAGTTACGAAAAATTACAACTATTTACGTCTTGCAATCTGTTAATTGGAGAGTATACAACAGTTGCGTTTACGTTAACGGCGCGGGAGATAGATAGCAGACGAGACGGTATGACGCGACTGATAGCTGTGCACTGATTGGACGAACCAGCGACACGTGACTGCCACCTGGCGAATAATTCTGCACCATCACACTCACGCCGTCCGACACACCTAGAATACATCACAACGTCAGACAGCAAAGTCAATACGAATTAGCTGGAAATATATCGACCCAGTGGCGAAATACTGTTCGGCTGTCTGCTTACAGCTGCACTACCCTAAATTTTACCTTTGGCGCTTTGAACTGAAAATTGGCATTGCTTTTCTAAAGACCATTTACAGCAACTTTGGTTTTATTACACCATTTAGTTTTTAATTTAGAAACCTGTATACGATGAAGAGATAAACGGACGGATGTAGAGACAGACGGACAGAAGGACAAGACCCATAATGCGGCCTATTAGGCCGGTCGCATAACAACAGAACATATATTACACCGTGTCTCAATAATAAAAAAACGTGCCACTTTTTTTTTAAATAACTCCGTGCAGCATTGGCCGATTTTGATAATTTTTGGCATACAGCATCATGAAGAAACTTGACGTGAATGAGTTTACTTTAGCCCACCTCACATTAATACTGTCGCTACATTACCATGTGAAATGCAGAAGTCGTATAGGCCTACTATTCAGATTTGCTAGTTTATAACAAGAGAAAGTACTGCTATACCTGGCTAGAAGAGTGCACCAACCACAGAGTGGACTTGAAGCAGCAAGACAGTCATTACACGTTCTGTATCTGCCACAGTCTGATGTAGACAACCTGTACAGCTACAGAATACAACGAACGACATGTGGTGTCCCATAAATCAGCTAAGTTGAGTTACATGCAGTGACCTAAGCACAATTACAAGCTTAGATAACTTGACTGGCACGATACAGCACTGCTTCACATCTAAATTTCACATTTTACTGAAGAAATGTTCGGGCTCTCCACAACAGGGAATATTATACAAATGGTGACTGGCATTGAGGTCGATAATGAGGATTATTTTCCAAAGTAGCGGATATACTGACTTAGTGCCGAAGCGAAACCCTTCATACCGTACTGTTGGTGAAAGCGTAGAGATGTGTTTTGTCCGGTGAGAGAACAAGATCTTTGTTGATCGACTCGTGAGATAGCTTGATGTCGTCGAACGTCGGGTTACTGACGTTGTTCAGCAGAATCTGCAACAGAACAACTCAATAACTCAGACTACTCAGCCGACTGTGCTGTAAAATGTCACAAGTCGCTACAGACAACCTTGATTACGTACAAAAACCAGAACACAGGTACACTGTACAACCAACTAATCTCTAAAAATAAATGTTGATTAATCGAAGATTTCGAATAATTGTGTGTGCGATGTATTCAACTGGAAAACCACGAAAACCGCAAAACTCAACTTCCGTATAGTTGTTATCTTTCAAAAAATAAAGCGAAATCAAGAAGAACGACAACGATGCAGTCCGTATACATGTACGCACGTGTGATCAAATCTCGAATTAGTATACCGGTAGTCTGGTCATAACGGCTTACAGAGTGCAAACTGCAGACTTGAACAGTTGAACTTCGGAGAAACGCTGACCTTGACGATTCGTCCGTCGGCGGTGCCAGCAAAGAGCACGGTCTGATTGTTGTCGGTCATTGAACTGATTGCGGTGACACGAGACGGTGTGAAGACGACAGCGGCACGGCTTGTCAGGGCGACGTCACCAGACAGAGGACTGTTCCGCGTCACTGCGTTCACCGTAGACTGACCGCAGTAGTCCGCCGATACCGTTTTCTGCACAGTTAAAGGAACACAACTACACAAAATCAAGAAATCGCCTAAAATATAAACACAAAATGACTCCAGGAATTAACTAGATTTAACACCTACGATAAAAATTTTGTCGATCGTACCCTGGGCCACGCCACACTCTCCGGATCTATTCATAACTTTCTTGAGCAGTCTTGCGGACAGACACAAATGAAAAACATCGGTGACAACATACCCTCTCACTTTTTTCGGAAAACAGTAGGCCTACAGTAAAAACATAATTTTCTCATCACATCTACAAATATTGCTGGTCTCAACCGTGCGACTAACCGGTGAGTAGGTACAATGCTGGACTTCGGCTGCGCCTTGTCTGAAGAAATGCGTGCCGACAAGGACTGACGTATTGCGGTGACATTTCCTCACATTATCTGCCGCTCTCGTTCTCACGTGCGTCATCCAGTAGACGCACACCGCCGAGCCGCTAGTGACGCCTGGCGAGTCAGAATGAAACGCCGCTACCAGCAGCAGATCATCGTCAGCAGCATTGTTGCTGATCAGGAGGTCTCTGCCAGGAGTGACCAGCGCAGCGGCCGCAATCCGACTAAAATTCGCAGAATTCGACTGACACGAGATCGGCATTTCGACGTACGAGTCGTATAACTTGTCCCGCTGACATATCTGCATTCAATACGACAAAATTTAAACGTAGGCCTATACCATACGTCAACGTTACAAACGGACAGACAGATGGACAGACAACCTACGATGGCAATACTGCGAACAAGAAGTTTAAAAACAAGCTCTTAGCTTAGGAGACTGTCGCGCTCTACTCATGTCCATATGGTTATTGCGACTTACCGTGTAGCCACAATAACGCACGATTGGCACACCATAGTGCGTTCAAGGTCATCCAAGGTCAATGATTTTAATGTCATTTGAAAGCCAGTATTCGACTTCCTATTAGTGATCAATAGCAACCTAGGCTCTATCTTGCACCGTTTAGCCACAATACACCTGTTACAGAGGACGACAGACGCCCGCCCAAACTTCTGCCGTCAACAGATTTCGCGCTTTCGTAGTTCGCGGCCATAGCACTTTAGCTGCAAGCCTGGGTTCCTTCCGTTCACAGTGCTGCTGCTGCTGCTGTCAATGTGCCAGTTTTCTAACCGACCCAATGCCTCGCTGTCCCGGGACAGAAGGAGCCACATATGCTCTATTGAAAATCTCGCTAAGTATAATGACTAGCTTAGCGCCAAGCGAATAAGTCAATAAACGATAGTTTCCTACAAGATCACTATATTCGGCCGTTTAGTGAATACTCTATGATAAAGTCTCAATCACAGGTCTATATACTAATTATACGCAGAAATTCTATATATTTTGTTCGATAAATTGTCGGCAAGTCTCATGCCGATATGTAAGGCCCACATATGCGTCCGTCCATCTAGTTTTCGAACGTCGCACTGCGCTTAACGCTAAAGCCGCCCGAGTGCGAACGCGATTCGCCAGTTGTAAACTGCTTCATTTTCGGGAGGTTTTTGACATCAAATGACCTTGAACTTCGACCTTTTGAGCTAAAAATTGTCACATCTATCACTCTTGTCCTGAGAAATATACACACCAATCGTGGTCATTCTAGAAAATGATATGCTTTTGACTTACAAGCCCGTACGGGACAAACAAACACACAGACAAACAAGCACTAGGCGGGCGCACGGACAAGACTTGTAATGCGGCCTATTAGGACGGCCGCGTGATAACAAAAATAAAACAGTGAGAAACTGTCAGTCATGGGATCATCACCTGTATGAGTTTAGATTCAGTCCGCGGCGACGTGTGCGAGGGAGTCCTCGGGTCGAAGAATGTCGGCTGTATAGTAAGGAAGTAACTGTAGCCGTGCGCCGTATCACTGAACCCGGTCACGTACTGGACCTTGAAATAGACCGCAGCACGGTAGGTCAGCGCGGCAAACGTCCCCAGCACGTTACCGACGTCTTGTCCCTCGTATGCAATCTGTCAACCACAAAGCATGTCCAACCGTGCACAGAGCGACAGAAATAGGGTTAACCGAACTAAACTCGCCTTGTACAGTTCGGAGTCTCCACCTCGCTTTCTGCCGCAAAACCTAAACTTTGTGTAGAGTCCAATATTTAAATTTAAATAATCCTTAAACATGATGACGTGAAATCTTTTTAGGTGGCTCGGTAGCGCAACGGTTGAATTGTTGGACTTACAGTCCAAAGATCGTGAATTGGACTCCCGGTGTTTACTACTTGGGTGGGTGACTGCAAACAGGTGAACCATCTCGGTATATAACCAACCAGCAGGGTCAACTCGGCCTTTCAACTCTCTGCTATAGGTAAATCGAGTACTAGTTTGCATGACTGGCGTTATGCGTTCGCCTGTGTCGGGTGGTGGCAGGTGATCCTATAGCCTATGGCAGATGATGCTCTGTAGCTCTGACATGGTTTAGAGCAAAGAGCTACAGACAGCCTATAACTTCTTGGTGCAAAGGCTGTATACCTGGAAGGGGGGTTCATGCGGCGGCAGGGTGCGACTCGATATTCCGGTGGAATATTGTCGCATGTCGTACTCCTGCTGCACGTCTCCGCTGACAGCGCTGAAAGCGCTGCCCACGTACAACACCACGCGATCGGTCGTCGTCGCGACGTCATCGATGACGTCATCTTCGACATGTGACGCGGGGCCGGGGCCGAGGAAGGCAACGGTGGGTCGAGATGGGTCATTGCTAGCGATGAACGGGTGGGACGCGCTGTCGCCGCGATGAGCTGTGAACTCGGATACGTTGCCTAAACTGCGCGTTTCACATGTGCCCTATAAACACCATGCATGCATAAAACGACATACGTACTATACGTTACGCAAAATTCTATTGCTTGATGGCTCTTGCGCAAGCGATTTTGCCTATCGCTACACATTTCTCTGTAGCGCGGTCTGTACGTCTGTCGTTTGTCATATTCGTGCACTCTGTTTAAAGCCAGTTTATAGATAAAAATTTTATACAGGCATTTTTGGGCAAAAGAGGTTCTAAATACAGTTACGGGCCCAATTTTCGACTTTGAGGGTATATTCAGAGACATCGTCATTTGAGTCACCTTGCTGTTTGAAGAGTACGGTGTTTGTTTAAAAATTACATAAAAACCAGAAAAAATGTTAGCTACATTATACAAATATGCTGAGAAATTCTTAGTAGACAGATTTTCACAAAATTTGGCAAAAAAAGTTTGCCTCGCAAACAAATCAACTGTGTCAAAATTTTGTCGATTTTGTCCTCGATTCAAGACAGGCCAAATTTTGCCATTTTACATTGACTTAAAACCTGTCACCTGTAATTGTAGAATAGGCCTACAAACTAAAAACTGTATACACGACACCTGAAAGACAGATCCGCAGGTAACGAGATAGTTACGCTGGTTATGAACGAGCAGAACTTGGTTGTAGTTGTCTGTCGTAGTTGTCTGAAACGTTGTCGTAGTTACGCCTTTACATCGAGGACTGACGCCAAACGTCTCCGGACTGTAGCAGGCACGGTTGTCTTGCACCGGGCCTAAAGATAAGCAAAAGTAAAGTCTTTCCCGAGCTACGTTACGTCTCCAGTACGTCCGCACATCGCTACACCTATATATAACAGCCAACGTGAAGCCCACAAAACAAACAACCAAAAACTCTGAGAAGTTGAGAACAGTGTGTAAGTGAGTGGGTAAGTATAGTTACTCAATAGTAAATCAGCACAAAATAAGTCACAAAATACAAAATGGCCTGAAACACTTAAGATCAAGGCTTGCAAGCAAATATAAAAACAACGTTTATATACGATGGTAAATTTCTAGACTCAACATTTAGAGAGCAGCGTATAAAAAAGCGTGCCTGTGACAGCGACTGCGAGCGGTTGCAGATGGTCAGCTGACAGCTGGTAGACGTGGTTCACTGCACCGACGTACAGCAGCCCGGTAGATTCATCAACAGACAGGTGAAGCAACGCCACACCTGGCTGAAACCGCGGCACACCTGTATTACTCGACGACGTCATCGTTGCCACGACGACCACCAGCGTCGTTAGCAACCACCGCATCGCTGCTGAAGCCAGTCACGTGACGACTCTTGTTTGTTTATGTTTATTTCACGTTGTCTTCTTACGTCATCGCTTGTGTGAAAGCAGATAGACTCCTATATGGGCATACTCGCGAAAGCGCGGTCGATTTCCACCGATCTGCAAACAATTTACGCACAACTGCAGCAAACAATGACTTGAGCATAACACTATCGCACAGATTAAGAATTCGTGACTTGCTCTTTTACATTTAGTAAAAATTATTGAATTTCATCCAACCAAGTTATTGAAATTCGTTAACTTTTTCGCATATTTTTAGTAACCAGAATTTTTAAACTCGTAAACATTTGTAAGTTTCTGAATTCGCAAAATTCGAATTCCGATGCTGACGTCAGACACGGCAGCGGTTCTATAAACAATGAAAACATGAAGTCATCTGCCCTGCTGGTGAAGATGATACTAATAAACCACTGGAAAAAAAACTCTAACGTCAGAAGCGTCCGGTCAACTGCAGCAGCCGCACTTTTGCACCGACAAATGTATCGAAATAGAGGAGTATGGACACTTAATCACGCGACAGTTAATCACGCAACAATTAAACACGTAGATATTTAATCACCCTTTCGGTAAATCCTATAGTTTCCACTCAACCCAACGCAACGCACACAGCAAATCCAACGCAAAAATAGACACCGCTTTTATCCTTGTGTTTTGGCCTTTGTGTCGCCTACGTCAGCTGCGTCAAAGAATTACACCGTGGGCCATAAAAACGTGTCATTATACTTTTGTCCATATCTTCGCCAATTATTGACCGATTTTCGAATTTTTTTCGCTGGCACAGTCTGCAAACAATTTGCAATAATGTTATTATTACGTATCCTACCACACAATATTTGCGTTTCTACACTACCTCGTGAAACATAAATGTAAGCAAAAACTAACGCTAATGACAAAAATTTAGGTAAATGAAAAAACGCTCCAGAACAACATTGCGATGAATGATTCGCATGACACTGACCGTGTTATACCTACACAGTTTAGTGTCATACAGACCATTCTCTGCAACGTTGGTCTGAAGTGTTTTTTTTTTCAATTTTACCAAACTGTTTGTTTGTTATTTTTATGCATGTTTCATTGATATTTCACAAGGTAGTGTAAAAAACGCATTTACGGTGTGGTGGAATCTATAATAATCACTTTTATAACTTTATATATTTTTTTAGTTTGCATAAATGCGATCAGAGCATTCCGTTCACTCAACTTTAGCAAAACAGTGAAAACACTTGATAATTGATCCACATTGAACTAAACACCAGGGATATAAAAAATTTAAGATAAGGTTACACTCAAGAGCTGAAACCTTTGCATACTTTAATAAACTTCGTGAGGGCGTCAGAAGTTTTGCTTAGTAAGTCAACCCTTCTCCAACGTCAGCTTTGCCACGTGGCTGTCTGTTGCAGCGGCTACGGATGTTCTGAAAAAAGTTGGATGATGGCCGCGAGCTGAAGGGGAAAGGTCTGTGAAGAGAACTTGCCACTTCTCCAATTACAGCCGTCCGGGGTGTCACTCAGGGCATATTTATGAAAATATATTTCCAAATCTGTGCAGGTTGGCAAAACTTTAAATTCGATGACATTGAGTCATCAAAAGTAGACCGGAAATAATGCTGGAGGCCCCTCGGTTCCACTTTTAAAATTGTAATAATATTTGTCGTCACTGCTGTATAGATTTCGCAGCTACCGGTCTGTCTTAATATACAAGCTGGGTGATTCATCTTCATCATCATTATCAGAAGCAGCAGCAGCAGCGTGTATCAGGCATCAGTAATGCACGCACGCACGACTTCCACAGTCCACTGAAAGGTATAAACCCAAAGTAGGCTAGTTTAGCGACGATTGACGTGTCTTATCCGACAGACACTTTAATCGCACCATCCAATCAGACTCAACACTGCTTCTTCAGCCACGAAACACCGCCGCTGATTGACCTCCTTAGGCCTACTAGAGGCAGGTCTGCAAAGATCAGAATGCTAAATTCGCCCATCGCATCCGTTGTAGACGAATGTACCACCATATTATCTAGGCCTATTCACAAAATCACTCTGTGCTATACCGGCATACAGACAAGTTACGAATGGTTTTCAACAGCCGCAATTATAATTATGTAAACTCACCTGCAGTCACCATAAAATTCAATATATATGGACAAAATGATAAAGTAAGAGTAGAGAGCAAATTTATATAATCTAAGTCCTAAATTGTACTAAATTCCGCCTTAAAGCGCTGAAAAGACTTTAATCTATAATTTTGTGATGAAACACTCATTTGTTCCTAGATTTCTACGTTGTAGACGCCCCTGGACGGAGAAGGTATAAACGAGTCTAGTTCATGTCCATGTTGTGACGCTACACGTGACGTCACGCTGTGACGTCACCATTCCGTAGACTAAACTAACAGTAGCAGCATCAGCAGAAGTCAATTTGGCTGGCAATCTTGTTACTAGCTTTGCGTCTGATAAGCACGGTGACTAGGCCTATACACGACAAGTGACTACAGCGTCTTAAGTCAGAGAACGTCATCAGCGCGACAACTATGTTACGTCTGCTCGCCGCCTGGCGCCTATGTGCCGCACTAAAGCTGTCTCGCAAAATGTTTGTGCAAATTTTGAACGACGTATTAGTGTTTTGAACGAGTCCTGTTGAAAAAAGGATGATGTTACAAGTTAAATGAAACACACACAAAATATGACAGTGTAACGCACCTACGACGCAAAAACTGTCTTTTTACCCGCGTTAGCAGAATGCATCGCGCGTCTTAGCCATCGTCTGAGCGTCTGTCTGTCTGTCCGTCTGTCTGTCACACTCGTGATCTGTATCAAAACGGTGCAAGCTAGGATCACGAAATCCTCACTGTGGCTGCCCCAAGGACTCTAGTTTTTGGTTACAAAATTTCGTGCGGCTGGGTAAAGGCGTTCCCCTCGAACGAGAGCGTCAAAGAGGGGTACCCCTTAAAAACGTTATTTTGCGACTATTAGCTCTTATAGTCTGAAAACGGTTGCAGATAGGTACAGTGTTGCTGCATATCATAACAAGCACTGGTGATGGTTTTTTTAGATTTGTCGACATCGATGACCTTGAACGACGTTGAACCCCCAAAAAAGGGGTTTTGTTGAATTTTTCGCAATTTTTGGCTGCAGTGACATTTCAAGAGTGAATTGCGACGAAACGGCAAAAGATAGACCAAGATAACATATAATTTTCAGCATTGAACGTAGATTTTAGCTGTCTTAGTCTCGACCCCTTAGGTTCAAGGAGGCCTGCGCAATCGAGCGTAAATGAGGGGTACCTCTCTAAAAAGTGGTTATTTCACTGATGTTGCCTCGCCTGGCATGGAAACAGTTGCAGATATGCACAGACGTCCTGCTTATGATAACAAGCACTAAAGTGACGAGCTTCTTAGCAGTGTCAACATCGATGACCTTGAATGACTTTGAACCCCCAAAATAGGGGTTTTAGTATTTTTGCGATTTAGGGTTGCGACACATATCTCAAAAGTGAATTTTGTATAAAATTATTATTATTTTATTGCATGCTGTACACTGATTGCCAAAATGGCAGGACCGATGCTATCGCGCGTCACGTGAGCTTTGCTCAAATTACTCGTTTACATTACATAATATGCCCTCTCATAGTCTTAAGTAAAACATTCACATTCACATTCTTTACATTCAGATAAACCCCCAAGCTGGCTTCCCACTGCGAGAGTTGTACATTACGTGTACGCTTATGTACAGAGCTACTCGTATATCTGGCAGGTAACGTACTGTATACTTGTGACGATGTGACAATGATGATGGCGCAGCTGCCAGTGATGTCATCAACGACTGCTTTTGATCAGCTGTCAGCGTGCGAGCTCTGTGTGCCGGACGGCCACCGCTGTCTGTGTGAAGCAGATAAATCAGTTGCCAAGCACTGCAACTGACCGATGTCCGACGATGTGAGTTTACTTCGATCTCCGCAGTGTATTGGAACGTGGGTCATCGACGGACTTGACGTAGCTAGCCCCACCCAAAACGTGAAGACCGAGCGCCAGACAGTAGCTTCTATTCTTCAATTCTACACTGTATTCAAAAAAGTAACTCCCTATAGACATCGTACAAAAAATGACAACGAAATTTAGTAATCGCTCCAGCAATTTATTGCAGTTTAATGTACGAAATTTTATTCTGATTAGTTTAGATATGACATTTTTCTACTGTACAATGTCTATGGGTTACTTTTTTCGGACACAGTGTACAATCAAAATCGGACTCAAGTTCCCAGTTCTACATTCTTTTCCTTTCCCACCTCTCCTATCCAATTTTTCCTCCCCTTCCCTTCCCTATTTTTTATCCCCGTTTTTCTTCACTGTATTTCCTTCTTCCCTCTCTCCCCTTTTCTCCTTTCCTTCGCGTTTTATCTTCTTCCTTTCCTTCCTGGGGGCCCACACCCTTAGTCCAGCTAGAGTGTCTGTGCGAGCGCTGTAAGATTCTGCATCGGGTCCGGGCCGAGCCCGGCCGCCAAATGGTTTTTTGTGGCGTATTTTGAGCTAATTACAGCTTTTGAGCTTTTGATGATAGCAATTTTGTACAAAACTTCCCCCTCTATTTTTCACTAGATGAAAGCTGCGCCCATCAGGTAGAATAGAAGCCCCTGGCGTAATGCATAAGCGGTACGAAACACACATTCCGTGACATGCCGGGAATCATGAAGACCATGTTTCGAGCTGCACTATTGGCCGGCTGATGGACTGATGTCCAGTCTGTCGGTGTGTCGGTGAGCGCCCGCGGCAACTCTGTCAGACCTAACATCACGCGTAGCAAGCGACGTCAGTGAGTCTGTGCGACGACCAGTGGTCTCGCTGAAACCAGGCGCCGGCCGGCTCCTACAGGGGTTCTCACATACGAAGAAAATAACACAAAATAACTAAAAGAAAGGCGCTCAGAGAGCGCAAACCTCAGCCAACGCTATGTCAACTTTTTGGGAGAAGCCCGGCTGCCGAATAGCTTCCAACGAAATCGTTTGGGTAGAAACGGCATCTCTTGGTGACTGTTGTGTAGGCCGAACTTGTGTAAAAAAAGTTCGTCGAAAAAAAGTAATTATGTGGTCACTCTGCGGTGTGGGATCAAACAACCAATCCATGAACGGTACCGCCGTGAATGTTTGATTATATGGTAGGGGCGTACGTAACACTGTATCAAAGTGGAGATGCTGCCAGAGGGTTTGGCGGAGCCGCCCCAGCGAGGGGCCTTAAGAGGCCCGAGCCCTAAAGGGAGCTTGGAAATGAACGATATAAGCAAACACAGGGAGCTTGTAAATTATAGTATAGCATATCCCACCGCATAATGTGGGGCTGCAACCCCCTGACCCTTCAAGACGGGAGTTACGCCCCTCTATGTGTGGGAATCGGCGATCGACACATCGTTTGCACGTAGTCGGCGCCTTTGTCGTTGAATAGTCCGACGCCGTCATCATCATCATCATTAGCAGCAGCAGCAGTAGCAGCACCGCCGCATCAGTACGGTTATACTACTGCGCATCACACGTACACGTAGATCCACTACGATTGCATGTCGCTCAGTCCCTGTCGTCACGTTCCCATGGGATAGCGAGTCACCGTGCTGACAAGCGACTGAGTACTCACTCACAGTAGCGGAGTAGCATCTGATTGCCCGTTGAAACCATGCAATGACGTAGTTGATGAGCGCTGACGGTTTACATCGCACCGAGTAGAACTTCACAGTCGCTTCGTTGCAAGTGCATATAGAGCACGCCTGGAATTTAAGACGAGATCGGCCGACAGAGTTTATTTCTATTTATTAATTTAAATTTCATAAAAAAAACGGATACTTGTGCTGCATCGGTGACAGTAAAGTTTTAGTTATGACAGAGCACGCAAAACCGTAGGCACAAGAATGATTTACAACATGCGTTTACAAGTGCCAAATTATCACACCATCGCCTGTCATTGGCTTTACTATCGGGCAGCTTATGCAGAGCAACGAAACAAAACGCGTACAACACACAAAAAAGAGAGAAAAAACTAACACGCCTCAAAATCCGAATTATAAGTTACAAGCGGACAGGGAGCGTTTACAAGTGGACATGTCGTTACACGCTCCCTGTCCGCTTGATCTTTGCCACAGTATCGGCATGCGGCCTCCACTTTCGGCCTTTCGGGCTTCAACTCGATCCAAGTTCCTCAGCAGCATTATGGGCGCTCCAGTATATGCGCTGCACCGCTGATGATGCGTCACCTTGGTGACAACGTCTATACGACGTCACAGCCAATCGCTGCGTACAGCTCTGCTGCGGCCAAAGAGGCGTGGCTGCAAAATTTCAGAAAAAGTGAAATTTTCTCAAACGGACAACAGCTCAGCAACATTTGACCTAGACCATGTCCCGGCCATGTAAGACACGGATCTACTTGCAAAATTTCGCGGCCGTATACATGTATGTCGTGCCGTTTAGAAGTTATTGGCGGTTGCAACCTTCAAATATAGTACAGATAACCAGCAAAGACGTCGCCACGCTATGTGCCCAGCCCAGATGAATGCGGTTATCCGTGTATAGTACGTGCCCACTGCACACCAGTCTATAGCAGCACACCGTGCTGCGCCCTGTGCGTGAGCCGGCTCATGCGTTCGCATGATAAGTAAATATTTACGCGACATATGAATTAGTTTTCTAGAGACTTTTATGTCCAACGACCTTGACCTTTGATCTTCTAGGCTGAAAACTAGCACAACGGTTGCTGGAAAACTGTCACATCATCTTTGGTCTTTCATGTTTTTTTTTCGTTTTTGAGTTAGTAGCTCGTACGGAACAGCAAAACTGGCGGACAGACAGATAGACGGACGGGCAAGACGCTTAATGCGGCGTAAAGAGACGGCCGCATAATAAAACAACGCAGATATATCACCCGATTGCATCAGAGACAAACCTGGAGACAAAGTCCAATGCCTTCAAGTTTGATGTTCTTAGGCCTAAAGCACATATTCACAGACCGCGAATGAATTATTCTATAGGCACACAGTTCGTCAGGTAAGATGCAAAAGCGGTGGTGTTTCACTTTCCAGTAGTTATCGCACACAGCGCACGTCGCAGCTAAAACACGCATCGGCCGTGCTCGTGCTCTGGTAGATTCGGCACTTGCCGCCAGACCGAGCGATCCATCTATTCGTGGTCAGCGTTATCGGCACCGCTTAATTTCGTTGTTTCTCTCGGCCAGAGCTCGGCTGAAGTGCGGGCGCTGTGGAGACATGCGGACACCTTCTCTTGAGCTCTGGGATATGAGAAAGTCAAGTGAGCAAGCAAAGTATAAATTTATATAGGTCCTAGCGCATACTCAAAAAATCTCTTGCACAGTAAATGGAGTCGAAGGCGACCGTCTCTAATTGTTTATTTTTTTGTTTTAATTTATCGAACACATGTGAGCGCTCTTGGCGCTTGCTAATGACGTACTGACCGCTTTTCCGCCCGGACGCCGCAAACTAAGTAGTGAAACGGTTAGATCCAGAGCACGCCTCTATAAGTAGGCTACCAATCTAGACCTATGCACAACAATCTAGCCGATTTGGCGAGTAGTTAGTTACTGATAGACAACAGTTGAGGTGTGTGGATTTGGACGGATCCGCCTCATGAGTCATGACTCAAACTAGTGGCTGTCTTATAATGTATAGGCCGCGTTACGCATCTTGCCCGTCCGTCTGTTCGTCTGTAGGCTACGTGATGCTCTCGTAGTTATAAAACCTACCAAATGTTAGTATTATTTTGTTAGGCCCTAACCGTTACCATGTGGCCGAATCAGTGACTCGAGTACTGACAGCTTGACGCTGGGACTTGGTTGTCGTTGGGAGCAACAATGACTATAAAAATAAGACTTATTAACTAATTAGACAAGCGCAACCAGTAAGGAGCGGCAATGGAACAAGTGTCGTGCCTTGCTCCACAGAACGTATTTCTAGCTATCGAGATAAATCAGGCTTTTTGCCTTGCGTTCATGTGGACATCGGAGGTACAGTCTTGTAAGCGCATATCTTTCAACGTAAAATCCGCGGATGCGGACGCATAGAAAGAATTGCGGATCGTCAGCAGACCGAAGCATGCCTGACACGAACACCTTAGACAGAAAAGCACTATAGCACGGAACGATAAATCAGCGAGAAACGCTTAAGTCTTGTAGGTTGAGATTAAAGTACAGTATAGCAGTGTTCAGTTCAGCTGAGAATCAGCTCTGTACCGTGAACAGAAACCACCCGGCGGCCGGCAGACTTGGCGGTGGTTTAAGCTCCACTATTCGGACTATAGCCTAGTTGTGGACGTGCTGCAGTCAACAAATCGTAGGCCTATAACCAGCTGAAACAAACCGTGACTTGTCTTTGAACAGACTCATAGGTTGAAACGATAACTCAATAAGTTACACAAATTCATGTAAAACTGCGACAAAATCTACATTGGAGAAACAGATAAAGGTTTTGGGGTACGGCTACAGGAACATCAACAAGAAGTTACACAATGTGATGAGAGAGCGTACAATCGAAGCACCAGTAAATCCGCAGCAACAGAGCAAAACAAGTCGGCAGTCACAGACCACGCTATCTCTGAATCACGTCATAGACTGGGACCGCGCCAAAATGAACGACAGAGAAAGCAACAGGATGGACCGATGGATCAGAAAAGCGATACACATCAGAAAAAAACAAGACAAGTCGATGAATTGAGACAAAAAGTCCTATCAACTTTCACACGTCTATGATTACTTACTATTCGCCGCAGCGACACCTGGTGGACAATTGTTCCGAAGAAGGCAGCAGCGGTTGCCGAAGCGTCGACAAAATTTCAATTAAAGATTGTTTTCTGATGAATTTATGTAACTTATACCGTCATTTACTTGTGTATTTCAACCGCGCTTTGGAGTAGGTGAGTGTTAAACGAACTTAGGTATACACTCCGTACAGTGATTTCTTGTTCCACGCTGGCCGACAGTCGGTCCTATTGCCTACACTGTCTTTCGTTTGGTCACCCATGACTGCAGGATCTGTGGGTTGTCGACAGCACAGTAGAGATAGGTAGTACGATTGCAGCGTGGAAAAACAATCAATCTGAGAAAAGCTCACGTGATGCGCGACAGCATTGATGCTGTTACCTGGAAAATCAGCGTACAACGTGCAATAAGATATTAATGCTTTTTGAAAAAGTACGCAAATCTGAGGTCTCCGTACAGAGGACACCTTGAACCTAAAACTGAAACTCGGACAGTTAAAATCTACGCTTTATTCTACAAATTTCATGTGCATATTGTCTTGGTCTATCTCTAGTAATTTTGGCACAATTCACGGTTGAAATATGCACCGCAACCTAAAATAGCGAACAATTCACTTTCAACGTCGTTCAAGGTCATCAATGTTTGTACACGATAAAAGCTCGTCAGCAGTGATTTATAAACAGAAATTCTATGCCTGTCTTCAACCGTTTTCAAACTAAATTGGTGAACAGTGGGAAAACTCGGGCACTTTAAAGGGTATGCCTATCCAAATATGACGCCTCTGTATACGGAAGACACCTTGAACCTAAACGGCCAAAATTGTAACTGCTAAAATTTACGTTTAATGCTGAAAATTTCACACGGAGGTTCTCTGGGTCTATCTTTAGTCATTTCAATGCAGTTTATTTTCAAAAATTGCACACATTTAATGAAGAATTCAATAAATCTTTGGTGTTCGAGGTCGTTTAAGGTCATCGATCTTAATACTTCGGAAAGTTCGTCAGCAGTGATTGTTATGATAAGCAGCAGGTGTGTGCCTATCTGCAACCGTTATTACGTTAGGCGAGTCGATGGCGATAAAATAACGACTTCTTAAGGGGGTAACCCTTTTTGACACCCTCGTTCGAGGGTAATTCGTGCCCAGTGGCACAAAATTTTTGTCACGTAAAACCAAAGTTTTGCAGCAGTCACACTGACGATTTCGTACATACTGATCTTAGTTTGCGCTGTTTTGACAGAGCTCAAGAGTGTGACAGACGGACGGACGAATAGACGGACAGACGGACGCCTCTACGATAGCCAAGACGCGCTTAGCAGAGCTGTCGCGCGTAAGACAATTTAAGCTAAAGACAGTTTTGTTAGGGCACTGCGATCGCCGCGCATTGTGGCTAACTGCGCCTTCCAAGTTTTCTTACGTATTTACTTTACATTATAACATCTTGACATGCCGAGATGTTACAGAACGCAGACTTTCGATTTGTGGTAAATTCGTTGTAGTTCTGCAGCTTGTTGTGTAGCAACGTTGTACAACAAGCTGTACAACAAATTGAAATAAGTGGCGTAGGCCCTGCGTGCGTAGCTCGTCGTGATTTCTCGGCTGATTTTCGTTGTAGACAGTGTTAATTGAACCACAAAATAGTATGGGGATAATGGATGCTACGATTTGTGCCAGTAGGCTTGCTCTTGAAACTCAACCACAGTCTCCCCCGTCCGTGATGGCTTTCATCATATCTCTCGTTTGTTGCTGCGGCTAGCCTCCGCATATACTTCATTATCATTTATTCACCGAAAATGCAAATACACAAAATCATTAGAAAAAAACCATTGTTGCCAAGACACTTCAGGCTCAAAACATCTGAAAATAACAATCGATTTAGTTCATGCAAATTGGTTTAGGTCGCCTTTTGACGTAAGCTCGTGAAATAACTTTGTGTTCATCGACTGTGGCTTCACTGTTAACTTATCTCTAAGTCCGGTGCCTCGCCATGCGGTCGTCTTGGTTATTTTGCATTGAGCAGCATGTTAGCGGTGAATGATCGCTGTGCACTTTGCTTTTTGTCTAAAATACTAAAAATCAAATATTGTCGACCGCCAACTTTCGTCGAAAAAGGTGATAAACCAGCAGTCGCTGTCGGCATCGAGTTAGGTATACAGTACACAAGCCGGTGTCAGAGACGTGCAGCTCATGCAGTATACGTGAAAATGCCGGCGAAATATAGCAATATCACTTTATTCCACGCTCGCACTCGTACTGCACTATGTCTGCAGTGGTATAACTTCACGGATACCCCCTAGCGTCACCAAACGAACGGCGACCGTGGAATAAGTGTGCTATGGAGTTCTAACAAGTGCATAACATAACCCTGGTCTTTGTGAAGTTTTGCTGTCGGAGTTCCACTCGGAAAATTCAAGTTTCTATTGGCTTAGAACGATAGAACGTTCATTCACTTATACAGAGTTCTTCGTCTGCTGATAGAAGTTGTCCCGGAATATGGGCGTCTTACGGCACTGTGCCATTTGCATCGATTGTGCGTCGGCGTACGCACGTTACTTATACAACTGCAGCCCAAAAAGAAATTATTGCATTGCAGTACTGCACCCTTGTTTAACACGCACTTATCCCATTTCAGACAGCAGTTTAAGAATAAACATACAGCCTACACATACTTTCCGCACGAAAAACATTTGCATCGAGCACGTGACGTATGACGTGGACCACACAAGAATGTCATCAAAGGTCAGGTGCCCGCAGTACTATTATTCGCAGTGACGTGCAGACACATGCATAAAACGCGACAATGCATTCTGAGCGTTGCCGAGCGAAAGTCAATCTGCCGATCATTCATTGGCGTCATCTGGGAAGGCCCGAAGATCGAGGCGTCGAGAACGAGACGCCGAAGGCTTCGAGTTGAGTGAGAAATGGGAAACAGAATTTGGAGAAAAGGTTTTCCAATTCCCAGCTGACTAAGGTGTATGGGGAGCAAAGTAAGTTCCCCTTATGAGGTTCGATTGTCCGAAAAATAAATTTTGTACATTTTTCAGCCTCAAAGAACATTTCTGGTAAAACGATGATAGGCTACAGTGAGCCGGCGAGAAATTTTTAACCATCTGTTTGCTTTTCCCTGATATATTTTTTTGGTGAAAGAACTGGGATATTCATCCTGGTAACATATAGACAACACGACTTGTTCAGATATTGGCGACTCGCCCTCCCCATCCCCAGGATTGACGGTCCTGCGACTACGAGCATTTATTCATCAAACCGTTCTGCATTCGCTGCTCATTCGTTCATCCACTCACACCGTCCTGCACTGTCTTATCTCACTTCCACGACAATGCCTCGTCGCTCGCCACGTATAACGTAGTCAGCCACACAGCGTCGTGGCGTCATCGTGTCATATGGAGGTCAGATCGTATCACGTTCCGCCTGCCATACGTCATCATTAACACGTCACGTGGGGTTCCCGTGATCACGTAATTCTGTACGTGAATATTCATAATTTCATCCCTGGCTGTCGTGGTCCTAGAAATAGGCCTAATGCTTATCGTTTGGGCCACGTTAAGCCCCATACCGTGTTCTCACAGTAATTGAAGGAATTGGAGAGCAATATCGTGAAGCTCATCGGACAGCATACAGAGCTATAAGCCATTGGCGGTCGGCGGCGCTAAAACAGACCTGACTAGTTAAATGCCAAAAAATATAACAGTCATTTCCCCGAAAAAGGTTATGTGATACCCGGCAGTATTGTTTTCAGCTGAGTTTTTTCTCTGTGAGCTCGATAGCCCATGAACCGTTGCACTTAACAAAATTTCGCACCGACATGCATCTTAACAACCTCTAACAAGCCTATTGGATATCAGTCATAGGTCATAGATCAAAATCACATGGGTTTTCTGCGCGCTTTTTGTTTGCACGATAACGGCGGGCAGTACTTATAGAGAGTGTTATTTCTTCATTTGTGTTTTTGTCTGTAAGCTTGTTAGCTGAGTTTCACAAAAGTTAGATGCGGATTGGGCTGAAATTTCCAGAAAAGGTTAAACTTCCCTCAACATATAGAGCTGGTAAGATTTTGATGCCGATGCGAATCCAGAATAGGACTGGATGATTCTTTACCACTGCCAAATAGGCAAACCTCCGCCGAACTGAATATGGTGCACGGGTATTGGTATATCTGGCGAACACAACGAGAGAAATTGGCATCGTGTCGGCGAGGGTATGCGCTCTCCGAGTGTCCTCAGAGTCTAAAAACGGTTTGTGCATGTTTTACGTGTAGGCCTAATTATGGCCTAACGCTTGTTTCACTATACACATGCCTTACTAAAACATAGCATTTCTGCCCGTCCGTTTGTCTAAAAAATTATAATTTACTTGAAGTTTCATGTTTCATAGAATACCAGTACTTAATATTTTTTGTGATCAAATTACAACATAGTCTGCAGACTATATACTATTACCGATTGAGATCGCAGAAATGTCAGATTAATTCACAATTCAGCTGCATCTGGATGACTGTCACTTAGGACTTCGCAATGGTTTGGACAACTGGCGGGTGTTTTGCACAACAGGCACGCCGATTCTCTCGTAAACGTAGCGCGTGAGCAAAGTGTAGCGCGATCGGAGAGGAGAGTGGCGCGCGTAATGAGCGAAAATGTTCTGTGATTAGCGCATTGCGTGGCAGACATCAGTCACTCACAGGTAGGCCTACTCACTCTGTCTCTGTAGCTAGATTTGTGGGTCTGCAAACAGACTACCACGCAGGATGCCTGTCCCCTGCTAAGAGGCGCAAATGTAAGCTTACTGTACCGCCGACCGATACGACGGTACCGGTATAATAAATCCGCAAAACACGGTTTGTGTGAGCAGAGCAACAGCACTATATAGATTGCGCAGACAGAAACGTGACGAGAACGGTGATACAAGTCTGCCGTTACGGACATGGAGACGAACTTTGAATAAATATCACTCATAAATCAATTATTCGCGAGTTCTCATTGAAGAATAATAACTGTGCAGGTGTTTGTATTTGTGTTCGTTACTGTGCGGCTGACACTGATTCTATAATTGATCGTCATAGTCATTGTATTTTATCACTTCATAATATTTACTGTTGCCTTCCAATAAATATTAACTTCATTTTGTAGATAAATTACTTAAACAACCGCTAGTTTGCATTAAAAATACTTTAGTTTTGTGATATACATTTCACCAGTTAGTGTAGCGACACACGTGTGCGGTAGAAGTCGTGGGCTGAAGATAGTCAGTGTTGGTCGATGCCGTGCGGAGAGACCAGGAACGCGTGCGTGATGTGATGCGATGGACCAGCTCGTTTGATGCAATAGCGTCATCATCATCATCAGCAGCAGCAGCAGCAGCAGTCAGACACGTCAGTCACGTGTGTTCGTAGCCTGACGACTGATTGTCGCTGCAGCAAAACTGCCGACGGCGCCGAAACACTCTCACACCATCGTGTGACGGCACGAACAACGGTAAACAGTGCTCAGTAAAACAGCAAAGATCAGTGTTGTAACAACACTGTTGTGCTCTATGGCAGTATTACTTTGTTTAAGTTTAAAACATTACTTTTAAAAATTAGAAAAAAATATTTACTTAATATATTTTGGTTGTAAGCAATCAGAACATTTTAAGACGACGTCACAAAAGCAAAAAAGCTTTTCTTTTAACAACAAAATGTTACAAAACTAACACGGTCTTTTTCGTCAATTTCGTTCTGTTTAATCAGATAACATATTTCAAAACAGATTGTTCAAAACTCTTAGCTGATTGCATTTTGTAATAATATTTCCATAATAAATGGTATAATTTGATTATATCGAAAAGTCAAAAATCGGAATAAAGTAATAATACTGCTGCAAAAACGATGCTTATATCCCGCTTTTCAAGTTGGCACTCTGAAATTTACATAATTTGAACACTTCTGAAGCTGTATATAATTATTTAAATTTTCAAAATTTTCAAAAATACCGGTACCTTATAGCACCGGTAAATATAGTAGACCCCCTGTAGATAACCGTAACGAAGTCTTTTCCACGTATCCAACGCATTCTGCGCTGTCCCCTACAATGTTAGAATTGCGGAATCGTAAAAAATCCACAAGCTGTCGCAGCGCTGCACAAGCAGGCGTGACTGGTCATTGGTCAATGTGAACGACATGCTTGACAATGCAGGGAAGCTGCAAGCATTCGACGTCAGATGCATGCGACGTGGTGGAGTTACAATTTCACGGCGGGACGATATTTTACGACACCAGCACGTGACCGAGTGTCTGTTTCATCACGCGCCGTTGCCATGCTAATAATAATATCACAGGCTGAGCGGTAGTTCAAGCCCTGTGTTAACGGCGACATTTCTTTCCTATGGGTCATCTTACTACTAATGTCAGCAGGGCTGCCAAGCTTTGCTCAGGGCTAAGTGGTGCCCGCGCGTATCCGCAGTATCATGTGTATAAAAAAAACACAAAAATCGCTATGAGCTTAAAAATTGACTTACGACCTTGATATTCAACAGGCTTTTAAAGGTTGTCAAAATTTTATCAAGTTCAGTCAGTATAACTACTATACAGCTATATTAATAGCTATACTAGCGCACGAGACGAACGGACGGACAGACGGGCAAGACCCGTAATCCGGCCTATGAGTACGGCCGGATAGCGATCCACAGGCAGCCAAACCGACAAGTGCTAAGCCGAAGTGTAATTGTCTGACGTGTAGGCCTATAGGTCTAGTTCCTCGTCCAGTGTATAGCCATAACTTTGACTGTTGTAGGCCTATGTGCAATACAGGGTGGGCCAAAAAAACCGGACCTGTTTGAGCGTTGATAACTCAGCGATGGTTAGTGGTACAAAGACGTATGATACGTCAAAAGTTTTAGAATACTGCAAAGAATAAATGACAAATTTGCATAGTAAAGCATTTAAATATTCTTTGCCTGATTTACGCAAAACTGTCCCACCCCTAAAATTATGCTAAATTGGCAGTAACACATGAATTTAAGTTGATTTTCATTCAGCATACAGTGAAATATCAATAATCGTTAACACATACGTTGAGTTTAAATGAAAATCGACATAGGCAGTTGCCCAGCTTTTGCATTCAGAACCGTCATCAGTCCTTTTAGGCAGCTGATCGATCGCTGGCATCATCGTATTCAGGATCAGCTGAGCCCAGCATTCGATTATCACACACGTTTTAGCTGGTCAGTTACTGAAATTTTGTGACCATGCTATCTGTTGCAATGCCTCCGCACTGAATAATTCACAGAATTTAAATCTGAACTTTTTGACAGTGAGTTTTTGAGTTCAATGAACTCGGGCATATGGGAGTGCTGGTAAATGCCTAATCTCAGGGATAATGAAGATTTACGCAAATTAGGCAAAGAATATTTAAATGCTTCACTATGCAAATTTGTCGTTTATTCTTTACAGCATTCTGAAACTTTTGAC
>Ga0209367_1001661_pt1 | contig 27932 bp, 12 predicted proteins | sample WorMetLIZISLAND2_FD_187412 | JGI IMG/M metagenome (GOLD analysis project Ga0209367, IMG submission 187412) | Marine gutless worms symbiont microbial communities from Max Planck institute for Marine Microbiology, Germany - Olavius geniculatus... ...
CCCCAATTTCATGGCCATTCATGATTTTTTTGCAACAATAACACAAATATTTGATTTTTTTGCGTTTCTAAAGTTTACAAAAGTCGGTAAATTTGCGGCTTCCATTGAACGTCTAAAAACCAAAAGTGCTTCACTTCAGGGTGGCTTCGCCCCCCTGACCTCCTGACCAGCTACACGAGGTCACTGAATCTCTTGTTCCATGCGCTCGTCAATGCTACATCAACGCTACATGAACGCTAGCGTTTAAACGCTACAGCGTCTATAGCATTAATGCCGCTTTCTCTATGTACACGACGTCACTGAATCTCTTGTTCTATGTGCTCGTCAACGCTACATGAACGCTAGCATTTAAACGCTATAGCGTCTATAATCAACGCTAGCGTTTAAACGCTACAGCGTCTATAGCGTTAACGCCGCTTTCTCTATGTACACGAGGTCACTGAAGCTCTTGTTCCATGCGCTTGTCAACGCTACATGAACGCTAGCGTTTAAACGCTATAGGGTTAATGCCGCCTTCTATTTGCTATTGACGCTACATCAACGCTGCCTTCGAACGCTGCAATCAACGCTAATATATCACACGTAATTAATTACTGTAACAACTGAGCATAGGCATTGCTAGGATCGTGCGAAAAACGACATCGTTGACTAGTGCAGCCATGGCGCTCGGTGAAGTGGGTCCGGCACGACACTTCGCTGTCTGGGAAGAACAATACTTTCATTAAACTGCTTTTTGTGTTCTTTGGTTGAGCACGTCTGTATAGCAATCGCCACAACACGCCAAAACTGACCCCAAGCAATATCGTAAGTACAATCTCACGTCCGTTTATCCATTGAATCATTTTCTGCTGATTGACTAAAACTGCCAGTACACTCCGCGTACCCAGTACAACTGATAAAACTGTACAATTTACGCCGACATTAGTCAGGGAATGTTAATTAACGAATTAATTGCCTTCACATACTATTTACGTTACGAACTTCAGCATAGAATATGTAATTAGCTAGCGCGCAATTACTAGAGATGGGCAATTGTGAATAACGTAATCAAATAACTTGGCGAATCGAGGTGTTACTCGAATTAAAGCTCATTTGTATTCGGTTCAGTAATCTCGTTATCAAACATACACAATAATATATGAATTAGTTCAAGCTGATCTGCACTCTATATTCTGCTGTATCTGTAAAAACAGTTTGACCACTTCGGGGCAAGAATGAAAACATCGGTAACTAGAACTTTCCTATTCAAGAACTTTCAAACCCACCTGCACAACTGCACGATATGAAACTTTCGTTTCTTGGAACTTTCGTTCACTAACATTAATTATTAGGCCTATATTGTACACGATTTCTGACGCGCTTTTTTTAATTACAGCTATGCCGTAGGCGTCGATGGTACCATTGTCGTACGTCTATCGTCCGTCTGTCCGTAACGGATGTATTGTGGCTAGGCTTTGGGTCATAGAAGAAACTTTTTGCACGGACAATTAGTTCTGTGTCAATGCTCTCTGCACACAAAATTTCGGGCATGCAGTGCAAGGGAAATATTTTCAAATTTGGGGTTGAATAGACGGGGTTAAGAAAATGCGCGTTTTTAACAGAAAACTAGCCATATCTCGCGCTTTCATATGAGATAAACATCATCAAACTTGGATGACCTTGAAGGTCAGTACTGCAACAGGAACTGTATAAGCTGTAGTGTGCCTTCTCTAGCAAAAGCTGGGCTTCCTTGTTATTATTACATTCTGTTGAAAGTCTGGCTATACGTCTAGCAAGTGACACAAAAGACCTTTTTTTGCTGAACTAAGATTCAGTAATTATTATCAGTGTCAGGGAACGAAAGTTCCAGGGAACAAAAGTTCCCATAAACGAAAGTTCTCGGGTAGGTGCAAGGTCACGGTGGGTTCACATAGTGCTCCAAAGTGCACTTTTTGGCCTTGTAGTTGTCACATGTTGGCGGAGGCATAATAGTCGATGAAGTCATAACCACTATCTAGTTTTCTAGTACAATGTTAGAATAAGAATTGTATATAATGTGAAACAAACAAGAAATTTGAGCAAAGCTCACGAGACGTGCGAAAGCCTATAGCATTTCCAGTTCAGTAGTAATAGTTTCGAAAATCGCATGTCACTTGGACTCGGCCCATCGGGACCATAATACACATCGGCCATAGGCGCAGTGGCGTTGGCGACGGTGGCGCCTCCTTGTGAATGATTTGGACTTGCGCAGCCCGATATCGCCAAAAAAATCTGTAAAACCCCCTATTTTGGCGTTCAAGGTCATCCAAGATCATTGAATTCGGCGCCAATCGACAGCCAGTATACGATTTCCTATTAGTGATTAATAGTAACCTAGGGCTTATCTCGCACCGTTACTGAGATACAGCGAGTTACTGGCCGAAAATCGCAAATTCTGACCACCCCCTCTCATTTAGCGCCCTCGTTCGGGGAGACCCCCTTAGAATTTATGGAAAAGCTTTACAGTTCCTGAAACTAGAGTCTTCCAGGCAGCCGACGGCCAAGATTTGGTGACCCTAGCTTGGACCGTTTTTGCCTGATCCACCCGTGTGACAGACAGACGGACGGACGGACAGAATTGCGATGGCTAAGACGCGCTGAAAGCATAGCTGCTTTCGCGCGTAAAAATGTTAGCAGACATCAGCATCACACACCAATATAATTTCAAAATAACAAGAAAATTCTGAGTGCGAATAATCAGACTTCTGAGATTCCACTAGTGTTTGCAATCCCAAGATCCCGGCCGTTTTCACAACGAGATAAAAGCGCCTTGAGAGAGCAAGTCGTAATCGACCCTGAATCGGCACTAACCAATAGGCGGACAGTAGGCTGGTACCCAGAAATTAGTCTATAGCACAGTTCTATGGTGCTAGCATAAATATAGCAATTGAACCAATCCTGCCGAGAACCGCTGTGGCCAAGGACGTTCTAAAAATAGCCAACCAAATGGACAGCGTAAGTATGCGGTGCCCAAAAGGTCACGGGTTCGAGTCCAACTTTTTGCCATTTTTTTTCTTCCGTGTCGTAATTAATATTAACTCTTTGTGTCATATTACAGTGAGTTTTTCTTTAAAAATCATTGCTGCTGCTTATTCATCACTATGAGCATAAGAAACTTTACTTTTTATTCGGTGCCAATTCACGGTTGACTTCAAACTTGCTTTCCCCGAGCATCTTGTAACGAGATTGGCAATGTCAATATCCTGAAATTACAAGATCACAAAAAATTGTAAATATTATGCATTTCGAGTGTCAAATGGTAACTATTCTAGTCTTCTAGTGAATAAAATATATCATGTACACTAAAGTCTTAGTTCTTGCTGTGCACTGAATTTGCATTTTGACAGCTACCATCACTATGTGCAGTCCGAATATGCCTTCTGTAAGGGCCTACTACAGGCTATTACATGAAATAAGTCCATTGGGGATACTAAAACAATGACCAATCTGTAAGCCTAGTCTCAAAATAGGATCCCAAGACTACAAATTTCTTAATCCCGGATTCAGGAATTGAGAATTTAATCCTGGGATCGCAATTACTATATGCATGTAGCAAGCTTTTGCCTACATCCACTAAACTACTGAACACAATCCACCATATCAGTCTTTTCCACACTAGACGCAACTGAAATATCACTGAGAGGATGAAGCAATGTGAAATGTAAAATGCCCATTCGTATTTTTGGAAATAATGGTAATTCGAAATAATCACACCAAAATGGTGAACGTGCTGTTAAAGAAATTCTAAACTCAACACAAGTCACTTTTGGTAGAGCCTTATAGCTAATCACTCAGTTATAATGCGGAAAGAGCAAACAAAAACACTGCAAATGAGTTAAACACCAAAATAACTCAAATGACCAAAGCTAACTTTCAACAGTTCAAACCAGCCGAATCAGTCATTGCTTTATTCAGTTTTACAGTCCCAGCCGTCTGCGGTCGAGTACACTACTTCAAGTTCTGGACGAACGCCTCCAGATCATATTCCGTGTCGTACTGCTGCGAGTCCCACAATTCTTCCACCGCACCCAGAACAGACTCAGCGCTGCAACCAGTTGCGGATGTTGTTGCCGTTGACGACGTCTTTCCACCAGGCCGACCGGCAGACAACGAGAACAGATCCAGCAGCTGATCAGTTGCCATTGATGCAAGGCTGCGGTTGTCGGCATTCACAACGGTGTTTGCGATGTTAACCTTGAACTTCTGCAGCCTGCAGCAGGCACACAGCAACACAGCCATCATCGCCTACTATAACATATATGCCGAGTTACACATTAAGGGTAAGGTCAGAAATGTGTAAAAAAACTTGGTGTGTATAGCTCTTCACAAGAACCCACCTCAAAGCTACGGAGCACCACTTGCCATATGAGATCACACAATGTTACCTGACACCCTACACAGGTGAATTAACAATTAACCTCAGCCAGACAAGCTTACCCCAGCTGAGTTGATATTGGGGGTGAGACGGTGTATTTGATTTTATACTTCTGCCAAGTACATTTACATTGTGACAATAGCTGACACTATATCAAATTGTTTTCAGATTAGATTAGATTAGACAAAATTACTACTACTACCACTTCCACTGTGACACAATGTTCATTTTTTTTCTTTTCAAACACGCAGTTCTTTTCAGAATTACTGTACACTGTGTCCGGTAAAAAACTGACCCCCTAAACATCGTGCAATAAAAATGACAAATCTAAACGAATTTGAATAAAATTTCGTACACTCAATCTCCAATAAATTTCTGAAGTGATAGCCAAATTTCCTTGAAAAATATTATTTCTTACAAAAATTATTTAATGTTGAATATCGATAACAAAATATCTCCGTTACCAATATGGCGTTACATACTGCAGTCGCTCAAGCGAAAGTGGCGTTTGTTGATGCAATCAAAATAACGTAAACAATAACAAAATGGTGTTTTCTGCAGATGATCGTGTTTTAATTAAACTGTTGAGACAAGAGAAAGGGTATGGTGCTAAAAAGTTTGTCGCGAAATTTCCCAGCAAGCCGTGGACACTGTCAGGATTAAACAAATGCTTGCCTAATACTGGACACTTCACATTTTAAGGCGACTTCACAAAAGCCACTGTAACTATTGTTTGCATAAATTGATTCAACTATAACTTGGCACTTTGATTGCCAATAGATGATTCATTGTTGATGTAAAATTTTGCCAGAATTAGATGTTGTTTATCAAAGTTACGCAAATGTAACTCCATATTGGCAACGGAGATATTTTATTATTGATATTCAACATTTTATAATTTTGGTAAGAAACAATATTTTTCAACGAAATTTGGCATTTGCTTCAGGAATTTATTGCGGTTTAAGAGTACAAAACTTATCCAGGTTCGTTCGGATTTGACATTTTTATAGCACAATGTCTAGGGGGTCAGTTTTTCACTGGACACAGTGTAGTTCAGATTAGTTCAGGTGCCAAGAATTACTTTTGTGAATTGCTGGACATGGATATTTTACTGGCAGGACGTTTCTTTTGCCCAAGTAACAGCATCAAACCACGAACAAACATACATAGCTGTAAATTCTATGCCCAAGAATCACATAACATGCCACATGACTTATAACTTTACAAACAAAATAATCAGTTATGCATACCCCATTATCTTCTCTTCAAGCGTGTTGCGCATTATCAAGCGGTACACATTCACGACTTTCTTCTGACCGATTCTGTGCGCCCGATCCATTGCCTGCATACCGACAGCAAGGCTATAATGGATAGCAGTAAAAATATACATAAAGTGATATACACCATAGACCATTAAAAACGTGCCATTTTTATTTTTTAAATAGCTTCGTGAAACAATGGCTGACTTTATTAAATTTTGGCATGCAACATCAAGAAAAAACTTGACGCAAAAAACTCGACATAAATGACTGTAGTTTTGGCCACCTCACTTCAATACTGTCGCTACACTACCTTGTGAAATGCAAAAGTCGTAGTTTGATCATTTACAACAATGAATTCATACTGGATATCGCATGCACCGGCTCAGAAATGGTTAACTGAAAAGCAACAAACATGATTGGCAACTACTGTATCTCGTTGCACGTGTCACATCACATTTTCTTTATTACAGCATGTGCTCAAAATGTCCTCCTTCAGCGCAAATGCAAGTGGCATGTTGACACCACTCACAAACAGCAGGCTCAACAACCTGCATTTCACAAGGTAGTGTAGCAGCAGTATTAAAGTGAGGTGGCCAAAAGTATAGTCATTTGCGTCAAGTTTCTTCCTGATGCTGCATGCCAAAAATTATTAAAATCGGTCAATGCTGCATGGAGCTATTCAAAAAATAAAAGTGGCTCGTTTTTTTATTGACCACACAAAGCTTATCTGCATTGAAAGAATGACAAAAACTGCAAACTCTCTAGCAAGGCTTATAACCACTCAAGTGCACTACTTTTCCAGAGACAGAAAAATGCTGTAGTATGCATTAAATAACCACCTTTATACTTAAGAATTAATTACTATTAAAATTAGACAGTGTGTATGTGCACTGCAGAGTTAACAAAAATGTGCATAAAATGGCAATGACAGAATGTCGGGTAAAACCAACCTCTTTTCACAGAATTCTGTAAATTATTTAAACTCAGATACCGTAAAAAAGACACATGCAATTACGTCTGCATCATACAACAAAGTGACATTATATGAAATAATGAGATAAGTTTCCTAATATCTGCAAGATTCTCACCAAAAATGTATGAAAATATATTTTTTAAAATTTAAACTATGAAGAAAATACACAAGACTTTTCCTGGATAATGTGCACGATCGCAGACACACGGACAGTAAGACACAATGTTCAGACATCGAGCTGATAGAAATAGGTGGAAGCAGTTCAATAGACCTACCTGCAAATCTCTCATTGGATTCCAGTCATGTTCAATGAATATAACAGTATCAGCTCCGGTGAGATTCAAGCCGAGACCTCCAACATGAGTTGTCAGCAGCAGCATGTCTATTGATGGATCATTATTAAACCTTGCACACAGCCACAAATATACAGGGTGCGGCAAAAAAAGTAGCCCCCTAAAGTTTTTGCTGTTTTTTCAGCTTCAGTTCAGAATTTTAATTTAAAATTTTACAGTTTTATTCAGTAAAACATTTCACATCAAACTGCCAAGTAAAATATGATTCTGCTGAAAAACGACAAAGTTAACTAATGATCAGATGCCAAAATTTCATTGTCAATGTGAATGTTCGAAGTGTTCACCGCCAGCTCCAAGCTACAACACCAGCCTCCAGTCGCCTTATTTGAGAAATCTTTCACAGTCTTGTCGATCAGTCCTTGTGGCAGGTTGCCCCAGATAACCTGAAGCGCTTCCATGACTTTGGCGATTGTTTTCAACTTTGTTTTAAGCTTGCAGTAAGCCTCCAACATTGCATCCCACACACGATAGTCCACTGGGTTTACATTTGGCAAATTTGGAGGCCACTGGTCCTTTGTTATGAAATCTGGACAGTTGGTCCACAGCCCGTTCCGTTCGCTGTGCGCCATGTGTGCTGGCGCGCTGTCTTGCTGGAAAATGAACCCAGTGGGCAACCAGCGATTGCTTTAAAAAATGATAATTAAGTGATAATTTATAAACAAAATAAATTACTGTTTATCAAAACGTCACTGTGACGTCATTGGCAGTAATGTGGTAACTGGTTGTTGAAAATTAAATAGCATTTTAGCCTGAACATTTTTAATGCTGAAAAATCAGTAGGCAGTCATGTTAGAAAGTCTGTAACTTTGTCGTTTTTTAACAGAATCATATTTTACTTGGCAGTTAAATGTAAAAGGTTTCACTGAATAATGGTGTGAAATTTCACATTAAAATCTCAAAAGGTTGCTGAGAAAACAGCGAAAAACTTCAGGGGGCTACTTGTTTTTGCCGCACCCTGTAGATATGCCAGTCAACAAACCAGCTATGTGCTCAACAATAAAATTCTATGGATAATTGAGACAAATCATAAAATCCAACTTGAAGGTGTAACCAAAAACAGTTAGTCGTGCATAGATACTGCTGAATGACAGTTGCATGTATCACTTTACAACTATGCAGACATTGTGATAATGAGATAAACAAAAACATAGTTAAAATCTAGAGCACATTATGATGAAAACATACTTGTTGACAATGAAAAGGCGACTGCCTGCAGGTACACTACCATCCAGTCGCAAATAGGTCACAGTCGGCATTCTTGCCCTAACAGAAAAAAACAACATGATGAAAACACCAGCACGAGCAAACATGAAAATGAAATGATTGTATACATCGAGGGGCTTTTTTGGTTCCGTTCGTCCCCCCCTCTCTACTTACTGGAAACTACCTTTGACCTTCTCAACACAGAAAAACAAACCAGTTCACTGTTTTCCAAGTCTAGACATGCACTAACGACAAAATTGCTAAATATAGCATAAATTTCTACCACAGATACTGCATAAGCTTCTTAGTGGAAGCAGACAAACACCCAATGCACACATGAATGCTTCTAGCATATAAACTAGTCCTAAATTCCTAACTGATTAACAACCCGATGTTTAGACAAAAAGTTCATCCTGAGCCATAAGCTGATAGGTGGCACTGTTCTTCCTTTCAGTAGCCCTCAGATGACACCAGTTTACACTGCAAGACCAAGGATAGGAGGGGTGAGTGAGTGAGTAGGTTTAATGTCCCGCAAGACACAATATAGATCATTTTGGGGATGGCCTTTCCAGGCAGAATGCACACAAACACACACTGGAACGGTAAGTTTAATCTTTACAGAAACACAAAACACACAAACGGGCTAAAACTAAAATTGTGAGAACTCCATTATACACGTGCATATGTAATTAACAATACTGGTAGCTCTAATAATCTTCCCTGTTATCCTCCAGACAGTCATTAATGTGATAATGCTGTCTATCGGTGGACAGGGGGCTTGTTACAGACCGATGGTTTATCCACCTGCTGAAGGTCACCCATGCCAAGTACTAACCTAGATGGCAATGATTAAACTTCATTGACATTACTGACTAAACACAACCCACGCCACTAAGCCAAACCTCCACCAATGCAGCTAAGTTTCAATGTCCGCCTGCCCAATGTCCAACAGTATGACACCGGGAGATGCTTGCACAGGCTCTGCAATGCAATTCCAGGCCACCAGCATTACCACAGACATTTTCAGGTTAACACAGCCAAACTACAAACCCCTTAATCACAATTTCCAAGACTCAATAGATGCGGAACACTCTGTACACATTACACTTAGAGCGAGTGAGTAGGGTTTAACGTCCTACCCGACACAGTATAGGTCATTTCGGAGACGGCCTTTGCAGGCTAAATTGCACATACACATAATAATGGAACAAAAAGTTCAACCTTTACAGAAAGTTTAACCTTTATGAAACACAAAACACAAAAAAAACATTACGCTCAGAAATTCTCTCAATATGTATATAACACATACTGCAGCAAGTCATGCTCTACAATGTCGAGCATACTCTTGAGCTGACAGAATATGAGCACACGATGCTGATTGACAGCAGGTGCTACATCAGCAGCCGTATCCGCATCCGTCACACCGATACCACAGTCAGTCAATAGCTGCCTGCACAATACACACTGCAAACTGTCACACAGTTAACAATTAAATACAATACAATACAATATTCACTACCATATTCAATTATCATTCAACGTTCATGCCAATTTCAATCATAAGCCTGTAATGCAACTATATTTCTAGGGCCCACAGTTTTCTGCGGTAAATTTTGCCAAATTCCGTGGGCCAGTTCGCAAAATTCCGCAATTCACCGCCACAAAATTGTCCAAATTCTGTGGCTTACCACGACCTTCCGTTTGTGCGTAAACTGAGCTTTATTCTGTATAAAAAACTTCACAGTTTTTGGATGCTGGCATGGCACTCAGTTATGCAAGCAACATACAAAGGAAATTATCGATCTTTTTTTCTTTTCAAAAGTGCAATTTGTCAATTAGTCACATTGTGTTAATTTATGATTGTGTCGTATACGATGGTAATTATTAGTAAGGATGCAGTTTTAGGCTGTTCAGTTTGATTTTTCTCCGTGATATAGTTAGTTTAAAGCCAACTATCGTACTAATCATCCGTCATTTCTTAACTTCTGTAGAATTCCGCGAAATTCCACAGCAATATGAAAATTCCGTGGAAAAGGGCAAATTCCGCGGCTCGGCTCGAAATTCTGCGACCCACGGAAAACTGTGGGCCCTACTAATTTCCAATTGCTGGATGGCTCTTAAACGGTTATCCATAAGTAACTGCCATCTTCTGCATTTGATTCAAACATGACGTGATGGTAACGACAAATGAGATGCGAAATTCATCCAGGTTTTTGCGGCAAAATGGATCTGCACCTACATAACCAGAATGGTAACACTTGACAATCAAATACTTCCCATTAACTGAATTTATTCACCATCAGTCAATTACTCACTAGTCCACTTAAATCAACTTTAACAGTATTTCAACATTAATAAATTAAAGCTATAAAATTAGATTTACCAAAGTCGGAGATCTCATATTCTCAAATTCACACCGACCATTTTACAGTTGATTGGGTAACAGAAGTGAATGCAGCCTTTATAAACGCTGAGTTGCCAATAATCCACAAAAATTTACCTTCAGAGCACTGAGTCCATTCCACAGTATCCAGTAAATACGAAAAAGTTTGACAGCTAAACAGAAACTTATAGCAGTCGTATCAGGACATTTAAACTGCGGTGCAGTCAACTATACATAGTATTCACAAATGCAGCCACATACTGTAGAGCAACAAGCTTTGGTGCATGCTGAATGTCACGCAGTGAAGTGCTAGTATGCTGTAAGCGGGACGTGACACTGTCATACTGAGGATGTCGTTCATTGACTACCAGTGCCGGGTGACTGCACAGCTTGTGCAAGTACTGCAGAGCCTGCCACACACACAGCAAACTATCATTCGCATTGGACATCACATTCTGACTGGTTCGAAAACAAACAACCAGGTAGATGTGAAACAAGCAAATTAAACAGCTAAGTCACATTTGCCATTATCTCAACACCCCGGTTATTGTTAAAATCTCTGTAGCAGCCGCCTTGACTGTTCAAAATAAAAGCGAGTTTGTCTCAGTTAAACTGGAAGGCCATTCTACAGTTTTGGGTCCACAGCTACAAACACCTGTGTCTGGTGACGAAACAGTAACCAACTGAATGCACAGATGGGACTCTAGCCATCATCACCCAGCTACTGAACATAAGCACTGACAATATCACATAAATCTTTCCGACTCATATAGCACAAAAAGCCATCCATACAAATAAACATGTCGCACAAATTTTCATTTTTTATTTGTTCCTAGAAATTCACATTCTGCTTGAACACCCCTGACTAATTTTTCCTTGGACAACCTAATCCCACATTCAGCATCTTTCGCAATGCTTGATCGGGAGTGAGTGAGTGAGTGAGTAAGTAGGGTTTAACATCATGCCCGACACAGTATAGGTCATTTCGAGGACAACCTTTGCAGGCAAAATTGCACATACACATAATAATGGAACAAAAAGTTTAACCCTTACAGAAAGTTTAACCTTTATGAAACACAAAATACAAAAAAACAACGGAAACCTAAAATTGTAAGAACTGCCGATTATAATCGTGCATATGTATCAAAAATGGCAGTTCTAATAATCTTCCCTGTTTTCCTCCAGACAGTCATCAATCTCATAATGCTGTCTATTGGAGGACAGGGGACAGACAATATCACATAAATGTTTCTGACTCTTTATGTAACAAAAAGCATACAGCACAGAAAGCATTTTAATGGCTATCATCCATGCAAATAAACATGTCGCACAGATTTTCATTCTTTATTGTTCCCGGAAATCCACATTCTGCTTGGAAACCCCTGATTAATTTTTCCTTGGACAACTTAATCCCACATTCAGCATCTTTCGCAACGCTTGATTGATTCAGAAACATTTTCTTGTTTCACACTCCCAAAATATCTAAAAGATTTCAACAGCGTGCTAAAAAGCACACAATTGCAGGTAATCAAACAAATGATAGTGTGGCAAAGATACAAAACAGCATTATTCATCTCAACGAATAAATCTAAGATGAGCACATTACACAAACCTGAAATATGTGAATGTTGCTGGCTCCTGTTGACTGCTCATCCTGCAGCGAGTCTACGACAGACTTCTTTGCCTGCGACTTCGCAAAATCTTCATACAACTGAACCTACATGAACAATGTAACTTACAACGATCAGTCACAATTCACAAGCCACAGAGACACCAGAGAACAGATGTGCAGAGCTGCCAAGCATCTTGATACTGTCTGGTAACATGTTGGTTTTGATCAACGAAGTAACTTTAAGCCAGACTTGGTTAGTACTTCGACTGATGATTGTTCGCAGGAAGGTGAAACATCTCAGTATATAACCAGTGACCCAGATCAACTTGGTCTTCTACCATCCACGAAATATCAAAATAAGTATCAGCCAGACATTAGGAAGTCAAACAGGGACCATTATTCCAGCACACTGTTCTGTAGTGGCATCCCAGTGAATACAAGACAAAGTAGAAAGCAGTCAGAGCCTGCACACCTCCACCAAGGCAATGTTGTTCGCCAGGTGGCAGCACCATCTTCGGTTTTGCAGAGGTTTCCCTTATGCCCCATTGAAAGCAATGGTAACGAAAATTTTAAAGTGATCCAGAATCCAGGATTCCTTCCGGATCACCCCCAAAATTGAATCACTGGTAGTTTGTGCTAGTGCCGACATACCCTCAAAATTTCAGAAAGATCCGTCTGTAACTTTTTGAGTTATCTTGCTGACACAGAGACAAACAAACAAACAAACAAAGTGTGGCAAAAACATAACCTCCTTGGCGGAGGTAACAAGTGCAGTATTATAGCTGTTAAGCAGATCTGTAGCTCAAGCCATAATGGCAGCACCATAAACGTTGCTCTGGCTGTTACAAGACTGCATGTGAATTGAACTGCTGGCCCTAAGATTCAGCTTTAGATCATGGCCTGCCACTTAAATATAACAAGAACACGGTCAACAGTAATACCCACTAATAAACCGCCCGACAGCCTCGTCACACGGAAAGTCCTATCAGCTGACAGACATTAAAGACATCGATGGCAAAGTAAAATTAAAGTAATAAATATGTAACTGCTAACGAATGAATATTAGCCAACCTGCAGCTGGCTAAGTTCACAGTAGTAGTCTTGGATGATCTTTGGTGGCAAGTCATTCAGAACTTCATCCTTTAGTCGTCGCAACAGAAAGGGAAGAACCTGTCGATGAAGTGACTCCATTGCCAAGGCTCCTAAAATATACAATGGCATTTAAGTTTTATTAACTGTACCTCATAGATGTTGCAATTGCAATAAGCCTCTAATGGAGCTTGTACAAGTACAAAGAATCTGAGAGGTAAATGTTCGCAGGAGACAAATTCAAACAATTCCAACTAGTTTTAGTCAAGGTAGTTTACAAGCACATAAAATTTTAACAAATGAATCTGAGAAGAACTTTTCTGCACTTCTCATGAATCAGTCAGTCTATCAACAGATGTAGCACAGACTTTTACTACACATAAATGTATCACAGATCAGCTACCAGCTTCCTTGTCTTTGATCGAGCTCTTTGCATCGCGGCTCTGAAGTATCGAACGACCGTACGCAGCTTGAAACTCTCGCTCGGAGCCGAGGAAGCCAGGCATTAAGAAGTCAAACAGTGACCACAGCTCCAGCACATTGTTCTGTATTGGCGTTCCAGTGAGAACCAGACGATGACAGCAACTTAACTGCTTCACGGCCTTCGACAACTGTAAACACATCACTCACATTAACACATCCTACCCCATATGGTACTAAAATAAAAGAATATGTCAACCCAATGCCTAGACCTGTACAATCCTAACCCTAACCTTTGCGCTCTGTAATGAAAACTGGCAAACAAGTTACTCCAGCCCTGGGGCCAAATTTTCGAAACTTTCTTAAGATATTTTCCAAAGATCTTCCTATGTCAGATGATTTAGGAATTCCAAAGAAGTTTTCTTGTCCGAATTTTCAACGACTTTCTTTGCGTTTCCAAAAAACTTCTTCTTTTCTTATCTTCCTAAACTAGTTCAACCAATCAGATGCGCTTATACCGACCATGTGACGTAATCAAAACTTCTTAGGAAAACTTCTTTGGAAAACTTATCTTAGTACGTCCATGGGAAACGCATTTTACACACCGCTTCGTTTTTAAGTTGACCAAACGTCAATTTCCTTTACTTACTCATTGTTGATTTCACCACAGCGTTACACAAAAAACCCATGACGTCACATATGACGTCTAAGCTAAGTGTCAACACTGTGTACTTTTTTGCAAATTTCGTTTTATTACACAGCTTTCTTCGTGTAGGACAAGGTTAGTGCTTTCCTATATATTTGACTAAATTCTTCTTAAAAAGTTTCCAAAGAAGTTTCGAAAATCCGCATACTTTCTTTGGAAAAGAAGTCTTCCAAAGATCTTTCTAAGAAGTTTTGAAAATTTGGCCCCTGGAGAACATTCGCACCAATAAGTTTTTTTCTAATCTACACCTTTTAGCTCTAGTGTTAAAGCCCATGGACAGCATAAGAGACATTGCACTGAACAGACAGACATGCAAAACCCATGTTGCAAACTACAGAGTGGGCCAGAAAAAATGACCCAACTTGTTTTTGTCAGAACTTTGTCAAATCTCCACCAAATATTTTTGGCAGACAGATAGCCAAGATGATAAAATTATGCGAGGTACATTCATTCTCCACCTCACCCAATTTGTCAATGCACTACCATGTAAAATGCAGATGCTCCAAATTGTCACATTATGCGGTGATTATCAGTATCAGATTGTTCACCTTTTCATTATCAATTCGACAGAGGGTGCTACGTGATTTAATAATTTTGTGGGATTAAATATTTTACACTGAAAACAGCAGACAACAAAATAGCTGACTTATGAGCTCAAAACACATCTAATCCATGAATGAGTATTGCGATACTGATCAGTTGATAATTAATGTTGCTATCAGATATGGCATAATGTCTAAGCCATTGCGTACATTTTGGGCATAAATTCTAAATATTTGGAAGCATGTTGTTACACAAAAATTCTGCTAAATACACCACATTTCAGTTTATCGTGTGCTTAATTAAGTTGTTCGAACTTCTACGGTGATAATAACTAAGCATTATGCAACAATATGCAGCATCTGTGTTCTACATGGTAGTGCATTGACATAAATTAATGAAATGGACAGTGAGTGTACCTCGGATAATTCTATCATCTTGGCTGGCGGAAATTTGATGAAGTTCTGACAATAACAATTTGGTCATTTTTTGGCCCGCCCTGTACATAACAACCTGCAAACTACTGAAAACCAGAAAACAGACCACAACAGAATTCAAAACAAAGCTACATAATAGAAACTGTTATTCTGTACATAATCCCCAATCAAAACATTTTATATCCAGCAAAGATGACCAAAATGTAACATGATTATAAATAACTCAAACATGCAATTAACATAAAAACAAGAAAAGAAGCCAACATACTTTGGTTTTGCTGTTTTTAATCATGTGACCTTCATCCAGAATGCAATAGTTCCACTGAATCTTGCTGCAAAACCACACACGAGGTTCGTCACTAAGGAATAAGTAGAAAAACTGCTTTTCACACAAAAAAGTCATTAACTACACCTTTCAACTCTTGTGACTGAAGTTTATTTAAAAAACAGCTAGCAAAAAAGGCCATGGTGTTACAAAAATGCTGCTGAAATCTGACAACTGTTAAGCATCAAAAATTTTAAACTACTTACCAAAAGAAGTCGATGTCGTTTCGTACAACATCATAAGATGCCAGCACAACATTGTGTTTGCTCAGTTGCTTCTGAAGCCTTCAATTAACAAACAAACAAACACAGATGGACAGGTCATCACTTGGCACCAACATATATCACCATAGGCCATTCACTGTCAGCACATACAGTACATCAGACAACTGCATGTAATACTGAATGGATTAAACCAATTTAATAACCAAAAATTTCAAAAAACCACAAAAGAAAGGTAAATAACAGCTAAAGCATCACATGACAAATTACATTATTCACAGTATCAAATAACTAACAACAATCTCACTTAACTGCCAGCCTAAGAAATATTTGGCATGTCTCCTCTGAACATAAATATTAGTTTAGAATTTAACAGAGCCATACTTTGTGCAATAGACTGTTACTTGCTTGTGCTTTGCCAGACTTATCTCTTTCCTTCAGTCATTCACACTTCATAAATAGCAATAGATGGGTATATCAGCAGTAAGACCTTTGATTCAATTCTCACCAATATTTCTGCATGGTGCACCTAGTAAATCATGCTGGCAACTGAGACTACCTGTTCACATATTATACAATGCAATAAGCATGCTGAAGACTAATCCAGTATCATAATTTTTCTACTCTATTATCATTAATAAATCATCAAAACACTGACCAGCAGTCAAACAGCGAGTAATTCTGAGACAAAATGTCAACGAATAAAGCGTAAATTTTGCAAAAATGACAGCTATGACCTTAGCCTCTCAGCTGGATTGCCGACATAATGAAGTGGGTTGAGGTACTCGTGACCAATGAACTTTTCTATCTCGTAGAACCAATGACCAGTAACTGTCGGCGGACAGACGACAATAGACGGCAAAGGCCGACAATCCGCATTCCCAGTCTCCTATCAGCCAGCACAAATAACAATTTCTGTTCACAAATAAGTTTAATGCATTTAAAAGTTATGACAATCATCAAACTGTGCACACTAATGCATTTATGTACATTTCTTGTTTATGTAAATAAACATAACAATTGTTTTAAAAACTGCTATCAACAAGTATCTGTTCAAAATTACTTCCAAAATCAAGTCCTGAAATACAAATAGCAAAATTCAGTTAATGAATTATTGCGAGCAAATCACACGCATTTTTTCCAACAAAAATATTAACAGGAATTATGTTACTATTGAATAATCCAGCATCAGCACAAAACATCAAAGCCAGAAGAGGTATTGCAATAGCAAAGCCAGACCTGAAACGCCTGTGTCCGGTGGTAGTGGTCACTAGCAAGTATGCAGAGCGTCTGCAATGTTTTGCCGAGGCCCATATCATCACAGAGAATACCATGCAGTTGATAGCGAGCAAGGAATGCCAACCAGTTCACTCCATCCTACATCATGACATCAGCAACAGTACGTGATCCACTGAATTTAAAAGTGCCATCACGACAACTTTCACATTGGGTGAAACACGATGTAACGTAAAACAAAACATAAAATTTCACATCATGCATCAATATCAAAGAAATGATAACCATTAGTCAATAATTAGTCATAATCAATAGTCATATATTAAAATCTAGATTCTGTTATATTCACACGTTCACTGAAGGAATTACGATAAACATCTCTTAAAACTGCAGTTACTTGACAGTGTCAAAACTGTAAGTTATTCCACAACAAATAATAAGTTGCTATATTCAACGTATGGCTATAAACAGATGCCACACACCTGCTGGTATTTACGAAGCTCAGCATTGATTGGTATTGGTAGCGGATAGTCATCAATCTTGTGCGGATCCAGCAGCTGTTCAAGAAAATGAGATTCCTTCTCCTTCTGCTGCAGCAGCGACTTGCTCAGCACAGCTTCAGATGCATCGAATCCATCCTTCTTCTGTCAAATTACACGCAGCATCAAAATGACAAGTTACAGCTGTTACTCATGAATATCGAAAGTTAAGGCAGGTACAACATACCAAGCTGGATTGTGCACCACATCAAGCTCCTTCTTTCCAGTCTATATAAATACCAAAAATATTGCATAAACCCCACCATTCACCGTCAGATGCACACACAAAGACAAACGACATTAGAACACTATGCCCTCAGCAAAGCCTACTAGTAGTGATTTAAAACATACAAGCACTGCTATGTCATTGATAAACAGCAAATTATAACAAAGACATGAAATGTTTTACTCACATCGAGTGGCATTAGTCGAATAAGAAGGCCAAAGCAAGTCATTGCCACTTGACGCACAGGTGTACACTGGTCGCTCATACGCCCGAGCACCGGTATGACAAGCAGCGTAGCATAAGGCACAATCTCTATACCAAGCTGGTCGATGATTACTGCAACAAGTTAAGAACCATCTCCAAACAAGAACTGTTGACGCACAATAACAAGACAATCATTCAGGCATTAATGATGCTAAAAATTAATAAATAAGCTCTTTAGTTTCATATTCAATGATTTCATATCACTAACAAATTCCATGTGAGAGCAGTGAGTAAGTAGGGTTTAACGTCCCGCCCGACACAGTATAGGTCATTTTGGGGATGGCCTTTACAGACAAAATTGCACATATACATAATAACGAAACAAAAAGTTTACCTTTACACAAAGTTTAAACTTTATGAAACACAGAAAAACGACCAACCTAAAATTGTAAGAACTACCAACCATAATGGTTCATATGTAACGATAATGGCAGTTCTAATAATTTTCTCTGTTATCCTCCAGACAGTCATCAATCTCATAATGCTGTCTATTGGAAGACAGGGGGTCACCAAACAAGCACTGTTGATGCATAATAACAAGACAATCATTCAGGCATTAATGATGCTAAAAAGTAAAAAATAGGCTCTTTAGTTCCATATTCAATGATTCATATCACTAGCAAATTCCATGTGAGAGCAAATACTGAGTTTAAACTGACAGCAAATGTTAGCCGTGCATGCAAGATAAAGTAAAAACAAAAACAATGACCTGCGAGATCATGTAAATCAGAACAGACTACTCCTAAAATTGCTATCTCCCAGCCACGAGTGTTTCAGCACTGACCTCTGCATGACTAGCCATCTCAGTATTAACCAAGCCGAACACAAAACAACCCATCGACTAAAACAATACTTTACTGTTCAGCCTTGCAGGAATGAATACTGTCTGCAGCGCAAACTATAAGAGAAATCACTAAACACATACAATGATTCTTCGACAATTTTTCCAAGTCCACCTAAGTTAGCAAATGAATTCAAAGTAAGTTAACCTCACGACATTAATTCAATGTAATGATATTCGTGTTTCTTCAAGCAAAGTTCTACCGACACAACACATGACACAAAGCAATCCATTATTACGCTCCAGAAGTGCACATATGCCCATTCAACACTATGCTCTGATCGAGGATACATGCTATTGCCTCAATAGCCCCTTGTCGATGGAGAAGATTGTCTGCGGCACCAAGCAGTGGAACAACATGGCTGATCACTAGTTCCATCACACTGCTGGTCATAATGCGACTAAGCACGGCCAGACAGCGCCCAGCCATATGCCGAATGGCTGAGAGCGGATGCTCCAAGCACCGAAGCAGATTGTCAGCAAAAGACAGCAACTGGCCATCCAACAATAATCAACCACTATCTAATAGAGTTTGCACAATGCACGCATATGTACAACAAACTAAAAACAACAACGAAACGATTTATTTCATTGTAATGCAGTATACTCAAACCTGTGCAACAAAATACGAGTTCTCTGAGGTTCGCAGCACCACGTTCTGTTCTATGATAAACAGCAAGTGCAGTTGACGACGAATATCTCCAATTTTACTTTAGTTTATAGCATGTATGACAGAACCCAATAACAAACCCTTTGAGAAATCCATAGCTATGTGCTCTACGAAATAAACTCTAATTATATTAGTTACTCTGAGAATCTCATGGACTTATCTTGAAGTGTTCACAAACTATCCAATATCCACAACAAAGACATTCAGATTCAGTAATGGCACTAATAACAAGCCAAAGTGTTGTTTAAAAGAAATCTGAGTTAATGCTCATGAGACGCACAAGAGCTTATGGCAGTTATTTTTCGCAGCTAATATCGGTTTATTTCCATCCATTTTTTTCACACTTCACTCTTCTGCAGCCAAAAATCACACAAAATCACTAAAATCTTCCATTTTCTAGGTTTAAGGTCATGCAAGGTCATTGATGTTGATACCATTAACAAGCACGTCACCACTGCTTGTTATGATAATATAGCCAAATTTTGCCAAAAAATCAGGTCATTCAACGCCATCTTACCTTAATTACTCCTAAGATAGAGTACCACAACTTTAAACCTTCCTATAAAATCTAAGTTCCATTTTATAAATTCTAATACCTATTCCTAAAAATACCCAGTCCTTTTGTCTTTCAATAGCCGTCAACATCATAGTAATCGGTGTCGTAGTTACTAAGATACCTTTGAATGAAGCGACGAATGTATAGCAGGTGCAACAACTTGCAACACGTGCAATGAGTTGATAAGTTCTTGAGCAATGTTCACATCACAATCATCCAATTTCAGTGAACCTAAAAATATGGAAAGTAAAAAGCCAAATGATACTTGAATGCTCAAGCATCAGCATGGATGCTTCCATTTACTGCAAGAATCAAAAAAAATATTTAACATGAACCAACATCATGAAAACCTCATCTACACTCCATAGTTTATTACATATTCAAATTCCATTATAATACTCTGAAACATTCAGTTTTTTTACACATGACCTTGCAGCGACCTTTACTTTAACCCCTTGACCTTTGAAACCTAACCAGTTAATCTCTGGTCTTTGCCACCTTACTTGCATGATCAACTGAAGTTTGGCAGAATTCTCTACACTGGCTTCAAAGGCATGAAGCCAACAAAATCTGCAAATGCACAAATGAACATATGCATGCAGTGGACATTCCAAACAGACAAAATGAAAGAATAATCCCTCTGTCAATATTACTTACTGCAAGAGAAGGCATAAAAGCAATGCAACTGCAGCACACAATATATAAGAGGTCTCAGATTAATCAGTTAGTTACCAAAAGTTAAGTGCATCATGAAATGCATGCAATCTTGATAAGATTTTTTTGTTGCAAAAACACCACTGAAAATGAAGAAACTAAACTTACCTGAGACTGCAGTAAGCGGACCAAACATAGCATCCCAGAATGGAAGCATGTCATCATGTAGATTAGCACCAGCATTTCTTGCAATGGCCATCAGAGCCAGCATAGCACCACGTCTCTGAACCATCAGCTGTCGCTTTAATTTCATTGCACACATATTTACAAATATCATCAAATATCTTCAGATATTCATCAATCATTCTTTGCAACAGCACACTGGAGTTACTCAGTACAGAACACTGCATATGTGATACATAACAAAGCACTAACTAACGCTGATTGATTGCATTGATTGACTTGTTATATTTTTACGTGCGAAAGCAGCTACTGCTTTCATCGCGTCTTAGCCATCGCAATTCTGTCTGTCCGTCTGTCTGTTTGTCCGTCCGTCCATCACACGGGTGGAACGAGATAGGGCTTAGGTTACTATTAATCACTAATAGGAAGTCGTACACTGGCTCTCAACTGGCACCGAATTCAATAACCTTGAATGACCTTGAACGCCAAAATAGGAGGTTTTATGGATTTCTTTGGCGATTTCGGTGTGCGACACAACTCTATATCATTCAGAGGCTGGTGCCACGCTACTATCGTTATGCGATCCAGATAGAGAATTTGGTATTGGTATATTAACTTAGCGTGAACACCCCAATTTTCAGCCAAACTACTGATCCGGAACTACTATAGGCTTTCGCCCATCTCATGAGCATTAGCTCAAATTTCTTGTTGAGATATGGCAACTTATTGGCTAAAAATCGCTAATTTTTCCTACCCATGTCATTTAGCACCCTCGCTCGGGGTAACCCTTTCGAATATATGGAAAAAGCTTTACAGATCCTGAAACTAAAATCTTCCACGCAGCCGACGGTGAAGATTTGGTGATTCTAGCTTGCACCGTTTTTGACTGATCCACCAGTGTGACAGACGAATGGACAGAATTGCGATGGCTAAGAAAACGTGTTACAGCTTTCACGCATAAAAATTGGCTGGTTAAAGAACCGTAAGTAACAGCAACGTGCATTAAATATCAACAGCTGTTTTATCACACACCTCAAGAGAGCCACCTACATGTGCTATGGCATGAAGTAATCTTATGATAAGAATGGAAGATCAACCTCATCATCGTCATCAGACAGTGCAGCATCCAGGCAAACCTCAGAACTGAACCAATTGAGAGTTGGTCTGGATACAGTGGCACGACGACCTCGACTTGACTCACACGACTGCCCATCAACACATCAACACACTGATACATACGAAGTGAACTCACAAACATGTGAAATGAGACTAGCAAACAAGTCTTAATGATCCTAGCAGGTCTATAGTCGCAGCCTACAGAATAAGCTTCCAGCCGACATTACCTATGAACTATCATTCTTGATAATTGGACAGTGTCTCAAGACTACTGTTTTTGTACTCATATTTAGATCTACTTATATAACACCTTACCTGACGATTCATCTAACGAACGCATCAGCCTCAGTTATTTTGCCAGGACTGACCACATTAAATTTTTTGACCGACTTTCCACTTGTATTTTTTAAATCAAGACTTTCAGTCGATTCAGTAATTAAATAACATCACATATCTATTTAAGGCAAAAATGTATCTGCTGAGCAAAGTCAAGAACAATTTAGCAGAAGTAGCATCTAATAAATAACTGATTCAGCCTGTTCTGTTAACTTTTCAGCCCAGCTCATAAGACTTAACTTGATCTCAAGCCAGAGTCTATGCACATGTCTCATAACTAGAGCACAGTTTGAGGATACAGAAAGTCAGGACCAAGCAAAACCCACTACGTAATTATGTATTCAGCACCATGGACAGGACACAGTTCACTAGGTACCTTCTGCTGAATATGCAGTGTAAGAATGCCATCAGAGACAGAAGACAATGATCGTGTGCCTTCACAGTCTGCCCACAAATCACATAACATGCACTACTTAGCTGTGGGACTGTTAAAAAAAATTAGCCTAAGCTCAAGTATACGCAGCATTGGTTAGCTCTTAATGACAAATTATTGTAGCTTCCAGTGTCAAAACGTAATCTACTGCAGAATGTTGAAGCCAGACAGCCAAGAAAACCCTGTAAAAAATCTTTGCAGAACCAAAAGGGTCAGAAAAAAGAAAGGTGATTTATGACAGCAGGGTAGATGAGCTGGCTTATCATTGGCAAGTAGTAGACACATGAAACAAGTTAACTGACAGATTAAAAAAAAACCACGATAAACTGGATGGTTGTCAGTAATAACTGTAACAGTACACGAAATACACTACAGTTAATAACATATATAAAACCACAGCAAGTAATTTGAGCAAAGCTCACGTGACGCGCGATAGCAGCAGTCCTGCCACCTTGGCAATCAGTGTACAGCATGCAATAAAATAATAACGCATCTTGAAACAGTACTCAAATTTGAAACCTCAAATTTGAGTCAAGGAAGACTCCTTGAATTTAAGAGGTCAAAAATTAGATTGCTAAAAACGTACGCTCTATGCTAAAAATTTCATATGCAGGTTGTCCAAATCTATCTTCAGCTATTTCGGTGCAATTCATTGTTAAAATGTGTCACAACCCAAAATCACGAAAAATTTACTAAAAACCCCAATTTTGGGGTTCAAGATCATTCAAGGTCATCAATGTTGACACCCCTAAGAAGCTAGTCACTAGTGCTTGTTATGATAAGTAGGATGTCTGTGCCTATCTGCAACTGGTTTCATGCTAGACGAGCCAATATCAACCACTTTTAGAAAGGAACCCCTTTTTAACGCTCACATGTGCAAACCTTTTTGAACCTAGGGGGTCGGCACTTAGACTGCTAAAATCTACGTTTAATGCTAAAAATTTCCTACGCAGGTTGTCTTGGTCTATCTGCAGCAATTTTGTCGCTATTCACTCATGAAATGCGAGTTGCAGCCAAAAATTGCGAAAAATTCACTAAAAACCCCTCTTTTGGGGGTTCAGTGTCGTTCAAGATCATCGACGTTGATAAACCTAAAAAGCCTATGGCCAGTGCTTGTTATAATAAGCAGCATGTCTGTACCTATCTGCAACCGTTTATACACTAAACAAGCCAATAGCGACAAAATAACGTCTTTTTAAGGGGGTACTCCTCTTTGATGCCCTCGTTCAAAGGGAAACCCTGCACCCAGGAGCACGAAATTTTGTCACAAAAAACTAGAGTCTTTGGTGCAGCCTATGGTAAAGATTTCATGATCCTAGCTTACACCATTTTGATACAATCGCAGAGTGTGATGGACGGACGGACGGACAGACGCGCAGGCCATGGCTATGACGCGCGAAGCATTCTGCTAGCGTGCGTAGTAAAAACAACTGCACAAAACCACAATCACCATACCTAATAGAAACAATTCTAAAGCAAAAAAGTGAGCACACAACTGTTGTAGGTCTATACACGGACTTTGTAACTTGCCTTGAACAGATGTTGCTAGCTGTTCCACGGGATGCTGACTGACAACTGGAGTATAGTGTGGATCCGAGCATAGCATGGAGCAGAGATTCTTGATGATTTTAGCATTTGGACTCGGCTCACGCGACACACAGCTCTGAACTAACAGTGACAAACTGCATGCAGCTCTTTCCTGGTAGCAGAAAAACACACCAACAGCACCAGATATAAATTACTAGCTGGGTTCAACATTCTGCACGATATGCAGTGCTACTACTGTTGTCCCACAGTTTGAAGTTAACAACAAAATGGTCTCCAGTAACAATATTTCCCCTGACAATTCCCAGACTTCTAGAATTATGCAAGGTCGACTTATTTTCCACCTCACTTAATTTATGTCAATGCACTACCATGTATAACACAGATGCACCAAATTGTTAGCCAAAAATTATCAAAATCGGTGAAAATTATGACAAAAACAATTTTGACTGTTTTTTAAACACGGTGTAGTAGTCACTCTCTGTAACAAATCAGAGATGATACCTTCTTCAAAGAAAACTAAAATTCTCCAACCTCGCCCTTATCCCAATCTAGTCTCAAATCGACCTCAGCTAACCGATGCAGTGAGATAATACAGATGAGCTCAATATCTTCATATCACATCATATCATATTATAATGATAGAATTTAGTCTGACGTAAGTGCAAATGTGCAGTCTCCTAGTCAACTACACACTAAAAACTAAGAACTGAAAAGACACAATATAACGATAAAACAAAAAGCAGATAATATGGAAGTCTCATGCTAATGACTGTGACATAAATGCCAGTCAAGCACTAGCGCAGTGGCAGACTAGTGACTGACCTGAAGCTCTAGGTTCTCCTCACGACGAACAGAGTCCATCAATGGCCGTACGACTGGGTTCATTTTGTCTGGCAAGCAATTCCATCTCACAGTCGCCTCAGCTATACTCGCCTGAACCCTGGTGTAAACCATCACACATGTTCATGTCTCTAGGAGCTATCTATGAACGCTGCTGCATCCACTAATGCAGAGAATTTCATTGTTTAAAAAAACACAAATCACTTCTGTAGAAACAGAATTTGCAAGATTAAAATTCTGAATCACCGTGAAAACCAGAGCATAAAAAATATACATGCAACAGACACTGATGGATGTGAGATTATGCCATATTATGAAAATAATGGACACAATGGGAATAAGTCATGCTTCTAAGAGAGTATAGAATGAGTCAATAACAAGACAATTCTCCACAGATATGCATGACAAGAATGGTTGTCAGGTAAGTATAAACGAGGGGAATTCTACAGTTCTACAGGGAATTTAATTCACCATCATTGCCTTCAGTTGTTCTAACATAGTGCCTTATGTTTTGGAGTTACCTTATGAAGACCAAATCCCAAGAGAAAACCTTGACAATAATATACAATGTAATCAGTCATTTCTTGAGTGCCATTTGCGGGAAACAATCAGCGGCAGTGTCAACAGTAACATTAATATGTTCTATACATAGCCAAACGGCACACAAAACAAAAACTGCACAAATTCAACAACCTGTTAGTGTTCATCAGCTGATCTTTCGTTGTCTGTGAGACAGCAGACTGCAGTGTCGAGCGTCGTTGTTCAAGCACCATAAAACTCTTTGAAGAAAGCTGCATTCTGACCGACTCAAACACCGAAGAACAAAGCGCGCTGGCCTGATCCAGCGATAAGACACTGCTGTTATGTCAAATAAGCAACCAATACTGTCAACTGTCATATGCTATACTTCAAAGATCTAACTTATAATGCATGTACAACAACTGTCAACTAGTGAGGTATGATGCAATATATACTGCTGAATGCTAAAGGTACCACATCTGCAGTTTTAATAACATAACGCTGCACAAAAAGTGATTATGGCTACAAACGTACATGTATATCGTCAGTGTACTGCCAGCATTAGATGGAAATCAGTTACGGCATTTGGTGCATAAGTCATAGTTAATGGCAAACACTCATCATTCTATCAGAAAAAAATTAACAAGTAAAATGGCTATTTGTGCACAATTTAGACTCACTCAGGCAAATAGTTGAGAGTATTGATCGAGACACCGCAGCTTTGCATCAGAGCAACAAAGTCTCGACAATCAGTCTGCAGTCGACTGAAAGCTACCAGCACTTCATCATAGTAGATCGACTCTTCCAGACACCGATGCAGCCTCACACTCAGTGTGTCCGGAAGATGACGGCTTTCCACTGCCGGCATCTATCATCAATCACACATGCACACAGTGCCAGTAAATTTCTACACAAGTCCATAAAACTGCTGCACAAAATTTACAAACAGAGCTCTACTGTTGGACTGAATGCAACCAGCATGACAGAAAGAGTATCTAGCATATACGTAAAAAGTCAAAAAACGTGCCACCTAACTTACGTCCATATGTTCACAAAATACTGATTGATATTTGCAATAAAATGATCATTAAACATACCTACTTAATTATATCCGTATCCATGGTCTCGCAGTGTAAAAACTGGTGTCTGGCTGAGGGCCTTAGGAAACGAAGATCAGCACCGCCCTATGGGCCGTAAGGCTCGAAAAGGACTTTACGTCACGTTTCTTTACTTAATTATAACTGTTTCAAATATATCACAAAGAATCTATTTATGCTGGCTGCAATTTGGCGAAAAGTGCTGCACTAGTGTATTTATGAGCAGAATGCTATTACAGTGTGTGAATGTGACTGTATTTATTTCATTTTATTCTAAATGACTCAAAACTTAACTAAAAATTTTGAAATCATTTTCACACCACTCAACGTATCAGTATGCAGAGAGCAATGTACCGGCAAAGCAGCAGCCCACTCGGAGATGACATAAGCTGTACAATATTTCTGCAGAGCTGAGCGTGAGCCGAGATAGAATGTAAACAGCTGGCTGACCAGTTCAAGTGGACAATGATCATGAGTGACTGCAGAAGTACTGTCAGCAATGACCCGAGACAACAGCATTCCAAGAAGCCTGCAAACAGCCAATAACACACATGACATCAATGGACAACAAACATTAAACAAAGTACTAGATCTTTACCAACATAAAAGGCATGCCATTTACATCTGGCCTGACATGTTCTATTAGCATGGTACTGACTCAGTAATACTAACATCACTGCAGTGATAATCGATGTCACAGAACCACTTACTGCACTAAAACTACACGGGTGTTTCATAAATAAAAAACCCTTTCTGTTTTTTCATAATTTACTCAAATTATGAGCAATTTACATGAAATTTTTACCAGTTGTAGCTGAAGAAATAATAATTCAAAATGTTTCAACAAAATATGACAGTTGATTAAACATTCTTTGCTAGTCGTGATGTAATGCTGACGTCATAATGTGTCACAGGTACAAACTTGCTAGTCTCAACTGGTGCTGTCAGTTGCTACCC
>Ga0209367_1001662_pt1 | contig 27921 bp, 18 predicted proteins | sample WorMetLIZISLAND2_FD_187412 | JGI IMG/M metagenome (GOLD analysis project Ga0209367, IMG submission 187412) | Marine gutless worms symbiont microbial communities from Max Planck institute for Marine Microbiology, Germany - Olavius geniculatus... ...
CAAGGACACTGTTCTTTCTCCTCCATGCGCCTCAAGGTCAAGGCCAATTATAATTCTCAAGGACACGTCGCTTCGTACAGAGCACGCTCATGTTCTAGTAATTTTCGAACTAAAATCGATTAAAATCGGGCGTAGTGCTAAGTCGGTATGCATAACGATGTCTTCTCTTCTCCGTTCCTGACGTACGTTGCTTTGCAACCGCAAACATTCCTCACGAATGGAGAGAAGACGTCTTTGGGTTTGAGTCCAAGCAAAGGGACATTAGTTTAAACATTTATTGTAACTTCAACTCAACTCAACTCCACCCAGGTTTAATAAAAAAAGTAACCGATGGCTACAAAAAGTAGCCGATTTTCTTCTGCAAAGATTCCAATTTTTGGGACTGAGCAACAGTTAGACCATCACCGTATTATTTAACATTAATAGAACAGCACGAATACGAAAACACGCCGTGTTAACGCCGCGGACCGAATTTCTTAGTTTCTACTGAGTCGCAAGAAATGCACAGAAGCGGCAGCACGACTTTAAAAATCGCTGTGGTAAAGCATCAAAATTAAGAGAGTGTGTGTTTGACTCGATTCACGCATTCCCTAGAGGCAAATTTCAAATGAAAACAAATATACTCCATGTACTGACTACTTTTTTTATCCAGTATATATAGTAAAATCGAGACACTTTATTCTCAGCAGCTGAAGCATTTGCCTCACTTCTTTCGCGATTGCAACAAAACGACTTCCTAAACTATCAATCCAAAATACCAAAAAGCATAGTGTTTAAACAAGCTTATGAGCATCTGGTAATGTATACATTTAGTCCTATGGCCGAAGCCAAAAATATGCCATAGTATCATAATCTAAAACTGCTGTGGTCGAGGCCATGGTGGCCAGTCCACGTAAATACGAGATAACCTACGTATGCTATAGTGTGCATTAGACGTTCAACTATGGACAGTACTCGGTATGCTTCCTTACTGATCGTCATTGTCGATATATGTCAAAAGGTTCTAAAAAGTGTAATATAATGGTGTATATACACTCACAAAAAGGTGCTGTTAGATGGATAAGCACGCGAGTTACACGTCATCAAATTACTAATTGCGAAAATTCATCACTCGGTGTCGGATTGTACGCAGGGCCTAGTTGCATTGAAATGCACAAAGTTAATCTGTCAGACAGAAATGATCCAACAATGCAGAAGTAAAAAAATGAAATAACAAATACATTGCAGTGTTAATGACCTCACGGCCAGTGTTCCCGAAAATATTGTGGCCAATGCAAAGGTTGCATTGCGATTTAAGCTTACTTAAAAGCTACTTTTTGATAAAAATGTAACAAAGTAGAGTAATTAATTACTAATAGAAAGTAAAAGTAACAGGCTATCCTAGTTTGTTCAGCTTGTCTTGAACCGTTAAACAATCACGTTGCATGCCTGCTTCCGAAACGCAGGACCTCCAGTGTAGCACGTAATTGTAACAAACTACCTACGTTTTAAAAGAAAGTACTCAACACTGGCATTAAAACGCTTCAGCCGGGATTTCACCACATCTACATACTGTACTGTACAACGACTGTTCTATGTTCACACGGTATGCTCAGTCATTGCGGTTTGATCATCATGCGGCTGTTGACGACTGAACCCTTCGTGTACCACATAACATTGTTCACGTCGCAGCACAGACATGCCCAAAAGCACGCGTTGTACCACCAGCCGCCGACGCGAGTCGCCGCGCAGTTGTCTGGGGCCATGTCGTTGTCCTGGTCGTACGTTGAAAACTTCATGCCGTTGTGGTAGTACTTGCCGAAGCGTCCGTCACCCCAGTCGCCTTCGTACTGGAGCGAGTCACCGGCATCTCCACTGTAGCCTGACACTTCCAGTCGATACTACTACAACTCGTACTAGTAAGAGTAGGCTTGTAGTAATTGTAGTAGCAACAGTTGTAGTATCCGGACACATCCAGTCGATATTTGTCATGGAGCTCGTCGCCGATCTTAAATGACCAGTAAGAAGTCCATTATCGTACCGGTCTTGTGTTTAATGCAGTCGGAATAAGAATTGAGTCTTGAATGACCAGTACTCCGCTGAGTACCAGAGGTTTGTCGATCTTTCCTCTATCTCAACTCTCAATCGGTAAGGCTGGGAATCCACCAGAAGGTAAACGTTCTCAAGGCCGAGCCAGAAGTCGGTATCTATTGATCCAAATCCTGCTTTGTAGTCAGCCCAAGTCAGCTGCCAGTTGAACGAATTGCCCAGATGTTGGTGAATGATGATCCAACCAAATACCGACATGACCGGCACAGCATCTGACTGCGTCGGTATTGTCATGTTAATTGCAACGCTGGTAGCCACAAAACCTACGTAGCATAAAGCATAACATGTACTGCGTGTACACATAAAAATATGATTATAAAGGCTCACAGACGTATTGTTTTGTCACATGTAGAGGGAATGCGAACAGTTTTGAAGCGTTACACTTCACAGAACAAAGTACGTTGACTGACACAGAAAAGCCATCAAACTAAATCACTAAATTAAATCAGATAATAATTTCGGCGAGATCTAGACTGTCTATTTTCAGTATCATGCACTTATACTCAAGCACGTTATTCTCAAATACAATAATGGTTATTGGTTAGAACCGATAGGCAATGGTTTATAGGCCTAAGTAATATTAACAGGCGCAGTTTAACAGTTAGTCGCAATGCGCTGCGATTTCAATACTCGAACAATCATGTCCTTAGCAAAAGCAACCTATGTAAATACCATTATTGACCTCCAATAAACAATATAACATTAAAATGACTAAATTGGCTTTTAGCTGTAAAGTCATCAAAATTACAAAAAAAGCTTTAAAATTGTTTATTGACACAATTAGCAGTACACCTATAATTATTGGCAATACAGATAGACAATTTCAATGTTAGATTTAAAAAAGTGTGAAACGTTTTTATTGTGCTAAAACAGCTCAAATATAAAACCAAGTCAAAAACATAATGTTCGTGAAGAGGTAAGTACTGTTCTGACACTTACCTGGAGAGTCGCAGACGACGGGAGTAGAGTTAACGTTTATGCAAGCGAAGGGTTGCTCAGTCGTTGATGTACCCAACATGTTCAGTATACAACTGTAGTACAGCTCACCTTCGTACGTGAACGGAAACGAACAGCCCGGAACTTCAACTACAACGTCAGTAGAAAACGTGGATCGCCATGTAGTTCATGTCCTATTTTTTATTTACATTACTGTCTTGCGTTGCAGCGTTTTGTTTGTTGTCCAAAAGTTAAAAAGTGTACTAATTTGTGCTGTATTTACTTGACATAAGCCAAATTAACGGAAACTCGAACTTCAAGAATAAATTTTGCAACTGCACAGACTAGGCCTACAAAAACAAAATAAGCCTACATGTAATACGATCACACTTGTATGTGCCTAGCGTTCCGATTATGCGACGCCAATAAAGGAATGTAGGTAAATTCGTTTAGGCCTACTTTTAATACTCCTGAAAATATGTATTTGCAAAAAAACCCGAAAGTGGATAGACTTACAGGGCGTGTGAACTCTGAAGCTGGCCGTCTCATAGAAATCGACGGAGTTACTGCTCAGTACAATCCCGAGGCGTGAGTCCGCGTGAGCTTTGACGTAGTGGTCAGGGCGGTTGACTGACTTGAGAGCATAGAGGCCGGGATAAAACGTGTCGGCGAGCACGATGAAGGACGAATCAAGATCAAAGATTTTCAGATCGGCAGCGGCATACACCGAATCAACACGGAGGTAGGACTGGTAATGCCGGACATACAGGCCATTACCGTCAGCATCCACCAAAGACACGCAGCTGGCAAGCACATCCGCTGAGACCATGTGTCCTGCTCGACAGGGCACCACTCGCGTCGTTATGACGCTTCGAATGTCTTCCGACAGAACGATTTCAATGGGCGAAGACATTAGCACGGCATGACCGTTCTTGCCATATATCTGAATCAAACCTGTACATATGTCAGAACGGTACAATATTTAACAAAATAGCTACAGAAACGTTACTAAAACGAATGCAAACGAAATGTTTTAATCTACGGCGTAGCTCACAAACTGATGACTATCAGTAAACATGGGTGTAGTCTGTCATTGATATACTTCAGCCATCTTAAACATTCTAATTTACTGGATTATTGTTTGATTGGTTGGTTTTTTGACTGAATGCAGGCTGCAGCAAGTCGCAAATAAACAATGAAGTGATGATGACAACTGTAACGTAAACCGGCTTTCTCGATCCGTACTGGGACTGTATTTTGATCCGTACTATCTTTGAACAGCGACTGAGACTGACGGATGACTACGCCGGGGCATACCGCTGCCGGTGCCGATGCTACGATGAGATCCATAGCTTGACGGCTTTTATCTGCCATTACTGTTGGGTTTAAGAATGGGCTCGAAGGTTCGTCGACGGTATGTCGAGCTCCGAGCGAAGCGGAGAGTTTCGAGGCTGATCCCTTATTCATTATTGCTGCCAATGATCCGTCACATTTAACTGACGGTTCAATGCCTCCCTGATGACTTTCTGCGCTTCCCATACTGACGGGGTATATCCGTATCTGGCTATCAGTTACCAGCGATCCGTCGACCTTCCCGGTACGGTGCTACGGGTGCCAATATCCTACGGATGAGTCCTATCAGTCCAAGGAAAATCTGTCGATCTGTCAGGACTTACGTGAGTGTTTATGGTAACTTGAGTTCAGTTCGATGACTAGAGAGGCAAGTGACGGTGGACCTACGAGACGGTGCTTTTATATGCGCCGACCGGGCCTAGCGCGCATACACTGCGCCTGCCTGCCACGTAGCTCGCTGCCACGTACGATTACGTCACGCTATTGCACCGTAGCATGTTAGTGCACCGTCGCACGTTATTGATCCGTAGACTTCACCGTAGATGTCATCCGTACGGCTCTTTGGCTACACAACGACGACGGTCATGAATCGATTATGCGGTTTTGCGTGGCACTGGAATATAGCCAACTGGAAAACAGGAACCACCAGTCTTCATTGTACGTTTCATTAGCTGACTTCCAGCCATTTAATGCATTTAATCAACGGCTAGTTTTGTCGAAACATTTGTTATTGAATTTTAATTTTACTTGCCTGTACAGTTGCGACCGTTTCCGGTGAATCCAGTTAGACAGGTACAGTTGTAACTACCTGGAAAGTTAATGCACGTGGCTATGGGACTGCAACCTCCATTGTTCACCGCGCACTCGTCGATATCTACATCGTCACAAAATAGTCTGAAACCGTACGGATAAAATGTAGTACTAAATCGCTATGAAAACTTGTTAATTTCAACAGTCTGAGAAAGAACGCAGTGCACTTTCTCGAATATTTTGAACAGGGTAAAATCTAAACAATAGATAGCCTATCTAAATCGCCGCGCTGTCTGACAGTCGAAACTTGAATGTCAGGAGACATAGCGACAATAGCTAGCAATTGGTTCTAAATTCAGATATTCGCAGAGAACATTCGAACACTTAGGCCCCTGGCCCTATGCATGCATTTTGATAGGCCCAAACATAACTTACATCGGTTAAAAGCGTAGAAGATGTTTAATTAGTTCATGCTGTTTTCAGCAGCCAGTTAGAGCTCACTGCTCACCTATGCAGTCAATACCGTCTCCGCTGTATCCTTGATTGCACTCACATCTGTAGCTCATCGCACGGGTAGACGGACACATGTGAGGTGTGACCGGATTGCAGGTCGCTTCCGCATGACATACGCTAGGCATACCAGGCGTGCACTTACGTCTCGAGTCTGGATTAGCAACTGTTCAACAGAGTATAACTGTACTTACCAAGTGAATTTTAAGTTCTCATTAAAAATTGTTCTGTCTTTCTTATTAGTCGACCGTAATTATGTAACGGTCGAGCTTTTGGCATGGTTGTCATCTGTCCGTCTGTCTGTCCGTCCGTCCGTCTGTAACGGATGTACCCATGGCTAACGCGTAAGTCGTAAAGGAAAACGTTTGCACTAGTAATTAGCCATTTGTGTGATACTTGGGTCTGCAAAACTTCAGCGATCTACTCCAAGGGGAACAGTTTCAAACTGAGTGGTTGGATAAAGGGGGGTAAGAAAATGCGCGTTTTTTCAACGGTAAACTGGCCACATCTATTAAACGGTTAAAGATACGGCCAAGGTTACTATTAATCAATAATAGAAAGTGGCATACGCCCTGTCAAATTACATGAAAATCATTGACTTTAGATGACCTTGAAAGTCATTGACAACCAGTACGGTCGGCTATTTTAGCGACAGCTGGGTTTTTTGTTTTTTTTACAGCAATGCTTATAATTTCAAGGGCTAGAGTGAGAATAAATAATAAGCGAATAAGTTTTAACTGATCGCATTTCCACCCACAAAGACGAAAACTTAATGTGTCGCGAGAGACGGTTGCTCGCTCACTCGCTTACTGTTGTTTTTGAACACATAGGCTTACTAGTGCGCTGCAGAATAATATTCTACTCCAGTGTTTTCCTGATTGCATGTGTTACTTTTTTGTCAGATTGTCTGTCATCAAATAAATTTGATTTGATTTGCCTGCCGCCATAAAAACACTCTTACTTTGAGCTGCAAAAATACACGCCGTAATTGCTGAACGAATTTACTAAACAGAATTTTTAAAACAGGCCCAAATCGATTCTTGCAAACTGGATTATTTTTGTCTGTATACATATATCCGTATCGACCATGCATTTGAAAGAAACACTGGTACAATCTGACCTGGTGTGAAGAAATCACAAAAGTGTTTTCTTACCTCTCTGTTAAAGCAAACACAAGTGTTCGTAACTAAATTGGGAAATAGAACTATCGCTAAGATCATAACATACCACAATGTCTAAATATTTAAGTGGTCATTATAATAACATACGCATCGAATCTGCACATAGGCTAACGCATGTTTACAATGTGCATCATTCTGTAGAGCTACTAAATATCGCAAACCGCAGTAGGCCTAGGTCCAATGTATATCGTTATCCTGGGCTTCTAACAAAATAAGTCGAGCTTAGGCCTATTGTAAAAAGACACGCAGTTATGAAATTACCAAAAACAGACAAACAGTGGTGTAGGCGTAACCTGGTAACAGACGCAGTCCTGTTGTACATCGTATGAGCATGGTATGTAATAGAACTGTTCACAAAGTCGTGCGTTCGTCCAGTAGTTGATAGCTTGGCACGGAGACGAAGGACATACGAGGAAGCAAGATGCGACACATTCGAGTCTTGTTTCGACCGCGTTCAGTGTCTTGTTGGCCGGCGACATCCCGCACGGAAGTTCACCGTTGTCCGATCTCACCCAACGATAATCGTTCACTTCCAACGACCACCCCGAGTTGGCCGACAGCACGAAGAAGTAGAAAACGCTCAGAAGATGCATGTCCACTTAACTAAAGTATTGCTGGGCGAATGAGCCAACTGTAGTCAACAATATTAGAAAGTAAATAATTTATACAGCGCGTTAACTGCAATAATGTCGTGCTACCTGTCCTATTAACAAAATAATCGTAGTTTAAGCGACTTATTACCACTGTCATTAATATTCGTACTCGTCACACAAGCGTTTGCTTATTATCTGCCCCATTGCTATAGATTATGAAATCACTTGCGTCTGTCATTCTGGCAGTTTGTCTGCAAACACTCGCAATACGGCCGCAATTTTGATTCGATTTTGACGAAGTTTTGCACAGTGATTCGGGGCCCGAAAAGTAAGATCTAGTTTGTTTGAACAAAAATCTGATAACTCCTTCCCTTATTTTTCCCCAATTTGTAAAAAATGCATTACGGCCTATGGGGATTTCAAAGCGGTATAACTCAGTCCCGGTAAAAGATAATTGCGCGCTGTTTGCACCTACCCCCCCTATTTTCGGGTCCGAGCTATCCGATGATGCCGTTAAAATTTTCCCCTGCCTACTCCTGTTGCCATGGCAACGAATTTTGGAACAAAATTGACTATAACTCGGCCCCCGTGAAAGATAATTGCTAGCTGTTTTCACTTACCCACTATTTTCGGACCCGGGTTATCCGATGGTGTCATTTAAATTTCTCCTTACTTTTGTGGCTTTCTGAGTAAGTGAAAGTTTACATTGTTGATTCTTTTACACCGTTTAGTTCGTTGTTATTTGGTTGAAAGTATAAGCCTATTTTGTTTTTTTTGATTTTCTTCAAAATTTTCTGTGTTATTTTTAGTGACATCTTGCTTCATGCACGACACGGTTCACGCACGTCCTTCACCTGTTATAACGTTACCCTGACTGTCCTACGTGATAATTTAAAGATAATAAGACTAATAGTCATAAACCGATCAGCAATATTCCTCAAAATTGTGGCATTATAGATCACCAGACACTGCTGTAGAATAAAATAAATTAGGTACTACGCATTAGTCATGCGACGACTGCGGCGTTAGGGTGCAAATACTGCATTATACCGTACGGCCCGTCATCGATTAGCAAGTCTCTCATAATGTTGCGAATTATTACCGTTATCGACAGGACCTGTACAAAATACGAATAACAGGCAGCATGAGACCGGTTTACGGCTAACAGGCTTAAGCTTATATGCATTAAATATTAACGGCTGTATGTCATTAATTACTGTAACGTAGGTGACATTGACGGCCTTTTTGCGCATAGAGGTCTTTTGTATTTCGACGTGTTCAACAATGCATGCAGCTTAGTGGGCTCTATCTCAACAACAACAGAACTTGTGCCTTTAGTCTTTACACACAGGTGTAGTTAAGCAGACTGCTAGCCAACTCATAATGCCAAGTCCTGGTCAATACTAAACCACTTTTATCTCAAACTATGACTCAGGCGTCGACTAAACAAAAGACCCTTAAGGTGCGTTCTCACTGCGCGCGTTAACGAGCGCTAAACGCGGGTACCATATCATTGAATTCGTTATGTATCCGCTCTTCTAAGGTGAGGTAGGGCTTAATTTAACAGTCACTTAAGACGGTCCCCGCGTTTAGCGCGCGCAGTGAGAACGCACCTTTAGGCCTACAGACTACAGAAATTATTAGTCCAGGGACCGAGAATCGAAACGTTGAACGTTAAGAAGAGTGGGAACCGAGGAATGTTAGAGATGTTCTCACCACTGCCGACTAGAAGGTCTGTGTAAAGTTCATTTTCGGCAGAGACTCGGACCTGGAACCCGTTAGACGAGCTCATGACGCAACTCCAGACCGCCTAGTCGACTGGGGAAAGGGAAAACCCCTGCCCATTCCTCACCTCAAACGACGCCAGGGGCATCTCGTTCTTGGCGCCTATAATGCCTAGACCTCGTTGCAACCAACCCCCCCTGGAAAAATTTCTGCGGACGCCCATGTTTGCATTCACTGCTTTAACGGTAAACCGTCCACTAGACCAGCTTTATTACAGGACTTGTGCTATCACACTTTAAATAAAGAAAATAATAAAACCAAATATAGCCAAGTAAAACATCTAACATGGCAGGAATTTTAAACAAGTTTTGGTCACTAGGACTGCCTTGTTTTGTTTGCAGCAACGGATATTATATCCAAAACCTACGTAAGCAATGCAGTGCACTGCAGATTCATCAAACTTTACAACAACACAAGCTTAAGCGACATACGTTCAAGATGACCACTCTCCAGTCCCTGACAGTTCACGGCACTCGTGACTATTTCAACTAAGATAACTAAACCCCAGTACTAACCGAAATATAACACAGATGTAAATCTTAGCAATAGTAAGCAAAATTTAACAAAAAACAGCATAAAATAATTGGCAAGTGGGTGATACTAAAAACCTGTTGATACAATTTTAGGAAAGTTTTTTGGGCAATTTTTCTTACAAGATTTTTTTCCCTGACATTTCCTTGATTATGACTGAAATCCATGACATTTTCCCGACCGCTGTACAACTCCCTGACATTACACTGCTTTACTGACAAGTGGTCACCCTGTACATTTTGTCAAACCAACAAACAAACACAATAAGCACAGAATATAACAGTTAATAACGCGGCAGCAAAAACGAACAGTTGTCAAACGCAGCAGAATCTCACATCTACAACCGATAACCAACCTGTGCTCATGGACCTAAGCACTAAACTCCGGCAAGAACACCAGCCTATGTACCAATACACAAACTATGCAACATTCTTACTGGTACTCATGCTGAATATAAAAGAACATGTAATTATTGATAACGTTGCAGCAATTACAAACAAGTATCAAACAAGCAGTCAAGCAGAGCACAGTCTCACACCTACAGCCGATATGATATAATCGGTGTTCATATCCAAACACTGAACACAAGCAACAACATTATTGGCATAATAACCACCACACAAAGTGTTTTAACATGGAACCAGATAAGTACATCCAAGGCGTCTACACCACATGAACCTAGGAGATAATGCTCCCCCAATTCGCTCCATCACAAAAGTAAGGGGGAAAGGTTTTTGCTGCAGTTCATGATCTAAGGTGTCTACTTTCTCTCCAGCTGGCTACCAGATACAATTTTCCCAAATTGATGAAAACCAAAACTTTCACCATGCCAGACTAACTAAGTGTTCTTCAAATCCATAATACCCAAATTTTGGGAAAAAACACCAAGAAAAACGATGGAAATACAATTAACAAAGATAGAGCAAAAAAATATGGGAAAGAGAAAGAATTGAGAGAAACAGGGAAAAGAGCAACTTATCCAAGTATATCCCAGTGTATCAAGGTGTGCCTATCCCATTGAACCTCGAGCCATTAAGGTTTCAAGGGAAAGGCACTCTAGGATACACATTCTACAAATATATGCACTATATGGCTGATTGCCTGAAGGTGTTTTAAACATATCATTTTTGCTGAATTACACTGTTCTGGATCTGGATAGTTAGTCGGCAGGGCCCCAGGACTGGGGCATCACACCGACTGTTCAGTTTCAAAAGCCATGAAGAACAGTACAAAACAGACACAGTGCAATGTGAAACATTGTAAGCACCGAGTGCTGACATTATAAGGAGCCATCCAGATGTAGAGCTGCCAAATGTCTCAGCAAATAATGTCACAAGTAACTTCGAGCAGAATCAGTGGTTATGCAAGAAAGGCATCATTGTGTTGAAGCTACTTCTGTCTGCACAATATAGTCCTATGGCCATACACATACAGTGGCCGTACTATGGCCACAAGATACAGTAGCTATTCTTATGCTGCCATCCTTTTTTCTGAATGTCGATGGCCACTCCTTTGTTACATGGAAATTGTTAATAATTTACATATCACCTAATGGCACTCACTATAAGAATAAGATTGTTGTTGGTGTTGTTGTTAGTAGTATTAGTAGTAGTAGTAGTCGTAGTGGTGGTGGTGTGGTGGTAGTAGTAGTAGTAGTAGTAGTCACAGTAGCAGCAGCAGCAGTAGTAGAAATGTTGCTTAGGAGAGAGGTACGCAGGCCCATCAAAATGGTGGGGTAGGGGGGTAAGCTACTCCAAGCCCCGCGACGTTTGGAGGGCCCCACCATTGGCCAAAAATATAACTAACGCCAGAACGTATCATATTGAAAAGAAAAATTCATAAATTTTCTCCCCAGAGCGGCCCCATCAAAATGTTTAGAGGCCCCACGAGAATGTTTCCCCGGGCCCCGCTGTGGCTCTCGATGAACCTGGAGGTAAGCCATTTTAGTGCCAAGATCACACCCAATACACAGTGCACACATCATCTTTTATTTTTATTCTACCTCATCCCACAACGCATGAATGCAATTGGTCCAAATCATGTCATATGATGTACACTAGAACGAGCAGTTCACTAACAAGGCAATATCTTTTTTCACCTGAAATGGTTTCAAAGGCAATAACACTATATTGCTTAAAGCAACAGTGACCCTTGGCCTTGCTTACTTTTTTCCAACTTCGGAAAACATTTTCCAGCCCATCACTACTACACTGTGTCCAGAAGAAAAGTAAACCCCTAGACAACATACAATAGTAATTTCAAATCTGAATGAATCTAAATAAAATTTCATACAATTAATCCACAATAAATTGCTAAAGACACCAAATTTCGTTGAAAAATATTATTTCTTAGTGGAGTCATTAACTGTTAAATATCGATAACAAAATATCTCCATTACCAACATGGCGTCACTTAAGTAACCCCCTTTGTTACTGTACATTTGCGTAACTCCAACTAACGATATCTGATTTTAACAAAAATCCACATCAACAATGCATCACTCTATTGGCAATTAACGTGCCAAATTTCGGTTAAATCTGCCAAAGCAAACAACAGTTACAGTGGCTTTTATGAGGTCACCTCAAAGCACTAGTTTAAAGTCTTTGTGCATGACGTCAGACTCAAAGATCTGAAACTGAAGTGTTTTGGGTAACCTCAATCAAGAGTTACCCCTGGTTTATACCTCGTTTCAAAAACCGGGCATATGAGTAGTACTACTATTACTATTACTGCTGCTGCTGCTGCTCAGTGTTCTTGGGACAGAGGTAGGACATCTTAGCGCCAAGGTTACGCCCGGTGTGAATGTCATCTTGTAGCAATATCTTCAGCCATCTGGGAACCTTACCGTCAGTTACCACGCCACCACCATCACCACTACTAGCACCACTACTACAACTGATGTTGTTGGTGTTGTTGCGGTTGTCGTTGTCACTGTTGTCCTTGCTGATGTTGCTGCTATTGTCCTTGTTGTTGTTGTTGTTGTCTCTGCGTAGCATGTAGCTGGACAGACGTCGTCGCTGTGGCTTGATCACTACATAGCCTCTGTCACCTAAAATCATTGTCATTTCATCGCACAATGTTACTGTCACTAACACTCTGCTACTTCCAGTAGTTGTAGTCACTATCATGACTGGTAATACATGTAAAAAAAGGTAAAGATAATCCATACTCGATACGAGCGTAGGATACGGAGCTGATCCCAGTCAAAGGCAGTCAGCCTGCGTGAGTGAGTGAGTAGGGTTTAACGTCCCACCTGACACAGTATAGGTCACTATGGGGATGGCCTTTTCAGGCAAAATGCACTCAAACACAATAATGGAATGGTAAGTTTAAACTTTACAATAAACAAAAAGTTTAACCTTTACAGAAACACAAAACACAAAAATGAGCGTAACATAAAATTGTAAGAATTCCATTATACACGTACATGTGTAATTAACATAATGGTAGTTCTAATAGTAGTCTTCCCTGTAATCCTCTAGACAGTCATCAAAGTAATAAATGCTGTCTATTGGAGGACCGGCGGCAGTCAGCCTGCAGGTGACGATGTCATAAATCTGGTGGTAAGTTGCCAGTACTTTCCACCAGGTACAGGTACGGTTTACCTTCCCAGCCAGAGAGCAGCACCGCCCTTTAACCATTAGTGCTTGGTGACAGAAGAACATGTGTGCGAACAACCTGCCCAAAGTTGTTATCTGACAGAGCACCAAAAGAGATTCAAACCAGGGACCTCGTGATCATCAGTCTGGCACAATACTGTTGCACCAAAGAGCTACGTAATGCATGTAGTAATTGTTTATTCTTGTTTTGCAGTTGCAGCAGTACTGTAGTACTAGTTTAGGAGTAGTAGTTGTGCCACAGCTTTTGTACATTGTGTTATTGATATTTACAGGTAGTATACTTCACACTGGTTGAATAAAAACATGACCTGCACAGAAACTACTCGTACGAGTGAAATTTATCGGTAACTCGTACTCATATGTATGTGAATGGCCGCCACTGAAATACATGCAAACTCGTGTTTGCCGGAACTCGTATACGGGAACCCGTACCGTGCCGGACTCGTGTTTATGTGAACGCAGCCTTAGTCAGTCAATCAATCAGGTTTATTGTATTGAAAGATATCGTACACACAAGGAAAAAAAGGTTGGTATGGTTCTGGTTTTAAAAAACTGTACTCAACTCAACCGTCCTTAATTCTTTTCAGTTGGTTCTGCTTAGTATTCGCAGAACTGCCCAACTGGCTGTTTACAAGAATTGCAGTCAACAAGTGAAGTGCAAATGCACGCATCTAAAAAATAAATTAAACTTTATGCAGATGTAACAGTTGCACAAATCATTTCCACAGGGTTGCTGACTAGTGGATTGTTGTTACCAGAAACTACAGAAATGAATCAGATCCATGTCAATTCAAAGCCAAAAACTACAATTTTTAATGAAAACGAACCCACAACAATTCCAAACCGAGAACTGTGGTTACTTAATCAACCAAACTGAAACCAAACCGAACCAAACTTCAAAAATACCATTTCACACGGCCATGTTATTAGCAGCTGTGGCAGTAGTAGTGATTTAGTAGAAGCAGCATCAGTTGTTGTACTTGCCTGCATGCTGTGGTGCTGCTCCTGCCACTGGTTGTTGTGTTGTTTGTCTCTTAATTAGTTTGACATCAGGAGCTTTCAGCACTACACAATGCACATCACCTTATCAATATAACCATGCCAGTGTTACTCGATTCCACAGGGTAGTGTAGTGATGCGGTTAAAGTGATAAGACGTAAGATCTGACAATCACGTTACTGCAAAAATTTTCACACAGTCTGCGGATAAAATAATTGTGTAAATCAGTTAATATTTGGCACAGTTATCGGCAAAAAGTTTAGTGGACATTTTTATGGCCAATGGTAAAGCCGTTACATGATTCTACACAGGTTTGACCCAAACCATTGACTGATCAGTTCATCTGATGCAATAGTGAACCACCCATGATCTTCTTCGTGCATGCTCTGCCCTGAGGCAGGTTCCGTTGACTCCAACCGACCCGGCTTTCCACCCCTTTCTTTAGCTCCTCATAACTGATCTTGTTGTCATCTTGCTGCATGAATAGATCCAACATCTTCCTTCTCTGTTTTCCTTGTGTCTGTTCTCCTTCTGTCTTCCCCTCTAGCACAGTCTTCAGAAGACAGTCATGTCTTAGAACATGTACTATCCAGTTGGCTTGTTGTTGCTTGATGACGAGAATGTTGTTCTTGCACCAGACTCAAAACTTCGACACATGTGTTGTCCAGCTGATCCTCTCCATCTTGCACCAGATCCACATCTCAAAAGCTTGTATATGTTTGATGTCTTTTTTTCTAAGTGTCCACGTCTCTGAGCCACAAAGAGCTACACTCCTTCCTAGTGCTTTCACCATCCATTTCTTTAAGTCCTTTCAGATGTTTTCTCGTAGTAATTGTCCTCTTCTCATGAAAGCTACTTTTGCCATTGCAATTCATTTCTTGATCTCCTTATCACATCAAGCATCTTCAGTAAGCAAACTTCCCAAGTAGCAGAATTCATGAACGTGTTTTAGTTCAGTGTTTCGATGCCAGATTGGTACTTTCTTTGGCTGACCTTTGGTAAACATCATTACTTTTGTCTTCTTCAGGTTTATACGCATTTCATAGTCTTCAGATATCCTCTCTAATGCTTCCATCATTCACTGCAAACCTTCTTCGAAACTGGCCATCATTGCTTGGTCATCAGCAAAGTGTATAGCCTGTACTAATCGTCCACCAGTCACTACTCCATCCACTACACTGTTAAGCGTTTCAATCAATGCTTCTTGGATATAGATGGAAAAAACTCTAAAATTTTATTTACGGAACATTCAGTCACACCACGACCTTCAGCATAGACCATTGACTTAGAAATGCAAAACAAAAAAGCATCAGTTTCACAAAAACATATCACAAAACAAAATCATAAACGAACAAACAAACAAAATATCAGTAAATCAATGAAAGAATTAATTAATAAATCAACCCACCAATCAATTAATTAAAAAGTCAAATCAACCAATTAATAATGCAATGAATTAACTAATTTAGGCTTAATCAAACACTAAATCATTAATCAAAATACAGTCCCCAGCAGAGTGGTGAAAACATAAAAACCAGATGAGGAAGACAATTATTGCTAAGACACTGACTTCGTAATAGGATGCGAGAGCAGGCTTCACAGTTCCAGTCATCAAGGGGAGTCATGAGGGCACTGCAGGCGAGATGTGTGCCCTGAGAGCCACACGAGTCACACAGCATTACCTCCCAGCAACTACAACACAAACAACTACTACACGTAAAGACACTAGTGCAACTACAACTGATACACAGATGACTACTACAATACAGGTGAGATGTGTGCCCTGGAAACCACACGAGTCACTCCCACAAACAACTATTACAGCTATGACTACTAGACTATAGTGTTGTGCGATACCTTTGATACCTCGATAAGTATCATGAGCAGCAACGTTTCGATATCAGTATCAAAGAAGTCTCGATATATCGCAGTGCCATGATACTGCCAAGTATCGTGATGATACCAGTTTTGATATAACACAGTTTGCAATTAAATCGCTCTATTATTGACAACTACTGCACAATGCGTGACAGCAACGAAGAAAGTATGTCACACTAAAGCTTGTCAGACACATAGTAAACATGTATTTTTAAGCGAGGCGGCCCGGTGGGGCCATCCAAACGTTGCGGGTGCAGGAAAACTTTACCCCCCTCTCGACGTGCTTGTGGACCAACATTTCATACAAACTTCCGATCTTGTGATAGTATCGCGATACTCGATATCTGAGATAGTATCGTTATCGTGGCTGTAACTTATTGCACAACACTACTAAACTCCTGATGACTACAATATGTCAGACAACTAAAGCAACTACAATCACTATAACAATTTCCACTACAACTACGCCAAGAGGTAGTAAGAAACATAGTAATTAAATCCCACTAATAAATATATATGACCATTAGTATGATGGTGATTAAAAAGTGGAAAATACATGCTTTAGGTTAAATTAAGCACAGCATTATACCAAGAAAACTTAACAATAAGCAATGTTGATACTAACGTGTCAAGTAAATTGGCGTGACGACCCTGAGGACAGCGACACACAGATACATCGCACTGACAGTGACGCTCCAACAGGTCATTGAATGCATCGTTCTCCATTTCCCACGCAGCATCCCTGTCATTATAACACATGATAATACTACTACTGGTAGACTGAGCCGACGATATCGACGAATCTCTGATCACAAATGATTTCTTGATCTGATGCTTGATGCACATGCACGCCCACAGATGTCGTACAGCTACTACTACTACTACAGGGTGGGCCAACAAAAAACCAGACCTGTTTGAGCGTTAATAACTCAGCAGTGGTTACCTGTAGAAAGGCGTGTGATATGTCAAAAGTTTTAAAATGTTGCAGACAAAAAGGGCCCAACTTGCATAGCAAATCATTTAAATATTCTTTGCCTAATTTGCATAAATCTTCATTACCCCTGAAATTAGGCATTTGCCTGGCCACAGACAGAATTTAGGGGTGACAAATATTTATGCAAATTAGGTAAAGAATATTTAAATGCTTCATTAGGCAAATTTGTCGTTTATTCTTTACAGCATTCTGAAACTTTTGACATATCACATGTCTTTCTACCACTAACCATCGCTGAGTTACCATCGCTGAGTTATCAATGATTAAACGGGTCCGGTTTTTTTGGCCCACCCTGTACAATACTAATACACACCACAGTAAAAATGACACTCCAATATATCAGCGAATGCATCATTCTCCATCTATTTCCCATGCAGCGTCCATGCCATTAAAGCATATGATACTATTAATACAGCTACTACGGCTGCTCCTACTATTACTACTTCTGTTGCCACCACACTATGCTGCTGGTGCTGGTAAACGCATCAGACCAAAATGTTGACTTAATCTGAAAAAAAGCAGGTAATTCAGATGATTTCAGACGTCTGTCATATCACTCTGCCTACTTCATAATGCTTTATGTATGTGACTTTAATCAAAACTTTAAAGATTAGAATTTTATTAATCGTTAAAATTCTTTAATGACTAGCTGTATGATTAATCATTAATGATTTCCATGGAAGCAGCTCCATGATTCAGAGGTTCTATAGTAGATATATTTTTTGTTACAGATATTGACTTAATCTCCATAATAAGTTTAATCTCAACTGCTAGCTCTTCCTAGAGGTCAGGTTTCAGGGTTATGGGTTACGGCTAAGGTGAGTATTAGTGAAAGTTCATTTTTTTGCAGGATTTCTACACCTATTGATTATTAAATTCTATGGTGAAGCATCAGCACACATTTTCCACAGCTCTACTTATTAGGCGACAGCACAGAAAAAACAAATGCAGTCACTAACTGGTCGGGAATGTTAATTCCAAACTTCAACATCTCCGCCTGGAACTGATCGCGGTTATTGCACAGTGGACACTTGAAGTGATGCATCCCGGAAAACGTCGCTTGTTGCTACACACAAACAGATGAATGAGGACATCAACTACACCATGACTCAAAAATACATGCCACTTTCACTGCTGAATAACTCCGTGAAACATTCGCCAATTTTGATAACTTTTGGCATGCAACATCACGAAGAAACTTGACGCAAATGATGAGTTTTGACCACCTCATCTTAATACTGTTGCTGCACTACCTTGTAAAATGCAGAGTTTGGCCATTTACAACAATAAATTCATACTGGGTAATATTATCAAACTGGTCAAAGTGTCACGAAGTTATTCAAAAAATAACCACACATTTTTTGAGACATAGTGTAGAAGCCATCAGAGATCTCACGAACTGTATCATGCATCGTGCTGCCATCTGGCGAATAAGACAGAGGCAAATGAAATAAACCAAAATAAACCTGCTCTGTACACCTCACAACATAAACTGAACTGTTGTGCTGTAGTCCACGCAATGGAAAGGAAACTACACTGTGTCCCAAAAAAGCATCCTCGACATTTTTGACTGTAACTTGAAAACCAATTAACAGATTTTGATAATTTTTGGTCCTTTGATGGCAAGTTGTGTCAGGAATATTCTTACCAAAAATCTGGTAATTGGTTTTCAAGTTACAGTTGAAAATGTTAGGGATGTTTTTTTTGGAACACAGTGTAAAATGAGATTTCAGTTCAATTCAGGCAACAGAAAAGAATGCTTTGTACTAGACACTATATGTTTACGCTGTATGTCCCAATGATGCAGACTATAAAATGCAACAGCAGGTGGCCGAAAGTGTGTCATAATGCAATGACGATGCCAGAAAGTCGTGAAGCGCACCGCAACTAAAATAAGTAAAATGTTGAACATGAGTGCATCTCTAGCCGATTTATATCTATGGTCATGTAGTTTTATCTATGTAAAATGTGTTGCATCATTCGTGACGTCATTTCAATCGAAAATTTTGACAAACGAAGCAATTGAAGTGCGGTCGATACGGCAGGCAAAGAATTGACAAGGGAACAAAAAACAATTATTATAAAATTAAGTGACAGTAATTCTGACCAAGAATTCATTTCGAATGCGTACGGAAGTTTCTGAAGTGATGGAAATGTTGACAAAGCGTAGAAAAGTGGCTTCAAACTGGCAGACCACCGAATCTGATTGAAGGAGCGATTGGAGAATAATTCGTCATGTTAAAGCGAACAGAAAAAAGACATCTGCTGAAATTATAAACTATACAAATGATATACTGACTCAACAATTATCACCATGTACTCTACGACGTCGTTTGCATTCCTGTGGTTTAACCCGACGGAAAATTTGGAAGCAAACTGTAACAAGCAAAATGAATTAACCTCACCATGTGTTTTGGTGTAGACAGAAGCTGAGCTGGAAGGCAGATAACTGGAAATCAGTTGAATTTATAGACGAAACTCAGATAGTAACAGGACAGGATAGAAAAGTCAAGGCTACATTTGGAGAAGGCTACACGAAGTCTGGAATCTCGAATGTCTTGAGAGGCAGCTACAGCCGAAATATATCACCATGTTCTGGAGTTGTATTTGCTATGAAAAAGTGGTTACTTTTGTACCAATTGGCAGAAATATTGACTGCTGTAATTATGTGAATGCACTCGATGCAAATTTGTAGCCAGGTGTGTGCAAACATTTTGTTGGAAAGCACTTCTTTTAGCAGGATGACAGCCCCTGTACATCTCTCAGTATTTACTCATCTGTGGAAAAAAGAAAATCACATTTTGGGTTTATGTGGTCAGCACAATGACTAGACTAAAATATTATTGAAAATATGTGGGAAGTCATAAAATCTCATGTGCAGAACAAATTATCAGCTATTAACTCTCGACAGGACCCTATCAATTCTGCTCCAACAACCTGAAGCAAAGTTCATTAAACCTCTATTCGTCAGCTCTACGCATTCATTATGCGATGAATTTGTTCTGTTATTGCACAAAAAAGATTTATAACAAAATTCAGAAATGTCAGGTAAGCGCTTTTGTGGAAATAATGTTGTTTACAATGTTTGAGTTTAACTGGCAAAAAACGAATCAAGCGTTTGCGCCACTGCCATTATGACACACTTTTGGCCACACACTGTAGTCAACATTCTGTGCAGTAGTAGGTTGCTTTAGCAACTGCAACAACAAATATTACTACTACAGATACTACAACTACTGCTATATAACAGCTGTAGTAGACAGGTCACAAGTTGCGAAAAGATGTAAAGTTACAAAAGATTGATACTTAGCAAAAACATGAACAAAAGTTTGGTGGAAAGTTCTACATTTCATGGACTACAGTACAGTCTCAGTGTAGTCAGTTGCTTTGGCAGAATGCTACCATTAACAACTACAACAGATACTGCTACTAAACTACTGCAACAACTTCTAATACTACAAATATTACAACTACTACTAAAACTACAACTGGCACTGCCACTGCTGCTGCTGCTGCTACTTCTACTACAAGTACAGTGTACCTGGAGACATTCACGGTGCAGTAGTTCACGCTGGCAGCATGGAACAAGCAGCACATCGGTGTTAGGAATCAAACTCTCCAGCTCAGTCATACAGATAGCACATATCGGTGACATGCGACGACGTTTATGTGGAGACGGAGCAGCCTGCTCAGGCCTGTGATCCATGCAGTAACAACTACAACAACACACACAACTACACAAATACTGCCACAACTCATACTATTACTACTACAACTGCCTGCTGAGGTATGTGATCCAGGCAGTAATAACTACAACACTACAAATCACACTACTACTACTGCTGTGCTGAGGTCTGTAATTCATGCAGCAACAACTACAACACACACGTTATTACTTCTACAAATACTACTACAACTCATACTATTACTACTACAACTGAGGTCTGTGATCCATGCAGTAACAACTACAACACACATTACTACTATAGATACAACTACCATACTGCTACTATAACTACACTGTGAGACATAAAACACACACCAAAATTTATCGATCACAACTTGAATATAGATTATCAGATTGTAATAATTTTTGGTATACATATTCCAGACACAGCTGGCCATCAAATGACCATTCATGTTCCTGTTTCACCTAACATCTGTTTCAGCACTATCTGGAGAAGAAAGAACAAGCACAATATTACATCTTCATTCAACGAAGTATTATAACTTCATTCAAAAAAACACATTCAGCACATTTTGTCTGAATTTCTAGCACTTTGGCTGACAGTTTATCCAATTATCCATTTGTGCAACTGCTGACAGTAAATATTCAAAATATTGGCCATATGTAGTAGCAGGTTGTTTTAGCAACTACAACAACAGATATTACTACTACAGGGAGAGAGACACAATCTTCATTCGTTGATAGCAGTGTTGATAATGTTCTGCTCTAGACTTCAACAATTTGCTTCTCGAGTTAATTTATATTCCTAAGCAGCATCTCATAAACTCACTGCTTCATAACACTGCAAATACTGTTGAATGGACTGTGATAAGGCTGTTATGGGCTACAAATCTGAAGTGTTAAAATTTACTGTTTTTTTCTTTATTACAACTTGTGTTGCATTTGTTATGTTTCCCCGGGTAATGCAGATACAGATGTTAGGTGAGTAGAGAATATGAAAGGCCATTTGATGATTTAGTTGTGACAGAAATGTTCATACAAAAAATAAAATTTCCTATCAATAGTATCACTGATGGTTTTCTGCATTTTTGTTCAGTTTAATGCTGATTTCATGTGTTTTCATTTCCCCAGGTAGTGCAGAAGCATATGTTGGAAGAGATGGAAACTTGAATAGTCATTTGATGGCCAGTTGTATCAGGAATAGTTTTAGCAAAAATTATTAAAATCCCATGATTCGTTTTCAAGTTATGATTGATAAATTTTGGTGTGTTTTTTAAGCCTCACACTGTATAACTACAACAATGTCAATTTCTGCAACAATATTTTTAAAAATCTATTTTATTAAATTTTTATTTCATTACTAAAATGACAAAATAAATTTCAACTACAATTTTGCAAAAGTTCACTTGGCAGAGATGTGCACTCTCACAAGCACCTTGTAGTTCACCTAGCAGCTAAATTCTACTAGATTATCAAACACAATTATTATAAAAATGTATCGAATGTCATGATAGTGACTAAATACCGGAACGTTCCAAAATACTGAGCAAGAACTCCGTTCTCGAGACCACACGGGAAATGAAACGACATTCGACAAGATTTCACAAAGCACCCGACCGATGCACCACGGAGGTCACAAAACCTGCATCGCTGTATATAAAACAGTAACAACATTGACGACATAGCGATCAATATATAAACTGAATGTAAAGTGAAAAAAATGTAGTATTTCCCAAGCCCATACAGTAACGCTGACATCAGCTTCTTTAGCCATGAGCCAGGCACCAGTTTACACTGCCAGACTACAGATGTGGGGCTAATGCATCGCACAGTGTGCATGCTAACATCCCAGCTTTTACTAGTACTGGTACTGAGGGTGAGGCATAAGATGCATTCTCATTCACAATGTATGAAACGATAACCTCAAACACCAGAGATGTGCAGTGTGCACGAGACCCGAGCCGAGATCCGAGACCCATGTCTCCGAGACAAAGATGAGACCAAGACGTTGCAGCTTCCAAGACGCTGGCCGAAACCTAAAAGCGAGTCTCGGGAGCTTCAACGTCTTGCCGAGACGTTTTCCATGACGTATGGTGAAACACATTACCAATGGAAAAAATTATACGGATTAATTAGCTCGCATCATGGTAAGCGCTTTCTATTTGTGATATTGTGGGCTTTGCACTTTATTTTGACAATTATCACTGAATAATTAACGGCTTGCACCATAAAGAATTGCAACTGCAGTGCTGTAGACATGAACCATTCTGTTTATCGCAATTTGCAAGCAACTGAAATTAGTAAACTACAGCCGATTATAGCCTTATAGTGCCTACGTTGACTACATTTGGCTGATAATATTCATTCTGACATCACACACTTTATCTTCATTGCGAATAGGTCATTTTATGACGAAAAAAGACTGACATGACATAATTCTGCTTTATGATAAATAAGTAAATGAAAGAGTAAAAACACTGCAAATGAATACGTCTAAGCCACAAATGTCATGCTGGTTAGTATCGCTCTAACTGCAGCTACAGTATGCACGGCACGCGCCTGCACAAAACGTCTCGACAAGACGCAATGGCCCGAGGCCCGAGACGAGACCTACTTTGCCGAGACTGAGACTTATTGCCCCGATACCAAGACAAGACCTGAGACGCATCGGTTCGAGACCGAGACGAGACGTTAGTACGTCTCGAGACCGAGATGTCTCGACCGAGACCACATCCCTGTCAAACACTGCAACAAAGTGTGGTCATAACAAATTTAACTTTTTAAAGTTACTGCAGCAGTAATTAGCAAATATAATGATACCCATAGATCCAAGATCAAAAAAAACATGAATCACCACCAAAATCCAACCACTTCTTCCGTAAGCCCATGCCCAACCCCTACCCATAATATCATATGCTGTTCATGACCTCTCGAGATATCCTGCCAACAAACAAATAAATAGATGTAATAACAGTAACAATAATAGTAAAAGCGGTAATAAAAACTTTAAAATATAACACGTTTTTTCCGGTATTTATGATGAACTGCCTGACATAATAGCAACTATAAAAGTAGAAAGTTCTGCCTAGGAATTTACAGCTTTATTCTTACCTCTCTGTGAGAACTTCAGCAGTAAAGGAAAAATAATACTTAAAAACAGTAGCTCTGCACAGAAACGATGATTGACTTGTCATATTGTAATTTTTGTGCATAAAATTTAAAGTCACAATAAACGCAATAATAAGCAACTTTAAGAAACCGATGTGCATGAATTACCAGGAAGTGTGCCCTGCGAGCCTCTTTCAAGATGTCTGCCTCAACAAAGCCCCATAGACCAGACTGGTTTTCACCAAGTTGAGCAAGTCCACTTGAAAACAACTGTGCATAGCACACCAATCACACAGCGTGACATCACAAATAGTAGCAGCAGCAGCATAAGTCATCATCATCATCATCATCATCAAGTGATCTAAGTGGGAGCCCCCCTGTGTGGGTCACAAAAGCTGTAGAATAAATATGTCTCCGTTCATACTATGATTGTGCGAGTACACACTACCTTAGTTAATATTATATTTGTGTATACATTAATGCAGGCAGCTATGCTAGTAAACAGTTTAAACAGTTGCAATGCCTCGCATGTAAAGTCAACAATGCAGTTTCTCTGACAAGGTTTACCCTGCTTGACTTTTCCAAACTTTCGATCAATTCCCCGACTCTGCTTTCACAGCTGTCTCTCAGCCATAAGTAGCAATTGTACAGTCTAATAAAGTGAACAATGACAAAAACGTACAGCGCAGTAGTAATGGATGGAGATGTTACCATTTGACCTCTTCTCCCCACAGATTTCAGTGTCATCTCGGCCACAGAAAACACACACTGAGTTGTTGACTGCAAAGTACATACAATCTATTAAACTGACATCATAATTACATATATGTGTGTGCGCTTCGGCGTGAGACACGCGTACGTTTTCGTCATTTATATTTTGCTCATTTCTGACATTTCTGTGCGGTCTCGATACTTTCAAACGTCAGCTGAAGACATACATTTTTTTTGCGAAATATTGACGACAAAATGTATTAAGCGCATTAGAGATCTTTTTGAGTATGCGCTATATAAATTTACACTTTACTTACTTACTTACTTACATTACATAAAAATACGATGTCACAATGGGCGACTTCACTTTTTGACTTAGACTTTCACTGAGCCTTTTAGCTGAGCCAAAGCTAAAGCTGAATGCTAAAGTCTGTACTTAGACCAAAGTTCAACTAAACGATTAAAAATGGCAGAAAACCGGTAAACCTAACAGAAAATAAATCAACCAGTTACGCTTGAACTTGCTTATTTAATTGCGCTGCACACGCAAATGACGTAATTATGTAGCGTCTTACGTCAGCGTGTAGCCATTATGGCGTTTATTTTTGGTACCAGACTGTTTTAATTTACTAAACTATCCAAGTTAGTCGCCATGTTTTCACTCAGCGAAATCACTTTACTTTTTGACTTAAGTAGGTACTTAAACCGAAGTTTAGGCTCAGCGAAAGTCTTAGCGAAAGTCTAAGTCAAAAAGTGAAGTCGCCCAATGTATCCAGAGGCAGTAACAAAAACAGCAGACTAAACAAACAACCAAACACACAACCAGAGTACCCAGGTAGCTTTTTAAACCCTATAGATGTAAATGAAGAAAGTTTTGGGGAACTTTATGTTAATTTTTAAATTTTGTTGCACATTTTGGATTAGCAGTACCAGACCAGTGAAATAAATGTGTTTGATTCTAACTCAGTTGATTTAATATGTGCACTAACTTTGGATTAACTACAAAAACATAAACTCAGTACTAAGATTCAACCAACAGTTAGCTTATGTTATTATTTGGCAGTAAAATCAAATACTTCGGACAACTAACAAATGATCTAAAAATATGCCCATATTGTGAGAGCACAGACAGTAGACTAAAATTAAGAACACTGGAACACTGTTATTATTACAACAGCTAATCTAGAGATTAGCTGTTGTAATACAGTGTTCCAGTGAAGAGCTTATGAAGAGCTTCATAAGGTGGAGGCCTTGACAACATTTAACCTGTAAACCTTCAGAATAACAATTATAGAACTTTTCAGAGTTTGATGACACACCATGCCTCCTCTAGTAGGTATATCAACTGTCGCTGGCAGTCAGACAGTGTAAAAACAAACACGTCAACATCGACCAGATTATGTGACATATACGACAACAAAAATAATGACTAACTTAGTTGTGACGCTTGCTGCTGCACTGCTTCGTCGGTCATAATGCACTTTAATTCTGTAACAAGACAAACATCGATCAACATGGCAATAACAAACAGGGTTTAGAAAGTTCAGTCTGCATTTTTGAAATACACGAAACAGTTAGCTTTATTGATCTTACCTTACCTCTGGGGTGGACAGGCTCTAACACCTGCCCAGTGCAGAAGCTGCATCAGTTTGGCCCAATGCACATTAAAGTTTATTAAATTAAACAATTTAAACCAAAGTTTTTTAGTTGAGCCCAAGTTTCTTAAAAAGGCCAAACTTGTTGCTAAAATGCCAAAACTTACCAAAAGATGCACCTTCAAGGTAACCCTCACATCTCGATTTAACTAACTGAAGATTTATCCCTCATTTCAAAAACCAGTCATTATAAAGAAGTACCATGCCGTAAAACTTTGAACAGAAACCCCCGCCTTTTATTGAGCCTCCATCCTCTATTAGTACGAGTTGCCTTGACCCTTGGCCTGTATCTGGGACTCAGCCTTTAAGCAGCAGGACACAGTTTCTATCAAACGATATCAATCGTTGTTTTTTTGGTGACTGATGCATTAGCATATAGCAGCTACTGCACAAGTTTCACCTTGCTTGGAATTACTGCTTCACAGAACATCGACCAGATGCTTGTTGGTCAAAGAATGCCAAGCCACTTTTATGTTACAGCAATATTCTGCCTACCTCACTGCTATTAGCCAAAGTAAGACATATTCCACTGACCTGTATTCGGGACACGAGGTAAATACAGGATCTGGCTTCAATTCAAAATTTAATGATGACCACGGTCTTGAAGTTAAAAATTAAATTACACCATCACCTCAAATTTAACAAAAAATTCATATAAGTTTTTATTTTCTATCCTCTTTTGCCAATGCACTGTTAGTATTGGCTTGTCAAATTTGGCATCAATTTGTTTCCGCCAAGGTTGTGGATAGCATACCAGCAGCCAGCACTGCAATAAAAATTTCTTCCATCACCAACAGTCAGTACAAAATCCACATAACTTAAGAGATTACACCAATTTCATGTACTGCCGTAAGAGACTGAATGCGGTAATATAATGCACCCATCAGTGTATCATACCACCACAGACAGTGGGACACATGCCCTCATGGCATGCGGCCACTGACAAGATCAACCCTACCAATGCCATGTATCACGCCTGTACAGCAGTCGGCCAGTCCAGTACTCTAGTGTGGCATCAAATAACGGATTCGCTCAAGTTATAGTAGACGACCTTTTGTCTAGCTATCCACTAGCTTACACCGTAACACTTAACATGTTTCAAACAGTACACGCGTAAAAACGTGCAGCTGTTGTTAAAATATATTGTCAACAACATCGACAGCGTAAATCAACGTTTACATACAACTGTTATACAAAAAAGCACGAAAAATGCAAAAAAATTTAAAGCTCGCGCATACAGTTCCTTCCACGGTCCTCAAGGTAAACAACAACAACAAGCTAGATTATTATCGCTAGCCGGCCGCAAATGCGGGTAATTAATTACGGTACAGAATACAGATTCGTTGTTTTACATACTTGTGTACGATTTCAACTTCGAGTTTCTTTTTATTCACTCTTGTTAGTCCGCCCGAAAACTAGGGATGCGCTTTTCGGTTAATTTCAAAACCGGTTAACCGAAACTACTAACCGGTTTGTAACCGGTTAACCGAAAATGGCCGATCTGCAAATTTAGCGGCGTAGCTGGCCGGGGTATTCGCCCC
>Ga0209367_1001663_pt1 | contig 27918 bp, 23 predicted proteins | sample WorMetLIZISLAND2_FD_187412 | JGI IMG/M metagenome (GOLD analysis project Ga0209367, IMG submission 187412) | Marine gutless worms symbiont microbial communities from Max Planck institute for Marine Microbiology, Germany - Olavius geniculatus... ...
ATCACACCTTTGAAACAGTGTTACTGCTGCAAAAAAATACGTTACGCAGACTTAAACCCCCAAAGATCACTGAGGCCCCCAGCAATTTACTGAAATGATGCCACTGACGTGATGCCACGGCTGACACCGGCATTAATGATCAACTGATCAAAATGCAGAGCCCAGTGCATTCATGGATAAAATGTGTTTTGAGCTCATCAATCATTTATTTCGTTGTCTGCTGTTTTCAGCGTAAAATGTTTAATACCACAAAATTATTAAGTCCCATGGTGTTTATTTGTGGAATTCATAATGCACAAGTGAGCAATCTGATACTGATAATCGTTGTGTAATGTAATAATTTTGAGCATCTGCGTTTTGCATGGTAGTGCGTTGACATAAATTACGCGAGGTGGACAATGAGTGTACCTTACATAATTTTATCGTCTTGGCTGTCCGTGTGCCAAAAATTATCAAATTTGGTGAAAATTTGACAAAGTTCTGGCAAATACAAGTTGGATCACTTTTTTGGCACACCCTGTAGATATGCTAGCTCTCGCGCGTAAAAACCTGTGGAAAAAACATTGTGAGAAATATTCCAACAAGTCACATAAATTTTAATTACTTCATAATAATGCCAAAAACAACAACAAACTTACTACATAGCTACCAGTATTATTTCAAGACAAGCCATGACAGTTAGGACCAAATTCATCGAAAGAATCAGTCATTCAATGCAAGCAACAGTTGTAAGTGCAAACAATTTACTGTAATCTGTAGTAAAAACCTGGCACAAAGGTCGATGAGCATAACAGCTTGAAGTTCAGCTGGCGACATGCCGATAAACCGAGAGAATGAGAAACAACCACTTCCATCATCTCCTGAAAGACATTACAAACAGCCACTGACATCATTATAACTGATTAACTACAGGGTGTGCCAGAAAAATGACCCAAATTGTTTTTGTCAGAACTTCGCCAAATCTGCACCAAATTTGATGCAAACTTAATGCACAGATAGCCAAGACGATAGAATTATGTAAGGTGCACTCACTGTCCACCTCACACAATTTATATCAACGCACTACCATGTAAAATACAACTATCTCAAAATTATCTCCTTTGTCAGTCTTTTAAGAGACTGGTTCTTGCCACAAAAACACATCCCAGTTGAACAAAACCAAAAAGTTATGTTTAAGCTAAAAACAGCTGTTCTCAGTCCAGTACATAAAATTCAGAGAAAAATTTGGCACTGCAACTGCAACAAATGCAACCAACATTACACAATGGAAAACATCTGCTGTTTGTAACAAACCTTGCCGAGGAAAAAGCGAGTGATGAATGTAGGCAGCGTGAAAGATATTTAGCTGATTGCAGAGCAGATGCTTACGACTCGGCAGACACGATTCAAGTATTGCTGTTACCACACACAGACAAAACAATTAGCTATCAACAAGCCACATGACTCCTCAGCTGAACTTTGGCCATTAACAAAAAATCCTGTAAAAGCATTCATCTCCCATCCACACTTTACCTATACTATATGCAAAGTTTCAAAAAAAAAAAACTTGACATCTTTTGTATTTCCTAAAATATTATATAATAATCATCCACCCAACTTGAACTGACTTAATGTGACACCGAAAATAATTTACACATAATGCAGCTGACACTACGGCACTACACTCTCAGTTAAATACTAAATAACAAGAACAGCTACAAAAACAACACCATGAAAACAGGTTCACCAAAAAAATAAACTATCAACAGCAAAAAACACATATGTACACAATAAGCAAGAAATGTGACAACTATTTCTACTACACATCACAGATGCATTTAGTACCTTCGTGGTAGACAAGCTTTGGCAAAATGAACGGCTCTACATGCATGTGAAATGGCGATCGGACTTCTCTACGTTCAAACAAATCCGGATGATTGCAAACCTGGCAGCATCAAAACTCAATGACAGGTTATCATGCGTCAAATGCAACGTAACAAACTCTAAAATAACTAACAACAGTCAACATGGAGACTGGGCTTTCATGTGTATAGAAATGGAGCACAAAAAATTCACATTCAAACTTGGCATTGGTTTAAGGCACTCACTATTCCATGCTTGCCAAATCTCGTGCAGGGAAACACTGGCAACTGTCACAGCACGTTTTTTGTAGGCTTTGACACCACAAACAGTACCAAAAGCACTGGAGGCAATAAAAAATGAACACAATGTATTATCACTAGCACGTAACATTAGAGTCATTATCTCCGCCAAGTGTGAACGTTAGTGAACATTGGAGGAGATTATGAGATTGGTCATTCTGTTCTTCATTGTGTGTGTGTGTGTGTCTGTCTGTGTACATGTCTTTGCGGCACCATATCTCCACAACGGTGCCAGATAGATGCATGGTCGCAATGTAGTAGTAGTAGTAGTTGTAATGTTAAATTACTTCACTTGGCGGACATATGCACTCTTCCAAGCGCCTTCTAGTTTCCATTAGGAAACTCGCAGACAATATGTTTAGTCAAATTCGAGCAACTATAAGGTTGCAGTTGCACCTCACATTTGGCAGCTCTCCTATCGACGATGTGTGCTATACAAATTCTCTTACTTACTTCCATATTTATTGCACAAGGACTGAACAGACAGTGCACCTTTCTAAACTGCATGACAAGGTTCATGAGACTGTTAGCTGCGGAGCCTGCTTTGTCAGATCCAGTTGTTGATGATTGCAACAAGTCTTCTATTGATATCTTGTTCTTGATCGCCTGATACAATAGCTTCTGACGAACAGTCAGCGGACAGTATACCAGCACCTCAATCTGCAACGTGCAGATGTCGGCTATAGAATTAATCTAATTGCATCCAGCTAAGTTATTTGTCAGTGACAACATATAGATGCTATGGAGCCCAATGCTACAGACTTGGTAAGACAAAACTGATTTCCCATAGACTAACGCACATAGATCAAATTGATGATATGCTGCTACAATCAAGATTGAATAGCATCTAGGTTTTCTGCAGCACATGGGCTGCAACAGAACAATTGTTTCTAACCGTGTCTCAGAAGAAAACAGTCAAAATTGTTTTTGACATAACTTCGTCAAATGTCAACTAACTTTGATAATTATGCAAGATGTATTTATTTTCCACCTCACCTAATTTCTGTCAATGCACTACCTTGTAAAACATACATGCTCCAAATTGTTGCATGTTGTTGTCTCAAGTAAATGTTGTAATGACTTAATTCAGCACAAAAACACTTAAATGTGAATTATTTAGCAGAATTATAAACGTGTATAACCAATCATTTGGAAAATCATCAGCATTTATGCTCAAAGTGTGCCCAGCATACACAGACACAATGGCTTTAATGCAACGCCATTGGCTGATAGTGGAATCAAAGGCTGACTGATCAAATGGCATTCACTTATCGATTAGACATGTTTTAAGCTCATCAGTCAGCTATTTTGTTGTCTGCTGTTTTTGCCATAAAATATTTGATACCACAAAAATATTAAACCACGTGGCACCCTCTGTCAAATTGATGATGCAAAAGTGAGCAATCTGATACAAATAACCACAATGCAATGTAACAATCTGGAGCATCTGTGTTTCACACGGTAGTGCGTTGACATAAATTGGGTGAGGTGAAAAATTAGTGCATCTTGCATAATTTTATTATCTTGGCCATCTTTGTGCAAAAAATTATCAAACTGATGAAAATTTGACAAAGTTATGACAAAAACAATTTTGACTGGTTTTTTGAGACACAGTGTAGTTTATGCAGCAAGATAAATGCAGTTTTAGTTTTGCACATCAGAGTTACAAAGATCAAGCAAGTTCCAAACAATCCAAGTAAAAATTTTGTGGTAAATTTAAAAAACATTTTTACACACTACAGCAAAGAGAAACCCTGCAAAAATAAAATATCAAGATTAGGAGTACTGTTAACTATAAAGACATCGGAATACATACATAAACAAGAAAAGGCAATGCACACGAAACAACGCATACCTTGTCGGACAGCTCGTTTTCGACGTCCTTTTTGATACGCCGCAGCATAAATGGCTTGAGTATCATGTGTAGTCGACTCAGCTGATCTGCTCACAAAACAACTTTCCGCAAACTAATGATGAATATACATAAGCAGTGTCGACAGAAATATAATCATACTATTTAACTGCACAAGAATAACCTAGGACAATACACAAATGTTAACCACAGTACTTCTAAATAACGTTCACTTTTTGCTTCTGAAAAATTTGGAATCACAAACTGCCTTTGAATATCATTCTAGGCAGTCAGCAGTTTTTATTAGGCTAGTAATGGCTATTTAAATCAACTTAGCTGAGGCAACATTTTTGCACACACAAACAGTGAAATTTCAAAGAACTCAGATTATTGTCCACATCAACCCTTATCTGCACATCATGAGTAACTTACTTTCATCAAGACCGGACTGTTTCTCAACGTGGCTCTCAATGTCCTTTGAAAACCACTCCGTGAATTCTTCGTGTGAGTCGAACAGCGTCGGCATAATGAAATGCAGCAGTGCCCACAGCTGACATGACACACAATGTCAGAGTCACATCGTTCGCTCAACAGTATCAACTGAATCCATCTGTGCTAATCTGTAGCAAATGACCAAATCTTAAACATCTCGAAAACTTAAAATAACACTAAAAATCATGAACAATAAATCAACTGGTTTCACTTTATTCAGTTATCTTGCTAAATAAAAATCACAGCAGCACAAGATTCAGCACTGTAAAATATTTACATAACAGAACAAAAAAAGCAACCTCTGCCATTGAGTTCTGTATTGGCGTGCCAGTCAGCAGTAGCCGATTTCGACAATTAAAGCTCAGCAGCATTTTCCAGCGAGCACTGCACACAAATGAGCAGATTCACTATTACTACATACAGCAGACGAAATGCTTGCAAGATGCTGATGATAATAAGCAACATACACCAAACACATAACTTGAAAAAAACTACTCTAAAAATTGTTCACTTCAGCCTACCTCATCTAGAACAGGTCGAGGCAATGCCATCACTGTGCTTGTGATTTAAAATGACACTGCATGCTTGCGATATATCAAAATATTTGTTTTTAGACTAAATTAGTGAAGTAATAAAAATAACAGCAGCTAAACTAATAGACAAACAAACAAGAAACAAACAACTAAACTATTACGCATTAGTGCTAAACATTCATCGACTGAAATCATACCATACACTCTTTGCACCAAACTTTTATGTGAGCAATTACCAATGAATCAATTTCAGTCAAATAATCATGACATGACCATGGGGAAATTAAATCGGTCAAAAAGCCAACTCTGCAAGCAACCGTTGAGCATACCTGGAAGAACTCTTAATCGCCTGCGCCTCGTCCAGGATCATATACTGCCACATGATCCGCTGGAAATACTTGATGTCCTGTATAATAAGCTGGTAACTTGTGATCACCATGTGGAAAGATGCTTCCTTCATGTGCATGTTCTCTTGGCTCCAGAACTTACGAAGGATCCTACGATCCTGCGTGTTGCCCCAGTATGGGACCACCTGCGCACAGACAGTCGTAAAGACTATGGCAGTGAATAAGATCAATAACCACATGCTGAAAAGTAAACAGACAAATGACTACAACATTTGAGCACATTTTCAACTCTTCATAATGAGTACATTTAAAACTTTCATAAGCAGTAGCGTCCTCAGTGACTGACAGCAAAAGACAAAATAATTAAAACTGATGGGACATGCGTAAAATAATAAGCTCACAAGGTGCAGTATGGTCTGTGTGTGCAAAAACAAGTAACAAACCTTGAACTGCGGTACGAAGCGTGATGTTTCCTGCTGCCAGTTGTGCAGAGTGGACGCTGGAGCGATGATAAGAAATGGACCCCAAATGAACTGAGACTAAACACAACATCAAAACAACAGAATATTACTCAAGTGTGGCCATTTCGGTTAAATAACAAAAACTGTAATAAGCAGTTTACCTACCTTGGCTAAACAATAGATTCCGATAAAGAGTGAACCTAAGATTTGCAGACGCATCGCCATTGCAAAATCTGCCATGCAGCAAACATGTAAGTCAGTACGAAACGCTCACATTGCTCTCTGTATCAAGCTATGTTTATATAACAACTGCATCCTACCGATCGTCCTCTACGCATCCAAATGCTAAGCCACAACCAAAGCCGACGTGCCACGTCTTGATGCTTTTGATCAGTGGCGCTGCGCACAACTCTCGTGCATGCTATTGGGGGTAATAAACAAGTTGAAACTCGATCGCTGTTGTTACTGAACTGAGTGCCTGCTTAGTGCTCACCTCAGCTAAGTGTGCCAGAAATGCAATACTCTGAATTGTCTTTCCGAGACCCATTTCATCAGCCAGTATTCCATTGATGCCCTGGTCGTAGAGATTCACCAACCAATTCATCCCCTGCAGAAAAAACGAAATATAAGAGATAATTAGCAATATCCATAACTGGCACACACTTTATCAAATACATACTTAAAACATTCCAAAATGTGCTGAAACCAATAGCTAAAGAAAGCATAATTGCCTAACAACAGGAACACACTGAGACAACCTTCAAGGTTCACTATCCAGTTTCTTACCAGATGACCCCTGTAAGATATTATAAATCAGCAGATGGTGGGCAAGGTCAACATAAACTACAGTTACCACACTTTTCGGCAAAATTTTCTGATCATGTTATTTTGTGAATTATTAACCACTTCAAATGAGAATAAAGTAATGCAAGGAACATACTACACTGTCTAACCTTCAACTGATATCCTTTGAGCTTGCCTTCAAACATGGCTGGCTGTGGCCTTTCGGCTGCTGTGCTGATGGCAGGATTTGCAAACGCTGATCCACCACCTTACAAACAAACAATATAATGTTCACACGCACACAGAGTCTGTCCAATGCATTTCGATAGTTTACAGAATATGTCTGCATAAATATAATCAGTGAGCTGTTTATACTAGTAGAAAAAACAAAATGTTTAATTTTAAATTGTATGGTAGCAATGTTATTGTCATCCTTCGCTATTATAACAATTAACGTTGTCAGTCACGTGACCATTCGATTCGTCACTGGGCGCTTTACTATAAATTGTCCATTGTGACCATGCACCTATCTTGCACCGTTATGGAGATATAGCACCTCAAAGATAATGGGGTCACGACCTTGACCTTTTGGGGTCACGTGATGTTATCGGTCACGTAACCGTTTGACTCGCTGTGGTCGACTTCCTATGGGTGGTCCATTGTGACCAGGCATCTATCTGGCACTGTTATGGAGATATGAAGCCTCAAATGTTGGATGCACGGACGAATGCACGCACGAACGCATGAACACTCAGGTGATTTTATACTCTGTCCAATTATGTTAAACTCAGTCACACAATCAGCATGCACTGCAACAAATAATAATTCTGCAAACTCAAACTTAAAAAAAAAAGAACAGAAATAACAATGCTGATCCACTGCGCTATAATTAAATAATGCCAAGATCAATGAATTAAAGAACTAAGCAGTAACGTAACATATAATAACGATGCTCAATTTTCCACTTCACAAGATGCTTGCAATAACACAATAAGGTTACTGCACGACTCTGAAGAGCAGCTGCATTGCGTTCTAACAATACATAAAAATTTGCTATCGGATGCCCGACTCTAACCTAAAGCAAATGCAAAAAACGTCCACCCAATAGGCTATAACTGATAGTAGCAACACAAATTTTTACAAATATGCATTGCATACGCAAATTACGCATACCATCAAAACTGTTCTGCGCTGACAGAGCTATCTATATGTTAATGCAATAATATGAAATGCAGACACTCCATTAATTACAGGAAGTTAACTGTTAGTTTATCAGTAAGAGCAATAATTTATGCCATTAGCACAGTTGTGTTTTACTAGATTTAGATTGATATGAAACTACTTCCAAACATCCAACCAAAGCTACTGGTACTGGATAATTCGATGATGACGTGTGATAAAACTTACTTGCTGCCTGTGAATTCTGGCAACTCTTTATCTCCTCATCAAACACTTGTTTCTACCAGAATTTACAATATTCAGTTACAACGACCTTAGCATGCATCACAAATAGCACTGTGCATTCTACTACCATTGTCGGTCAGACTGTGAACAAGAAAAACGTCTGAGAATACAATCTACATTTGACTTCAACAGCTGATGGCTATGACTGGGGCCTGCTGTCAATCAACCGATCAACACACATTTACATAGCACTATGTGTCACAAACAAATCAGCGGGAAATAAAAATGTTTTGCACATGTGGTTAGTGGTGATAAGAAAGATATGCAAATAGCTGTAAATGCAACATCGTTATGTATGCATATTTTATTGATATTTCACAAGATAGTGTAGTGATGCATTTACAGTGTGGTTGGATCTATAACAATCACATTATCGCAAATTGTCTGCAGAGTGTGCCAGTGAAAGAATTTTGAAAATCGATCATTAATTGGCGAAGATATCGACAAAAGTAGAGGCACATTTTTTGGCCCACCCTACAGAAATGACAACCGTAAATGTACAAGAAATTTGAGATAATGCTCATGAGACGCATGAAAGCCTATAGCAGTTCCGGTTTAGTAATTTAGCTGAAAATTGGGATGTTCGTGCTAAGTTAATATACAAATACTAAATTCTCTAACAGCATCGCATAACGATAGTAGTGTGGCACCACCTTGTGAATGATATAGACTTGTGTCACAGCCCAAAATTGCCAAAAAATCCATAAAACCCCCTATTTTAGCGTTTAAGGTCATTCAAGGTCAATAAATTCGGCGCCAATCGAGGGCCAGTGTACGACTTCCTATTAGTGATTAATAGTAACCTAGACCCTATCTCACACCGTTACTGAGATACAGCAACTTATTGGCCAAAAACCGCAAATTTTGTTCATCCCCTCTCATTTAGCGCCTTCGTTCAGGATGACCCCCTTCGAATTTATGGAAAAGCTTTATGGTTCCTGAAACTAGAGTCTTCCAGGCAGCCAACGGTGAAGATTTGGTGATCCTAGCTTGCACCATTTTTGACTGATCCACTAGTGTGACAGACAGACAGACAGACAGACAGAATTGCGATGGCTAAGACATGCTGAAAGCAGTAGCTGCTTTCGCGCGTAAAAACGAAAACATCACAATTTCTTGTAACTTGTAAGATAGTATTTACTCGATGCTGGTGAGATTTAAAAGCAGCTTCAGCATTGCTCACAGCCAAAGCTTTCATCTCTTCACAGTCTGCACTCAACACATAACAATGCAGACTACTGAAATGACCACTGCCATTGAACACAGTCAGATGTGACGAAATAACCAAATAAAAGCACACAACTGTGTGAATCAAACAACACAAGTAATTAATAACAAAAGATATCACAACAACCTCTACTGTCTTCACGAAAGAATTTGTCATACTAACTGTATCAAAACTAACTTCTTAGCTCTGTTTGGCTGACATAATGACATCACTCATGCAGGCCTTAGCACTGCAGCTAAGTCACCACATCACCACAATATTCACTCTGTGAGTCAACGAAAAATTAACCATTAAGCAAATAACAAATACAACTAACAGCACTGATGAGCTCAGACTGCAAACAAAATCTAAATATGAGGGATCGAGGGTTGCTCCATAAATATGTTACAAAATGGTGTCAATCTGTTAGTTTTCCAAATATAAAAAATCCGACATATGCGTTTTGCAGGGAATTTAATACTGGTTACCACTTGTGAGTTTCACTATGATGAAGTCACTGTGACATCATTTATAGACATTAAATTTGGTGATGTTGACACTAAATTCGGCCCATAAAAACAACATGCAATTATTCGTTTTTTGTGGGCAAAAGAGCTTCTTGCAGATAAGCTTCACTCCAGTTATGACAACAAGTATTTTATGAAACCAACAACACTCGTTTGGTGTAAGAAAATGCTAGTTGGGCAGACATTTGCATCAGATACCCAGGTGCAATCAGTCATTTGTCATTAGCTCGGACAGCAGCCAGCATCGTTACTTGCATCAATAATTCAGAAGCTTGTTGCCAGATAAGATAAAATGTTTGAACAAATTTGGACAATATGTTGAAAAAATTAAACAGTAATGTTAAGCATTTACAGAGGTGACATTAACTTGCTACATTTATTTGTTTTTCTCGTTCTAATGCTGTTTATCATTTGAGAGTTATGATACATTACTGGTGGAGAAAATAATATGCAGATAGGCTGTGTTCTATGAACTGATCAACAAAAAAATTTCCAAATATGTTCAGAATCAAATTTCCTACAAAACGTATATTTCAAATTTTTTTTATGTTTGGAAAACTAACAGAATGATGCCGTTTGCAAGGAACAACCCTCTTAATTCGTTTTGCGCCAAAATATTTCATAAGAATCTGTTGATAATTTTTTGATTAAACTGACAAATGAATGGACAGGTAATCTGGGAGGTAGACACAGATAGAGATAAAACATCCTCCTTCCATCACAAGAACAGATCAATAATAACTGATTAATAATAATTAATACCAGCGTACCATAGTCATCGTCGAGAGCAGTGCGGATGACGCCACTGATGAGAGTTCGGGGTTTCACTGTTGCCGGTTCATCAAAGCGTTGAAGAATCGCATCACGCTCGGCATCCGTTGCACCAGTCAGTTTACGTGCCATGAAATGAGCATAGAGCTCCGTCTGTGTTATCAGGAAGTTCAGCTTGCGTTGTTGTCTCTTCATCTATTCACAAAACGCAAACGTGTTATGGACACTGAAATACAATCGATACAAAACTTACTTAAAAAGCAATGAGGGCTTGACTTTAGCCAAAGAACATAGAAATCAAATGTATCGGTGACAGCCACTTACTGAAAGCATACAAAGTTACAACTATTAGTAGTCAAAAATGTATTAAAAAAACAACATTTTAGTTTCATTCAACCTAAATAAACACCAATATTTTGCAAGAAGTCAAAGTAAAATTAAAACACCACAAAAGACATGCTAAATCACAGGCTCAATGAGGCTTAAGACATCCAACACATACCCAAAAATATAATAGGCTTTGTTGAGACACTTCTAGACTAAACCACATGAACAAACCCACCAAAAATTCCATCCCAAACTTTATCTAATTTTAGTTTATTGTAGCACTAATAATGAAATATTTTATTACACTGAGCTTTTTGCCATTTTTCTACATTTACTCAATTTGGACAGTATCAAGCAGTGCTCGATGTACAGTCTAATCAACTAAAACCCATGAAAACTGCAAAATCCATAAAGCCAAGCCAAAAAAAAATCCATGTTCAACCCACCGAATACCAAAACCCAATCAAAACCACCACACTGGGCTTTAAAGTGAGTTTTTAAACCCTGCTTGATTAGTATGTTACATCATGTAATTAAACTGCACTGAAAATATGTCCAACTATATTCTGAACAATGCCACACCTCACGAAATTCTAAGTCCATTTTCCGCTGCTCCATCGCCTCCTTTTCTGCCTTCTTGCGCTGCTCTTTCTCCACTTTATCGAAGCGTTTCCAGTAGGCTTGCATCTCCTTGGACAGGCGTCGGGCACGAGTGACGGCGTCCTTCATTGTCTTCTGAGACAGCATTGCCGACCGACGACATTCGCGCTGACATTCTTTGGCAACCTACAATGTAGCTCACACAATGCAGAAATGTGTGCTGAGTGGATCACAAAATTTTGAGTCAGCGTCTGTCCATGGACTTTGACCAAGGATCTGCATCCGCAACAGAAGAAAAATATTGGATCTGCTGTCAGTCCAGTCTGCACTAAATATGCCGAGTCTTCAGTAAATTATGATTTAACTGACAAAATAACAGCAGTAAAAAGCTTCGTTAAAATGCATTTTGCTAAACAAGACAGAAATTAAACATACTTTCCAAAAGTCCATTGGCTGTTAGACTTATTAGAGAAAAATATGCTCGTCATGGAACAGAATCCATGTCAGTCTGCATCCGCAAATTTTGTCTACCTTTGATCCACTGTCAGTCCGCATCCTCAAAAAAACCTGTGGATTTGCATCTGCGAACGGACACATCCGCAGTCTGCACATCTCTGACACAATATGTAAATGTGAAGAATAAAAGCCCTTCCTCAGCTACACTGACATTTTCTTACATGCCGCAACACGGAAAACAATTACAAGGGCCAACATGTCTGGTCAATACAAATCGCCCTAAACCAAACACCAGCTTACGTCCGATGAACATGGATATGGGTTGGACCGGGAGACGCATCGTGCTGCGTGTGCCTGTTTATACCCCAGCTATAGCTATAGCTATAGCTGATGAAACAGATGCAAAACAGATCTTAACAGCTTCCTCCACAGGAAACTGGAGGAGACCACTGGGACGTCCTCGTATTACATGGATGAAAACCATTCAGCAGGATCTGAAATTCAGCAACCTCAATATGGACGACGCAGTTGACTTGGCTCAGAACCGTCCACTCTGGAGATTGATGTCTACATTGGGCGCTAAGCACTCTTAGTGGTGGTTGCCAGAAATGAATGAATGAATAGCTGGTACTCACCATAAAGGGATGGCCAGGCTGAGTTGACCTAAGTGGCTAGTTACATACTGACATGGTTTAGCCATCTACTGATGGTTACCTGTCCGGGAATTAACTGGACCTGAAGTAAAGTAACTTTGTTGATTGAGACAATGTATTAACCACATAGGACATCACACATCACAACTAGTACAAAACAGTGAATAATACACTTCATCATTAGATCCACAGCATAAGCCAAGAACCAGCAAATCACTCTTCTGCCTAGGTAACAAACCCAAAATTTATCAGTGAATTAATGATTACACGTAGAAGAAACAGAGCACTTTACCTTCCTTATACTTGCAAGCTGTTCCTTTCTTGCAGCTTGTTTCTGTTTCTGAGCCTAGTTTACATCAACAGAAACAACAACTACAAGGCGGACCAAAAAATGTGCCACTTTTTTCCATATCTTTGCCAATTATTGACCGATTTTCAAAATTCTTACACTGGCACACTCTGCAGACAATTTGCAATAACAAGATTATTATAGATCCCACCACACCATAAATGCGTCTCTACAATACCTTGTGAAATATCAATAAAATATGCATACATAACCATAATAACAAACAAACATTTTGGTAAAATTGAAAAAAAAACTTCAGACCAATATTGCAGTGAATGGTCTGTATGACACTAGACTGTGTGGGTATAACACAGTCTAGTGTCATATAAATCATTCATCGCGATGCTGGTCTGAAGCGTTTTATTCATTTACCTAAATTTTTGTTATTATCGTTAGTTTTTGCTTACATTTGTATTTCACAAGGTAGCACAGAAACGCATTTACCGTGTGGTGGGATCTTTAATAATCACACTATACACTATTGCAAATTCCCTGCAGAGTGTACCAGTGAAAGAATTTCGAAAATCAGTCAATAATTGACGAAGATATGGACAAAAGTAAAGTGGCACGGTTTTTAGGGCCCATGGTGTAGTTTCAAAACAAAAGGAGTAAAACAACACAGACATCTTCTGCTATGCATTACATACAGCTATCACTGGTTCAGTATTAGTGTGCACATATCAGCACATTAGTTAAGCAAATGATCTTCTAAATTTCTAACTTAAAGCAAGTCCTAACTTTCTGAGAAAATTGACTTCAGCCTGAGAAATACACAGAAAATTTCATACACTACTTCAGCCACTGTAACATCAACCCTGAGCAATATAGACTCCAATACAATTCACCATTAGTTGCTCAGAGCTATCAACTGCATCAGTGCAAATTTTTGCTTCAATTATATAACTAATGAAAACATGACATCGATTTAACTATGGAAACTTACAACTCTTGCAATAAAATTTACTAACTCGTGGGATCTCTTTCTTCATAATCATAACCCAAAGCCGTCGACGTCTTGCAGCAATTTGCTCAGGTGTTAGTTTTTTCGTTTTAGTTCTCGCGTACTTTCCAGCCGACACAGATGATGACGTCTGATCAACTGCTTTGGCGACACTAGATTCTCCGTCTCCAAAATCCTCCTATGACACAACAACTATATGCACGACATTGTGTGATATGAAACTGATATCTTATGCAAAACAACAATTCCGTCTACAGTGTGTGGCACATATTTTGTATGGTTAAAACCAGATATAAATTAAGCCCAATGAAACTTCAAAATCATCCAAACAGATATACAGAATCAGCACAGTAAGTAAGCTCAGACAAATCGTGCATCTAATTCACTACAATAAACAAGAAAAGCTAACGCAAAGGTGAACGCGCAACAGCAGTGCACCGTCGTATGCTAGTGACCTGTAGACTTCATCTGTAGATCTCATCCGTAGGGCTTTTGGCTACACAGAAGGCCCAGTAAAACAAAATCAGTCACCAGATGGCGCCAGACGACCTACGGCTAAATATCTAGTGTTTTACTTGTACTCACCAGATGGCGCCACTATCTCACTCTGGCAACGACATATCGGCTAGATATGTCGACGCCAGATATAACAGATTTTCCCTACCCCCCTCTCATTTAGCGCCCTCATTCGGGGTGACCCCCTTCGTATTTATGGGAAAGCTTTACGGTTCCTAAAACTAGAGTCTTCCGGGTAGCCAATGGTAAAGTTTTTGACTAATCCACCTGTGAGACAGACAGACAGAATTGCGATGGCTAAGATGCGCTACAGCAATAGCTGCTGTTGCGCATAAAAAGTACAGACTGTTTTGCTTCACACCACAGCTTAGCAACATTAATGCAATCTTCAGTATAATATAAAACATCTTACCTCTTTCACAGTAGATAATGGCTCCTCCTTCACTGTCTTCGCTTTTGCTGCTGCAACAAAAAAACACCAAGTTAAGATAACAGTCACACCACTCATTATATTTCTGTTTATATAAAAATGGTATACTTTTACCACACAAATAAATCATTATTACTGCATGTTATACAATATTAGCTGCTGTTGGAACTAACTATAACTGACCATGAAGCTATAAATGAGCAGCAACAAAAATCAATAATGAATTTGGATTACTTTTCAACATACCTTTGTCTGTCTTCTCCTTCACTTGCTGACGACGCTTTACAGACCCAATGACAAGCTTCTGATGGTCATAGAACTTGTCATAGTTTGACAGCAGGCCAACACTGTAATACTGGTACTGCCTCAGCTGCATAACACATCTCAATCAAACTTCCTACGTTTCTAAAGTATTATGAAATTACACATCAAATAAACAAGTAACATATGCATGCATATTGAACGCTCAAAGTTTTATCAAGTCTCTAATAGCTTCTTCCTATATTTATCTTGACTAAAATGCTAAAAATCACACTACTTTCTTAAGATTTACGTAAGTCAGACTTTTCTAAAGTTGATGACACACTTTGGGTACCATAATGTCATTTCCAGTACACAAACACATGCATCACAAATTTATGCAATATTAAAGCTAAATGTCTAAAAACTTTCATCATGCATTATTGTTATGTTAGCAATACAACTGGCATATTTCTAATCTGTCAAATGGTAACAAAAATCAAAGCCAACTGTCGGATGTTTCACCTCTTTATCGGCTGCAAACTGTCGCTGATAACGTTTGTGTCGGACGTGATGTCGTAGCATCTCCCTGACCTCAGCGTCCGTCAGTGATAACTCGCCATCGTCATCATCCTCATCAGACGATGTATCACTCAGCAACAGATTCTGACAAATCAATCATTCAATCAAGAAGCAAACTGTAGAGTGCTCCTTAAGCAAAGTTCTCAAGTGAAGCATGCTAAAATTATGCACGACTGAAAAGCAATGTTTTAAGCTCTAATTTAAAATGATGTCTACTTATGACACTGTTTTTTTCAGTTCAGTCGAAAGATCATTCCAAACGGTTGGTTCGTGACACTAAGCAGAAAACTGTGCTGACCGAACCAAGTTGTATGTGAGCCTGGAATGACCACGTCGTCTTGGTCTGCACCTTAAATGCACAGAAAAGCCAGACACAAAAAAGCAAGGGCTACAGCGACAGCTGCAATTGGTGAATGTCTGCCGACAGTATAACAGTCTATATTCTTGTAGAACATTTAAACGAAACGAACCAAATTGAAGTGCATTTTAATCAATGAAATATAGTTTAATTATTTGCTGCAAAGATATTAATTTCACAAGTTTCTCTTGCACTGAATGCTATTACTGTGCTGACATCACCCTATAGCTCTTCGATACAATGATATCATATTTCATCAACTCTGTAGCAGTATTAAATGCAAAGAGCAAAATGCCCAACCTTTAGCCACTTTCTCGTCTTCTTGATCCTACTGAAATTATACAGACGACACTTGTCGGACTTTCGCTCTGCAATGTCAATATTCCACTCTTGCACATGGCACTAGAACAATAACGCTCACCTCGTGACCAAATTCTACCACTAAACAGCAAGTTTACAGAAAAAGACAAAGTCAAAAATAAGAAACAAAACAACTTAAAATTTTTTGTAGTTAAATTCCAAGTAAGACTCCAGCCAAAATACTCCAGAAAAAAGACTTCTTGTTATAGGCCAAATACCATTCCTTTTGCTCTATATACAGCACCGTTGCACAAAAAAAACATGTATTTAATATATGTACACAACTGTACGCTGCATACTCATTGTTTTGTTGGAAGATTTTCTTCTGGAGCTTCTCCATGTTAAACTGGTCCCAAAATGTATACTTGTGGCAACTATTGTGGCAGAAGTTTTTCTAGGCCCGATGACATTTAAATTGGCAGCCAACCAACAGCATCTGAGCATTCTGGGATAGACATGTTTCCAGAAAACGTGTGAATGTGCCCAGCATACTGTATGCTTTCTGTATGTAAGGCCACTTAGGCCAGCTACCAAAAATAATATTTCCAAGCAATCCCAGCTATTTTTTGTCACCTGAAAAATCTTACACTACCGAGTGATAATGCAGCTAATGTCCAACCTGATTTTGTGATAACAACACCATTGTAAATTCTGTTGCCCTCAGCATCCTTGCTGTAGCGAATATTATCCATCAATGTTGGACCATCAGAGTCAGTCTCAGCATCTGTAGATAGCTCCTGGTCACTGCAAACATCCATATAGACTTAATGCATTGTGGCAACCACAGTTACATGTTACTGGGAGTAAAACCACATACCTACCCACATATTGGCGCTTTACAAATGTGTCTATTATTCTTACTAGCAAGCAACATTCCCGCCATAGGGTGGGTCCACTCTGTCACTGGGCAACTTAACCCCTGCCCCCAAGCTGCCTGTAGCAGGTAGTGGGCAACAAGGTGGGTGGCGCACGTATCTAAGTCCCAAGGACCCAAATGCCTTGGCCGGGGTCTGCGACCGTGCAGCACAGAAAGCGCCAGAAGAGTATGACAGATGACAGACAAACAGACTGACGGACAAACTTTCCGTGCATTATAGTAAGATTATTATTAGTTATTTGCACTCACAATTATCTTCTACCTTTCAGAGGTGTGGGCCACACAGCATGGTCTTGAAGTCACTGCAGGCCAGCAGACCAATGTAAAGTACTACAGCTAAAAAACAACAAAACTCAATAACGTGTTCCAATCTGAAATTCACGGTACATGCCACCTGAAACTACCATACACATACTTTCAACAAGCACTCTCTTTTCTCTTTATAACATAGTTTAATGGTGATCAATTTACATAAAATTTTTACCAGCTATAGCTCAGGAAATACTACTTGAAAATATTTTGACAAAATGTGGCTGTTAGTTGAATATTTTTGGTTGTCATGATGTAATGCTGCCATCATGAAATGTCTTGCAACATTTCCAACAAGAACTAACTAAATTACCATTTAAATAACAAAAATAGCTACCAGTATTAAAATGTGTTATGGTATGCTATTATTTTACCTGTGAACTGAAGACTTGTTCAGAGACTCAACATGTGCAAGTACAGCATCTAACTTTAGAGCTTCCTCCACTCTCTGAATGTGAAGTGGCTTTGCAATGTTTTCTAATGGCCACATCCCATGCTTGCTGCTGTGCGAAACTCCTGATGTAGCTTCTTGTGACATGATAATAGTGATAATACCTGCAACAAAAACATCCACGAACAAAAGCAGATGGCAATTATCACTGCTGAGACATGTATTTAGGCAGATCATTCAGTGGTCAGTTAGCTCCAGCTACTAGTAGACAATGACAAAATATCATCCACCCATATGCTAGTAAATTCACACATTCAGATGACACAACTGAGGTAGCAGAGTATTAATGCATGCAGCACATTAGGGGATTTTTTGGTGTTGATGTGCAATATAAATTTACACTTCACTCACTTATTTATTCACTGTTGCCACAACTACTTATTACTTTCATTATTGCACAAAAGTGAGAATTACACTCCAATCAAGTCTTCAGTACCGGTACTTTTTCCTGGGCAAGAGAAGGGCAACGTATGTACAGGTCTTCTGGGCAGGAACTGTGTACACACATTACGTACTTCTCAACGCAGGAGACATGAATGTTGAACTTGACAGTGGAATACCGTATCAGTTAGGCCACTTCAGAACAGATAATGTACAGTACCGGTGACTACAAACACGACAGCTAAAGCAATTATTGAGCATGACAACTGTGACACCAACGCGCATAATGACCGTCGAAGCTTGAAAAGTTACCATATTAAGAACAGCGATCAATTACCTTCCAACTAAGGGCCAAATCAGTTCGAGATTCAACGGCACATAAACTCTCGGAAAACCACCCGGCCATTCATATGCAGTTTGCTTGTCCGTTAGCATCCGTATTTTCTCTTCCGGCAGACATAATGCTTGTCGTTTTAGCAGAAAATCGACTTTCGTAATCGTACGACGCAGGGCACAGTTACACACAAAATGGCGAACATGTATCTCATCGCCGTACCGAGCAGCCTTCGATAATACGTCGAACATGACTTTCCCCATTCGGAGCTTGGGGTCGCCCGCCATGTTTACAGTGCGAGCGTAATTACGAGAAAACTACACCAGAAAACAACAACGTGCAAAATTTTTCTAGTCGAAAATCAAGAAAAATATTTTTTCATATAAATATTTTTAAATGTTTGTGATAGTTTCGGAAATAAAGTTATTTCGCGATAAATGGTTTAGGACTCGAGAGTATGGAAAATATACCAGTGACGTCATGATCTATGTCACAGTCATCAACAAGTAAGTAACATGGCTTACTTCGTATCGACTATCGATTTCGATACGTTGTCTCTTGTCTGTAGCGATTTGCAGAACCGGGTAGCCGGTTGCATTTACCCCGGTACCCGGACCGGTTTTTAAGTTTAACGCAAGTAGCCTATAGGTAAAACGATAATAAAGTTAAATGTGCACATATAATTATTACCCAATATTTGTCGACAAAGTTTCGTTTTTCGTATAAAAGCGGCTGGCTATAATGTGTCTATAGGAAATATATGAATATTCCGTAGACGAAAATGGCTGAAGTTGAATCTTCCTTCAAGTCCCTTGCAGCTACTAGCGTAAATTTCGCCACAAACGCTCCAAGTAGGCCCTAGCGAAATTTACATTAGTTTCACAAATAATTAGTGCAAAAAGTGTTAGGGCCTATCAATTACCCGGATTTGGAACCGGGTAATAAATTTTGAAACCGGGTCCGGGTAGTGGTTGTCTGCGACTCTGCATGTCGCATGAACTCACATCACGTTTCTTGCCCAAACCAGTTCATTACCACAGAAGATCGAATAAACCTAATGCAATACAAGGTGATAGGCCTTTTTATAACAAGTTAGCAAGTTTTCTTTCACCGTGGTAAAAGCATAACATTTCGTTCAACGTCAATATCATTGCGACAACTGGTAGCCTATAAAAGTGAAAAGAATGTTAAAGTATAAGTTTAAGAGGTAAAGTTAATCAAATTGATTATGCCCTTTTATGCTTTAAAAAAAGGAAAAAACTGTGCTATCGCATAGAAGTCCGGCATATGTTTAGATTCCGAGAGGTGATATTTAAAAAAGTCATTGGTGTCATTTTACTGAATCACTGGAGGGGTCGATTGGGGGGGTCTCTAGGCCCGTAGGGTGGGGTAGGGGGTAAACTACCCCGGGCCCCGCGACGTTTGGGGGCCCCGCCGTCGCTCAAAAATATAAAGTACACCAGAATGCACCAAAGAAGGAAAAATTCAAAAATGTTTTCCACAGAGGGGCCCCGCGAGAACGTTTGGAGGCCCCGCGAAAATGTTTCCCCGGGCTCCGAAGTGGCTCTCAACGGGCCTGGGGGTCTCAGTCTATGTAATGTAGCCTACTGTTTTCGAAAAGCAGCAGTAAGAGTATTTGAAAAACACGATCTACAGAGAAAAAAAATTTTTAAAAACAAATTCTAATTGGAGTAAGTCCGTAGCCCCTTCCAGCCTCCCCCCTTAAATGACGCCCCTGTATAAAGTGAAGACACTCCGGCCGATACCCAGGCCTAACTCTAAGCAAATTATTCATGTAACCTAGCCTCGCCCATGCGGTGACTCATGTTAGTCATAGGCCTATGTACGCTATTAAGTAGGCTATATTTTTTCCATCCAAGTTGGCCCAATGCGGTGAAGGTCACAATACACCAAAATAGGCTACAGTAAGACAGACTGTCTGAGAAACGGAGAATACCGGTATGAAAATGCGTTCGTGAAACTCCATATCTGACTGACTATAGGACACTGGCGATGTCGCCATAGAGAAGACATTGCAGGCCTGGGGGTACGCGTGGCTCTCCAGAAGCCTATAGGCCTAGCTATACTCAGTTACTCAAGATAATCTAGTGTCAAAAATTATCAAAACACTACTTTCAAACAAAAAAATCCGAAAATTTTCTGGGGAAAGGCACAGCCACCCAGACACCCCTCCTCACGCCCCACCCCAAGTGCCTCCCTATATATACATCCAGATGTTATAGCTAGGCTTACGCCATTGGACTGGGTTGGGCCATATGACTTACCGAGGAACCGAAATGTAGAATTTCGGTGTTTCGTTTATCAAAATGTGTAGCAAAGCAGTGCAAAGATCGATAGCAGTCATCGTGTCGATGTAAGGCGTGCGTGAGTTCCTGTAGGCCCATATAGGCCTACAACGTCGACGGATCATCCGGCCTTCTTCTTGCCGCCTTTCTTCTTCTTGGTCTTGCGCCAGCCGAAGCCGCGCAAGGTCAACGCATCGGCGGCGTCGTGGGCGATGTAGTACAGATTGTCCATCGCAGCCGGACACAGAATTCCCTCGCACTGCTTCGGCTCCACTTCCACTGCCCCCTTCCCCGCCTTCTTCTTCCCGCCACTCTTCGGCCTATGCGTCTTCTGCGCAGCTGCAGCAGCGCCTGACGCTGTGTTTGACTTGCTGACCGCAACTCTAGCAGGCGATTTGGCGCTTTTCGACGATGCCTGCGTTTGTACCGTACAAGTTTAGTGTGAGTTCAAATGCAAGCCTAATTTATTTTCTGGCCTGCGGTCTATTAGCCTATTCTGCCAGTCCTTCGATAGGCCTGACGACAGTAATATCGTGCTGAATATGAAACGTCACAAATATCTTTTTCTGCTTCATACCATAAATTAAGTCAACAGCAATTAACAGGCATAACACTGTAAAACATGACCTGACGATGTGTGCAGCGGTGTTGTGGGTTGAGTGTTTCCGACGGACCGTGCACATCCGCCAGAAAAGATAATGCGTGCTCAATATTTTGCCCCCCCCCAAATTTATCCAAAGTGGATTTTTAGCCACAATGGACGAAAATTTTCCGACAAGAAGTTTTTGACAGCCCAATATTTTTGTAGGGGATAGCACCGATCCTCCCGTGCGCCCTGGGCTCCATGCCGCGACGCCATTGAATGTGTGCATCAAGGAATCAAATCATGCCCATACAGTCCCTCATCACAACCACTATAATTGGCACAACTCAAATTCTGTGGTTGTGCACTGTCTAAGTATCATAATTATGAGCCTTCGGCGTGATAATAACAGTCATGTCCAACGAGTTTTTCCGTTATGCGTGCACGTTTATAACTCGATTAAGAACGGAAAGTGGAAATAGAGGAAAGCACAAATAATAAACACACAGCCAATGTTCATTCTCAAGTAGGGATGCACGGTATGGAAAAAATGGACGAGTTTAGAACTGTAGCCTATGCATAATATATAGTCTACAGTAACCACCAAAAGAGAGTCCTATACACGTATACAGAAAATGAATTTACCGCAGCCGTGTCCTTGTATTTTCCATCCTTACTATCCATCATCTGCTTCCAAAATAGGCGTATCTATAAGCTGCAATCCAATCTGCATACAAGACTGCCTACGCACAGTTCTGCACCCTACGTCATGATAACAGTATAACTCGTTACGTCATCGCCGTGACGTCAGCTTAGATGCTGAAGTTCAATGCTTCTTTGTTCTTCATCCACTATGGCATTATGCTTTGGTAAATAAATACATAAGTCTTATATTTTTCTCATTACCACGATTAATCATCTCGGATCAGTGGCGTCGTGGCAAGCAAAATACCCCCTCAATTTTAAGCTGTTGAAAAATTTCCTTCTTGTGGGACAATTTCTTCCAAAAATATCAAATTTGAGGCTGTCCCCATTTCGAAAAATTCAGAGACAAATTGAAATTATGAACACCAACATCTTTTCTGTTGGAAATTTTTGGCTACCTGTTGAACTTCTTGCCAGCCTTTGTAACCGACAACGCCACTGGGCCACCAAAGTTTCAAATGCTTCCATCATCCACAAATAACAAAAAACATATCTGACAGTACCGGCAGCGAAAAAGCAGTCGAGTTCATGGAAGCAGACAAGCAGTGCCAGTAACGACACAAATAACAAGCTGTTTGTGCGAGTGTCGGTGGCTTCGTGGATAAAAAAAGTAGGCAGGGCAAAAAGTTACAATTTTCTGACAGACAACTGCAAATTTTTCAAAGAGGAGATTACGGATGCTCAAAATTTCAACTTTGCCCTTACACCTCCGCAAATTGGGGCTTTTCGGCCCCAATGTTTTAAAATTTTTGAACGGAAGATTTCCGACAAGAAAAAAGTTTTCACACATTATTACCATAGCCCAAAATTTAATGGGTGGAGAAAAGAGCAATTGTTCCCCTTGCCCCCCCCACAAAGATGTTAATCAGTCAACATCTAGAGGATCCAAGACGTGTATACGCTTAGTCAACGACTGAGCGGGAAACAGCGAGTCGTTCATGAAGATGTCAATCTCGTCACAGGCGAGCTGAATCTGAAGCCGAAGGACGTCGTCCGTTTCCACGACCTCAGAGTGTTTAAGCAACTTGTACAAGTCACGCAGCAAACTCGCACCCAACACCTGGACCACAAGTCAACAATTAAAATAATATGCACTGTCTGCACCATTACAGACACGCAGGCAAGCCGAGCCGACGATGCGCTGATAGTGGTGGCTTGGTGACCGGCGGTGTAACGACAGGTCTCCTTTCGATCTCCTTCCCTGCCTTCTCCTACTCCCCTACCGTCCTCTTTCCGTCCACTTTTCTCCCTCTCTCCCTTTCTTCCCCTTCTTTCCCCTCCCTTTCCTCAAAAGTAGGACCCTTGAAACCCAGCAACAGGGTATGGGAAAGCGTGGTAAGTTCTCCAATAGTGGAGTTTGGGGCGTAGCCCAAACCGAAGTCAATTTTTGTGCATTTTAGCCTTAAAATATTGTCATATTTTAAAATACTAATGTTGTTCACAAATAGACCCCTTAGCCGGCTAGCCGTGAATTTCACGACTGGCTTAGCATTTTCGCAGCTAAAGTCCCGGCTTAGCCGTGACTTTCCTGCAGTTTCGTGCAGTTTTTACACTTTTGCTAAGTTTTTGCATCTGTAACATTGTTTCATTTTGTAAACATTTTGTATATGAAAAAAACGTTTAGGGCCTACCGAAAATTCTATCAAGAACTTCAAGAAGCACTTCTGAAACCATCACAGAAACGAATTTATAGGCCACAGTCCTTTAAAAATGTGGCAGAAAAAACTGTTCATAAACGTTGAATAAAAAACGTTAGTCTTGATTTGGTTCAGTGACAACTACATGCGTGACAACTGCGTATACACAACTTTTATGAACAGTGTTTCCTGCAACGCTTTTAAAAAACTTTTGACATTTTAAAAATATTTTTTGGAACGTTCTTTTACATCTATGCAATGCATAGCCGGCATATTTTGCAATGCATTATGCAGTACGTACAGGATGCGGCAAAAAAAGTAGCCCCCTAAAGTTTTTTTGCCGTTTTCTCAGCAACCGCTTGGAATTTTAAGATGGAATTTTACAGGTTCATTTACAGAAACGTTCTACATCTAACTGCTAAGTGAAATATGATTCTGTTGAAAAACGACGAAATTATAGACTTCTGAACTTGACCGCCTACCGATTTTTCAGCATTAAAAAATGTTTAAGCTAAAAATGCCATTCAATTTACAAAAACCGGTTACCATGTTACTGCCGATGACGTCACAGTGACGCTTTGACAAACAGTAATTTATTTTGTTTATAAATTATCACTGAATTGTCGTTCTTTTCAAGCAATCGCTGGCTGCCCACCGAATTCATCTTCCAGCAGGACAGCGCACCAGCACACAGCGCGCAGCGCAGAAAAATGACTGCGGGCCAACTGTCCAGATTTCATCAGAAAAGACCAATGGCCTCTAAATTCGCCGAATGCAAACTCGGTGGACTATCACGTGTGGTGTGCAATGTTGGAGCTTACCGCAAGCTTAAAACAAAGCCAAAAAAATTGCGGAACTCGAGGAATCACTTCAGGTTATCTGAAGCAACCTACCACAAGGACCGATCGATAAGACTGTGAAAGACTTCTCAAATTAAGCGACTGAAGGCTTGTGTTGGAGCTTGGAGCTGTCGGTGGACATTTCGAACATTCACAGTGACAATGGAATTTTGGCATCTGATCATTAGTTAACTGTGTTGTTTGACTTGTTTCAACGATGTTATTGAATGGTGTTGCAGCTTGAACATTTTTTCACGCTGAAAAATCGGCAAGCAGTCATGTTAAAAAATCTATAAATTCGTCATTTTTTCAATGGAATCAAATTTTATTTGGCATTTAGCCGTAGAACAATTTAGCAAATAAATCTGTAAATTTTCAGATAAAAAATGCTAAATGGTTGCTGAGAAAACAGCAAAAAAACTTTAGGGGGCTACTTTTTTCTGCCGCACCCTGTAGAGACTGTAGACTAGTAAGTGTTCTGTACATTGTAATTTGTAATACTGTGCAACTGATTGTAGGAAAACATTACGTTACAGAACGTTATTTCTACGGCGCTTTGTGGATTTAATCACAGAAACCGATATTACAAAATTTTTCTCGGCTAGTCGCGATCTTTGCGGCGGCAGCGGCAGCTTACAATTTTTGTGGCTCGGTCCCGGCTTAGCTGCGATTTTTGCGGCGGCGGCAGCTTAGCAAAATCATGGCGTGGCGGCCAAGTCGGCAGCTTAGGGGTCTATTCACAAATGTAAAAATAACAATTAATCACTCACGCTGACCATACCATGAGACTAAGTACCTGTAGTTGTATGACTTAGCAACAGCGTAAATTACGGAAAAAATATACAAGAAACATTCCAGAACAACCTTGAGGCAGTCTTTGGAAAGTCCACGTAATAGCAGCGTGGCACAAACGGCTGCGGAGCGCTTCACGACCACATCAGAGTCAGTCTTCAGCAACGCTTGTATGCACTCAAACACCTGCCACATGGAACAGATCGACCATTCGTTCAATCGAAACCCATTTACATACAGCGCCACATGTCACAAACAAATCAGACGCAAAGATCAGTACTGAACACAGTGCACTGCATATTCTCCTGACTATGTATGCAATCACAATGAAAAGTTACCTATCGCTTAGTCTTACCTATACAAGATTGTAATCTAAATTTTTATTTCAATTGTTTTAGATTAAAAAGTAGGGAGCAGAAAGTTGCAATTATCTGATAGACAGCCGTAAATTTCGACAAAAGATTATGGGTGCTCAAAATTTCACTTTTAAACCAAAATTATCATGCCAGTAATTGGAGAATTTTCAACTGTTAATTTTGCAACTTTCTGAAAAAAATTTTGAACATACAAATTATTCATTGGTCCTGGTCTGGCCTGCAAGCTGCTAAAATTTATAAGACCGAGCTCGGTTTAAGTTCACCAAAGTTCAAGCCAGTTAACAAAATAACAGTGTTTAACAACTGCGTTATGTTAGACTGACAAAAGTAAACTACCAACAACAAAAATGCGAAACTGTTGTGCAAAAAAATTATGTTCTGAAAACACTTTCTGACAATTCATAGAAGAGGAAGTTCATGGTTGATGCAAATCAAATCAAATGCGGAATAAACAAATGAAAATAGTTTCCAACATTTTAACAGCACAGGCCTGACTGAGCCAAAAATAAGCCACACGATGAATGCAGCTGTGATAGACTGGTTCCATGTCATAACATGGACCAACAAAATCTAAACCATCAACACCCGGATTGTCAAAACTAGCCCACTACATGAACCCTAACCTTAACCCTATCCCTATTCCTAACTCTATCCCCAACCTTAATTCCTAACTCTAACCCTAACCCTATCCTTAACATTATTTCCTAAACATAACCCTATATCACTGTGTACAGGTTTTGTCAGGACACTGTGATAGACTACATTGTACATTGACGAAAATGTACATTTAAATAGACAAAAGCACACAGAAACAAGCCAGAACCTCATGCATCACAGATCCCAGTGAGAAATGAAGATTCTGACAGACTTGTCCCAGATTAGAAACGGCACTAGCACGAATTAAAGGATCTGCGTCCTTGCAAGCACGCAGACATGTTCCGAGTAACACAGCTCGATAATGAGGCACCAGAGAGCCTAGCAGAAAAATACAGTGGGCCATGGGAAATGATTGCCATAAACAACAGCCACAATGTCATCAGCACTTCCTCTTAACAATAATAACAATAATACAACTTCTATAGTGTAATAACATCGTGAAATAGAAAGGCACTGCTGTCAAGTTATATTACGGATATGCAGTACTAAACAGAGCAGTTTTCAGTTTCTGCAGTTAAGTCACATCACCAATTAATGTTAACATGAAGCCGGCTATTACTGTCAACGCTCTGAAGTGTCTATTTGTGGCTACCTTATAATTACTGTTTTTCTTTTAAATTTCACTTAAATGCACTGTATATTCCATGTACACTGTGTCTCAAAAAAATGTCCCACTTTGTAACTTTCCATATCTTTGACAAATATTAGCCAATTTTCGAAATTCTTTCACTCGCACACTCTTTGGATAATTTGCAATAAAGCAGTTATTGAATATCCCACCACACCATAACTGCGTTGCTACACTACCTTGTGAAATATAAATGCAAGAAAAAACTAGCAATACTAAGCAACAGGCATGTTGGAAGATGAAAGACACCTCAGACCAAAATCGCAACAAATTATCTGTACAATGCTATGCTGTATTAGACCCATCTTTGTGGATATCTGGTGTGTTATACAGAGTGTTTGTTTCTGGCCTTCATGGTTTAGTAAGGCTACCAGTTCATCCACAGTGGTCATGTTCTCTTCAGTACGTGCATGCTTCAATCTGCCGCTCTCACGCCTTTGTTCAGTGCTTCCTGTTATCCAAATCTTTTTAGTAATGTGTCCCATTCCTTCCCTGTTTCTGTTTATCTTAAGAAATTTTGCCAGTATTCTTTGCAAACTGCATTTTTGAACTCAAAAAAGTTCTTATTTAAAGCCTTGTCCCCATTGCTAAATGCACGTTACATTACCAGTGTATTGTCACTGCATAAAAAA
>Ga0209367_1001664_pt1 | contig 27916 bp, 17 predicted proteins | sample WorMetLIZISLAND2_FD_187412 | JGI IMG/M metagenome (GOLD analysis project Ga0209367, IMG submission 187412) | Marine gutless worms symbiont microbial communities from Max Planck institute for Marine Microbiology, Germany - Olavius geniculatus... ...
AAGTAGTTGACATTGACTGTCTTGAGTCTTGACTTAGTGTAGTAAATATTCGTTGTTCTGAAATTTCTTCGTTTGCATTAGGACAGCACCTCGAAATAACGTATGTGTGGCCCGTGAATTTATTTGACACATTTTAAAAATTCTGCCGTGAAATCATGCATTTTTTTCCCGTGAATTCGGTTGGTCCCTACAGATCTCCTGTCATAACTCACAACTGCAGATGTGCAGCTGGACATTTTTTGGAGCACACAGCTAGGCTCACATTATCTGTCACACAGCAGCATGTGCCCAAACAAGAAGCCCAGCTGTCCCTGGGATAGTCGACTACTGGTTGTCAGTGACCTTCAAGGTCCTCCAAGGTACATGATTTTCATTTCATCTGAAAGCGTGTATGCCACTTACTATTACTGATTATTTGTAACCTTGGCCGTATTTCTTACCGTTTCCGAGATTATGGCGAGTTTTCCGTTGAAAACGCTCAGTTTTCCTACCCTCTCTATTCAACCCCAAATTTGAAAATGTTCCTCTTGCACTAGGTCGCTCAAATATGCACACTTGGGTTTATATGACAGGGCTAATTATTCGTGTAAAAACTGTCCCCTAAGTCCTACCGTTTAGCCACAATACGTCCGTTACAGACGACTGACGGACGACAATCATACCAGAAGCTCGACCGTTATTTAAGTAGTCGGCTAAAAACCCTCGGACATGGGCATTGGAGGAGCGCGGCCCACGCCACTCAATGCAGCATTTACTCGTGCAAAAGCATCGATTTTCGCCTTTCAACGATATTTTCGCCATGGCGTTTTCCCATTTCTGTATAGTACTTTATCTGTTCGCTCCACGACTAGAAAGGTATTTTTGTTCGGGCCACCGTACGTGTCTCATTTGCAACGAATTACCCTGGTAACCTTTTCTGCAAGAGACAGCAGAACTGCAGCTGCATGTGCTCGTCTTTCTGATGGATTGGAGACAAGCTACCTAGTAAAGCCCAAATTCCATTACGCCGACTTTGCGACAATAGCAACAGATTACAGAATCGCACTTCAGAGCGTGCCTATTGCTCCGGTACCCCAATTATTCGCATTTCGTAGGCGTCTGGTCGGCGTTCTATAAAAAAGTTCTATTTCTGGCGACGGAGTTGCTATTTATAGCGAGCGGCCGGCTGCGTAATGTCGTGACGTCAGCGGACTGACTGGGCCGCAGTGCGAGGGGCCGGGCCGCTGCGTCGTGTTGTGAATATTAACGACTACGTCACGATTTGACGTCTTCTTGTTGTTGTAGTCGTGGTTCGTGACTGTTGTTGTTGTCATTGAATTCCGCGTACAGTGGATCGATTGTCGTCGTTGTTTGGAGGCTTCCGTGCGAGGGATGACTCCGCCGCAGTTCGATGCCTCCGTGAACTAGGTATTACAGCTCAACGAATGTACGGAATGTGTATGGTATGCGTAGTTTCGTGAGTCAACTTGTTTGTCTCAGGCAGGCACCCACACGCGGAAGGAAAGAACAACACGTCTTCTTAGCTGTACTGTGATAAATTAAGAAAAAAATTCAGCTTGACTGCATTCCGTCTTATTTTTTTCACTTCGGTATTACAATTTTGTGGGTTCTGCTTAAAACCGACTCTACCTGAGGCCCTACTGGGATAAGAGACAAAACCCCATACGACAAAACTGTCTATGACAGCTAGTGATTGCAATCCAGGGATTGATTTCTCAATCATGGAGTCCAAGATCAAGCAATTTGTAGTCCCGGGATCTGGTTTTGGGGGATTAGGCTTAGCATGGTGTTAATGGCTGTGCACACGCACGTTCCGATGTCGTGCACAAAGTGTTATAGACCGTGCGCGCTCCGTTGAAGTCACGATTAACTTTTGTGCCTGCGCACTGTCTAAAGTGGATTGGATGACATATTTGGTAGCATTACGTTATCTAAGGACGGACACCTTGGTGTGAATTCTTGGCGACGGTTTTTTGTAGTAAAGGTTGACATTAATCAAAGCTGAATATCAGCTACCAACCAAGCCATGTGATTATCTCTAAATGATCCCAAAAGTTATTAGCCGCACGCATCCTTCAATTAAACTGTGGTTGATTATTACCAATAAGCCAAACGCTAAACTGCACTCTTAATTCTACCTAGTACTGCAGAAGAAGTTGATTAAAAATATGCCATCGTAGCGTGTGCAATTTGCGCATGGTAATTAACACTTTGTGACTGCATGCGGATGTATAATCATTGTTAGGCTTATACATTAATATTTTAGTTATGTACTGGTACTATCACAATAGTAGCTCTACCAGAGTTACTTCATGCACGGGATGCAGTGGCCTTTAGGGTGTGTGTTGGGAGTGACCATCACTGTCAAAATGCAGCTTACACTGCGCAGCAAGCAGTCTTTGTTGCATGAGTAATTTTTATGAGATGGCTAAAATTGCAGTTTTTATCATCTGACACTTGAAAAAGTACCATTTTAGCCATTTTTTATAATCCCGAAATCCGACCTCAAAATCATGGGATTGGGATGCTGCCAAAACCGCAACCTTGCAAAGTCTCACACATCTTGCGTGTGTCTCACGCATTTTCAGTTAACCCAAGCTCCTCTGCCTGCTTAAGTTTTATCTCGTGCATTTTATTTTTGTCTGTTACACACAATTTTGTACGGCAGCAATGGGAAATTGTTTTAATTACTCAGAACTTTGGAGCTTAAAATGCACAAATTGCCTTGGCGGCTGAGGCTCTGCTCCAAACCCCTTTTGGAGAGCTTAATTACAGCATTCTCCACGCTTTTGGATTTTGGGAAAAAAAAAACAAAAAGAGAAAAGGGAAGGGCCAAAAAGGAAAAAAGAAAATGAGAGAGGAGAGAAGGATGAGAAGAAGTGAAAAAGGGAGGGAGGGAATCAACAATCGATCTCACGCATTTTGGTTTCCGGTCCTTGGAAACTGGAATTTGGGATTGGCTATAAAACCGCGCTCCTGCAATTGCAGTCACTAATGACAATCACAGGTCTACAACAAAACCCTTTTACGAAAAAACCCTGTGACAAAATCCTGCTGTACAAAAACCATACAACAAAACCCTCTAACTCCATGACATATTTTTATACCTTACTATGTCCTAAATCGTGTAAACAGTATTTTATACTGCTAACTGCAGCAAATAATGGGCATGAAAATGGAGTAAGTTTGTGGCCATTGAGTTTACTTATATTTACAAGCTTAAATTTTTAAAGGTGGATTCTCGTATTGTTGTATTGCTGAATTTTCCAACACACATAAGCTCTGTTGAATTGAAAGCATGTTCTGGCGCTCCTTTTCTCCATGTGAAGGAGAGATTTTGTTGTTCAAACCTGCAGCCATAACATGTAGTTGCTTACCGGGTACTTAAGATTTACCAGGTGGCAGCATTTCAACGATTTCACTTATTACCAAGTTAATTTATTCACTGCTTGTTTAACTTCATGTGACTTTTGCTATTTTTTGCAATTTGCTGACATTTGATCACAAAAAATATCAACATCGGAGGTTGCAAAGTTGCTAACAGTGTAAGATTTGTACCAAAAACTTTGTACAGAATATGCATTTTCAGTCATAGCACATTAGCACTGTGTGAGAATCTTGTTGAGCAAGTGAGCTTCCTTAGCACTGCAGTGCCAGGTTGAATTTTGATCGCATAAAACACATTGTTCTGGTATTTTGATGGGTGTTGCCAGGCCCCTGTGTCTTGTTGTTTACAAAGCTGCAGTGAATGCAGGCCTGCACTGGTTCAGTGCCCCACTGCTCTGTGAGGTCTATCTGCACTCTGCTGCAAGACAATGCATGTCTGAGCAGTAATTTATGGCACTGTTAGCAGTAACTGGACAAAGCATTGTTGATTGCCATTGTTCTGTACCAGTTGCCTGCTGCTAGATAAGACAGGGGAGCAGAGTGTGAAATTGGTCTGGTCAGGAATGTTAGGATGCTATGATATTTATTGCTGTTCAGTAGCAGACTTTGTCTTCTTTCTAGCAGCCCTGGTTGACTTGAGGCACCTACTGCATTGTTTTCTGCATTTGAGCTTTGCGTGTGTGTTGAGTATAGTCAAGTGCTGTTAGGTCTGTTGATAACTGCTCTAGTCTGCTGCTCATTAGCTGTTCATGTTGTGGTTGATATCTGAGTAAACTTTATGCAGCTGTCGTCAGTAATTGAACAGCATTTGATTGGCATCTGAGGACTTAGCTGTGGTTGTTTTGTGACGAACTTTCAGAACGTCATTGGTAGATCTGACAGGTTGTGTGTTCGTCATGCTTTTGTGTTCAGCTGTTCATCAAAAGAATTTGTTAGTTGATGTGGCGTAGGGTGTCTGACTTATGAGGTCTTGGGTTCGACTTCCAGTTGGGTTGCTATAAAGTGGTTACCACTTGGATGGGTAACTGACGCTGTGTGCTCACAGGTAAGCCATCTCAGGATACAGCCAACACCAAGGTCAACTCAGCCTTCCATCCCTTTGGGGTATGTAAATCAAGCATAGACCTGGGAACAGTGGGTGGCAGGTAACACTGTGTGATCCGGACCCATATGGCCGATGATGCTCTGTGCCTCTGTGATGGATTTCCCGTAAAGAGCTACAAACACCCTTTAACCTTTTAGTTATTTCCACTCACTTCCCTTGTGTGTGTGCCGTGTGTCAGGAAATGGCGTCAAGGCATGTCAGTCATTGAGACTTGTGGTTGGGTGGAGCGATAATCATGACAGCAGCAGCAGCATCAGCAGCCGGCGGCGCATTCTCCGAGCAGATCAGCATGGTCGTGGACTGGTTCAACACTTGGTCAGACTGTGAGAAGGTTGTCGCCCTCTACTGTCTGCTGCGCAAGTTGCCGCCACCACAGACCAAGTTCTTGTCACAAGTGCTGGACCAGATCATTGCTGGCTGTTCACAGATTGATCTTGAGGAACAAGCCAACGATCCTGGTTGGTTCATCTCAGGTCTGCGTTGTATCTTAGAGTCATAGTGAATATCTTTTGAATTAACTCATAGGTTGAAACAGCAATGAATTTAAGCTAGATATCAGTTCGACAAATTACGGTAAAACATTTATTGACTAGTTTAGCAACTACCGTTGTCTTCTTCTGAACTACTGTTTGCCACTAGATGTCACTGCAAAGAACTATTTGTCATAAAGTCTAGTCTCGATTTGTCAACTTGTCTTGTGACTTCTAGACTGAATGTTAATGTTTTTACTTCCTTATGTTACAACATAGACAAATAGTTGTGAGAGCAGTAGTTGTGCTATTGGTGAATTTGCAGACTGTTAGGTAGAGATAGATAGATGAAAATATTTACTATACTGAAAAGCTGTCAGTGGTTGCAAGCAATACAGCTTGAATAGTGTATAGATGTACAGTATTTTTACACACAAAAGCACCTACTGCTTTAGCACGTCTTAGCGATCCCAAAATTCTGTCTGTCTGTCTGTCACACGGGTGTATCAGTAAAAACAGTGCAAGCTAGGATCACCAAATCTTCACCATCGGCTGCCTAGAAGGCTCTGCATCATGTCCGGTAAAAAGAGTCTACAGTTTTTTCAAATATCTTTCACTTTGTCAAACCTTAACCTATTTTCATAATTTTTGGCATGAGTCTTCCTGAATATTCACTTTATTGAATTGTTGAGAATTTTCTCTTTACATTGCCATGTCACTACGTAGAGCTGACGTAATTTTGACGTCATCAAAAAAGCCGTTTTTATTGTATACGAGGTGAAAAAAGCTAACTGTGTTTCGGTTAGTAAGTTTAACAAAATTAAAAATATGTTTAGAATTTTTTGTTGGCAACATTAAAAAAGTAACTTGCAACTGACAGTATGCTGATAGTCCACTTAGCTATACTTAGTGAGAAGTAAATTTTGAAGACAAGTTTTAGATGCTTTTATTAAAGCATTGATGTGATAATGTGTGCCAAAAATTATAAAGGTAAGTTTAAATTTGTTGAAGTTATTCAGGAAAATCTATAGACTCTTTTTTTTCTGGACATGGTGTACAGGGTGGGCCAAAAAAACCGGACCTGTTTGAGCGTTGATAGCTCAGCAATGGTTACCCATAAAAAGGCCTGTGATATGTCAAAAGTTTTAGAATGTTGTACACAAAAAGGGCCCAACTTGCATAGCAAATCATTTAAATATTCTTTGCCTAATTTGCATAAATCTTCATTAGGCCTACCACAGAAATTAGGCATTTGCTTGCACTCCCACGTGCCCGAGTTCATTGAACTCAAAAACTCAGTGCCAAAAAATCCAGATTTAAATTCTGTGAATTATTCAGTGTAAGGGCATTGCAACAGATGGCATGGTCACAAAATTTCAGTAACTGACCAGCTAAAACATGTGCTAATCGAATTCTGGGTTCAGCTGATTCTGAACACATTGACTCCAGAGATCGATCAGCTGCCTAAAAGAACTGATGATGGTTATGAATGCAAAAGCTGGGCAACTGCCTATGTCAAATTTCATCTAAACTCAACGTATGTGTTAATGATTGTTCATATTTGACTGTATGCTAAATGAAAATCAACTTAAATTCATGTGTTACTGCCAATTTAGCATGATTTTAGGGATGGGGCAGATTTGTGTAAATCAAGGAAAGAGTATTTAAATGCTGAGACATGCAAGTTGTACACTTCTTCTCTATACAATTTCAAAACTTTTGGCATATTACGTGCTTTTCCATCAATAAACATGCTAAGTTATAAAAGCTCAAATATCCATGTTAACTCCATGTGTTACAGTCAAATTTGGCAGAATTTTGGAGGTGACGAATATTAATGCAAATTAAACGAAGAATATTTAAATGCTTACTGTGCAAATTAGTCGTTTATTCTGTACAGCATTCTGAAACTTTGACCTATTACACGTCTTTCTACCACTTACCATCACTGAGTTATCAACGCTCAAACAGGTCCGGTTTTTTTTGGCCCACCCTGTAGTTTTAGGAACCATAAAGCTTTTCCATAAATTAAAAGAGGGTCACCCCGAACGAGGGCGGTAAATGAGAGGGGGTCCAAAAAATTGGTGATTTTCAGCCAGTAAGTCACTGTATCTCAGTAACGGTGCAAGATAGGGACTAGGTTACTGCTAATCACTAACAGGAAGTCGTATACTGGCTCTCAATTGGCGCCAAATTCAATGATCTTGGATAACTTTGAACACCAGAATAGGGGGTTTTTATGGATTTTTTGGCGATTTCGGGCTGCAACACAGATTTCAAGAGTGAATTGTGCCAAAATCAATTGAGATAGACATGGAGGAACTGCATATGAAATTTTCGGCATTGAACTTAGATTTGGATGATGAAAGTCTCAATTTTCTAGATTCAAGGAAAATTGCATACAATGACGTCAAAGAGCGGTACCCCCGTTAAAGTCGTTATACCGTTGTTGGCCAGTCTTTCGTGAAAACGGTTGCCGATAGGCATGGGCATGCTGTCTATCACAACAAGCTCTAGTGATGAGCTTTTTAGTCGTATCAACATCAATGACTTTGGAAGACCCTGAACTTCCAAAATAAGGGGGTTTTATTTATTTTTGCAATCTTCGGCTGCAGCACACACTCCAAGAATGAACTGTGATGAAATGGCTGGAGATAGACTGACAGTTTGCGAACAGGAACTGCTATAGGTTTTTGCGTGTCTCGTGAGCATTAGCTCAAATTTCTTCTTTAGTTGTATTGTTGAGGCTTTACAGCTGAGTGAAGGTGATGGTGGTTGGTTTGTATACTTGTGTACACATTGTTTGCAGCATGTGTGAGTCTGTTGTGTGTGTCACTAGCTATAAACACTTTGATTGATGGATGGATTGATCGATTGATCGCAGTAGCATCATGGCAGGGGGGAGCGCAATGGAGTTCCAAATTTTGAGATGTTAGAAAATTATCTGAATAATCTTTATCTTGTTGGAAATTTGTCCGGAAATGCAAAATTTGGGACTGAAAGTCCCCTATTTTGGGAGAATTTTGGGTCAGAATCGGAATTTTGGGCACCTGTGATCTCTTCTGTTGGAAATTTGCTGCTGTCTGTTGGAATTTTGCTGGAAATTTGCAGTTTGTGTTGGAAAATTGCAACTTCGTGCCCCATATACTTTTTAAAACCCAGTGCCGCTGATTGATCGGTTGGATGGATCGATCAGTTGCTTGATTGATTGTCGGTTATGTCGCAGGGTTTGTAAATTCACTGTGCGTTGGGAGTGAGCCGGCAGTGGACCTGGCATCCACCGTGGCTTGTCTGCTGCACTGTCTGCCCCTGCTACGTACCAACAACGCCTCGGCCAAAGCCGCCTACCTCCATGTGTTGCCGTCGGTGCTGCGACGAGCCAGTGAGACGGGCATGTATCTGTCGGACTGCCAGCAGATCCTCTCCTACGCTCTGATTCACCCGGGCATCACTGGTGATGAGTTGACAGCACTCAGGGCGTGGCAGCATGATGCCGGCGACATGAAGCGTTTACCGGCCACTACCACTCAAGGTTTATTCACTGCTCGGCTTGACTTATTTGTATAATTAGTTTGCCCGCAAACGGTAGTTTCGGGAGTGGATTTATGTTTTACTGCAGATCTTTTTTCCTTTTTTACGCGAGATCTCCAAGATGCGTTGGGCGATTGGTGTGAAATTTTGCATGGTGATCAGTACTAGGCCGAATTTTATAATGCCAATCCAAAATTTTGGGGTACCCACCCCAAAAAATTTTAGGGGCCAAAAACGTGAAAAATTTGGCCCAATTTCAGACGACTTCAGACTTCGGCGGCGAATATCTCCGGAACGGACGAAGATATTCAAAATTGGACATTTTGTACCACGATTCCTCTCACGTTGGGTGAAAAAAGTTTGGGGAACTTTGGTCCACTAATCACGGAGATCTAGTGGTGAAATCGTTCCCACCCAAATCTACTTTTTCGGAAGACCATATTTTGGCCCCTAAGTGGTGCTGCACCCTGAAATTTTCACACGCACTAGAGAATGACCAAGTCTTACTAGCGCACCCCCACCGGTTACGGGGGTTCCACTTACAATTTTTTTCAAAAGAGGGTCCAAAATTGGCTTAATTTTCAGCAAGTGCGTGCCTATAACTTAGGGGATAGTGGGTGTAGCCCCATGATACTTTGCCAGTTGCCACATGACGTGCCTTTAGGTTGCGGTGATAACACAGGTACAACTTTTGGGGGGCACCACCCCCTTTAAATTTTGGAAGACGAAAAATGTCCAAAGTTTGGTGCGATGTAGGAAAACTTTCGACTGATTGCGAATATCTCCGGAATGCATAGAGATATCGACAAGCGGTAAACGGCGTTATCAATGGCAATTCATCCCCCATTTAGCCAAAAAATTGGTGAACTTAGGTCCACTAACAAAAAAGTTACAGGCGCACATATTGACCTACTTTAAGTCGACATTGGACATTCTGCGTTTGCTAAAGTATTTGAGTTCGGGCCACGTGACTGCCACTGGGGAATTTCACCCCCATGAATTTTTCCCCAATCTGACTTAGGGTACCAGGTGGACTCACGTTTGGCTTTGCCCCAAATAAGGATGTTTCAATTTCATTCATAAATTTTTTCATTCATTCATGCTCAGTTGTTCTATTTCATTTGCCTGCCTCCATGAACTGCTGGCCTTTTATGCTCAGTGTTCTGATAGTCTACATGCTCCTGGGCATAATTTTGTACATCTCTGTGACACTAATTAAATATGCATAAATAGTCTATTATAATTAGGTTCATTTTCGACTTTTTTATACCCCTGCCATAATTTTCTTTTGAGAATAATTTTACTCCACTCAAGCGGTTATAACACTTCAGACACTGCAGGGAGAGAGGGGCAACAAACATAGATCATGAAATAATAATAACATAGTGTGTACTGCGTGTACTGGTGAAGGGGGTGACATAGTGAATGGACCTACAACAACGATGACAATGGAGCGAGTGAGTAATGGTAACGGTGGCGGCGGTCCCGGCATGGTTGTGCCGACACATCGGGACCTGAGTGCAGCACGCAGTCTGCCGGTTGGACTGCTGCATGACAACACGTTACCGTCGTCTTCATCTGCGTCATCATCATCATCATCACGGGTGTCTAGGACCATCGCTGGTACTGCTGGCAGTACAGTTTATCTGCAGCATTCGTCACCTCCACCTGGCCTGCCTCGTGCCGTTACGCCGCCACGAATTAGTGAGTCAAATTGCTACCACCACACCACCATCACTACTTCAACTACTGTATTCTGACCATGTGTGTCATAGAGAGTAACGTTGGTGGCATGGCATGATAGTAATGTGTGCTGTCCGACTATTGGTGGGGACCCAACTAAGTTCTCTACGAAGGGCCTGGTTAGTACTTGGATGGCTGACTGTCTGCAGGTAGGTAAACCATCTCAGTTCGAAGCTGGCCAGCTAGGTCGACTCAGTCTTCTACCTTCAGTGGGATGGTAAAGTGCGTATCAGCTTTTGTACTGAGTAGTAATAAATGGCAATGATGAGTGTAGTACTGTAGCTGCCTACGGGCGGATCTGAGGTTTAGGCTGATTGGCTTGGTCTAAAGGTTTGGAGCTTCCCACCACTCATGCTGCACTTTTCAAATAAACCGTGTGAACTCTTACAGTTCCAGTTCACTGGTATGATGACAGCTCTTTAAACAGTGTTGTGGCTCTTACTGCTACAGGAAAGTTAGTGACATATTATGATCATTACTGTCTGCAGTAGCAATGACAGTAGGTGAAGCTCCATAGCTTTACCTACGGTGAGGAGCTATAGGGCAATGGTGGAATCACCCTATATTTTCGACCATGTATTGCAGCATGTGTGAAACCTGTATGTGTATGTATGCAGTTCATGGTCACCAGCCGTTGCACAGAGTTATAACACTACCAGCCACACATCCAACCACTGGATCATCATTGTCGTCATCATTGCCGCTGTCATCATCATCTGTTCCAGACTGGGTTCAACGCAGTGTCAAGTTTGGCGTTGCTGACAAGAAGCCCGGGTCAACACAGCAACCATCATCAAGTCATCTGTCTGTCTGCGGGGACTCAACATGTCACTTACCTTTGTCTCCACAGAGCAGTGATGCATCGTCTGGCAGTGCGGGGCCTGACGTTGATGAGTCCACGTGTACTGCTCCTGCTGTCGGCATGCAAGGTAACTACAACAACAACTAGTCTGCTATTACTACACTGTGCCTCAAAAAACATGCCTGACATTTTTGATTGTAATTTGAACAAAAAAAATATCCGATTCCAATAATCCTTCATCAAGTTACAGCGAAAAGTGTTTGGGATGTTTTTTGAGCCACAGTGTACTACTGCTATTGGGATACAAGGTAACAACAACAACACTAGTCTCACTGTGTCTTTTAGCTGCCATATGTCGTTGTGTAGTGGATGGCACGTTGTGTCCGATTAATGTAATTGCCATACGCTGGGCCCAGTTAGTAGCTGGATGGGTGACTGGCTGTGGGCAGGTAAACCATCTTGGTGTGTAACCAGCCGCCTAGGTCAGCTCAGCCTTTCATCCTTCCGTGGGATGATAAAATGAATATCAGCTTTCAGGCTGAGTAGTTATAAATTTTGATCTCGAACGGCAGTCAGTTTAAGCTCATCTATGGCTCAGGCAAGTTGGCTTCATTGTTGGCATTTTTTCACTCGAAATGTTGTTGTATTATATTGTTTTGTACAACTGGCAGCTTGGTTTGTTGTTCATTGTAGACGTGTCGGCTTGGCTAAAGAGTCTACGTCTACACAAGTACGCGCCGTTGTTCCAGCAGATGACTTACAGTGAGATGATGAACTTGACTGATGACTGGCTTGAGGCGAGAGTAAGTCATCGATGTGTAATACACTTAGGTCCGGTTCTTCTATCGCCAATCAAATCAAATTTGATCTCCGATTTACTGATCTTTGATTAACTTGATGTTCAGAATTGATCGTCAATCAACTGTGTTTCTTTTTTCCATGCATTATTGATCTCCAATTACGTGATCGGCGATTAGCTGATCTGCCGACAACTGAGCCTACTTTATGCCAGTCTGATTGGCTGACAGCTGATCTCGATTTGCAGTATTGTGCTAAATTACCCAGCATGTGCTGCGAGTGGACGCCATATAGCCAGTAAATGTCGTCATAGCAATGATATCAATGATATCGTTCATATCGTCTGCTGTCAAAAATACGTTCTATTGCAAATCAATATGGGAACATCTATCCATTTTATTTCTTCACAAAATACTATGTGCAGTATAAATTGATCGGTACTGATTGATCGCTATGCCTGGAACTTTATTTTAATCCGTGAATTGCCATTCTGACCGGCAAAGTGAAGCGATGTTTCTGGTGCGAATAAGCAACGAACTGCAGATCGCCACGTTTAATCGTCAATTATCTGACTTGATCGGCCAAAATTTGGCCATCAACTTGATGGGAGATTTGATGGATGATTAGTTGCTAATTGGCGATAGAAAACGGTTATTGAGATGATCTCCGATCAAGTACCAAAGTTGATCAGAGATAAATTTGATCGGCCATCAAATGTTCATGGAAAAACGGGACCTTAATATGAACACACTTGACAGTTTTCTGGCGCCAGTTGTCAGTATCAATTGACTGGTACCAGTAACTGGTCAGTGTCATATTTTTCGGTACCAGATTTTCAATGCCGCCAGTTGCTGGCGTCAGATTGAACATGCTTAATTTTATGCCGGTAGCTGACTTGAGAAAACTGGCCAATGTGTCATCACTATTACAATGGTCTAACACTAGCACTTTACAGTAGCACAGATAGCACATGACTGGCTCAAGGTTGAAGTAACTTCACTGATGTGCAGTAGACTTAAACCCTGGCTTAACAGTAGCACTAGATTGTTGCGTATAGAGAGATGTACAAACGTAGAAAGTGCCGATGTAGAAAATGGCATGAAATTATGCAAAATTTAGTCAATAGGGATACATGAGATAATATTTCAGTGTTTGGAGAAGCATGAGGCTGGTATGATATGCGTGGTGAGACTTAGCATATGTTTCGTTGTGTGATTGCTGACTTTTTTGCCTGTTTTTGTTTGGTTGATCTTCGATGTAAATGATGCTGTTATTTCTCTCTGTGTATGTTCAGAATGTGACAAAGGGCGCACGGAACAAGATACTGATTAACGTTCAGAAGCTTCATGAGCGTGCGTCCGTTCTGCACCAGCTTGAGAAGGTTTGTCTCCGCAGTTTGACTAAAGTCTTTGGTTCTGGAAAGGCCTGGAAAATGTCCTTGAAAATGACACATTTTCATAGGCTCAACTGGGAATCATTTTTTTTCTGCTCGCTTTGCTTGCAGATTACTTGTAGTCCCCTACTTTTAAACTTATGGTGCCAGTACGTTATATTTCAACATTCGTGGGCTACGAAAAGGTCCTGGAAAATTGTCTATGGTGGCCTGGAAAATCATGGAAAAGTTCTTAATTTTGTTGTCAGTAGAAGAGTGGTAACCCTGTTTTTTGTTGCAATTTGATCAAGATGTGCGTGTATGTATTATGACATAGAGGTCTAAGTATCAGTAAGCTGTTGATCTTAATTCTGGTGTATTGTGTGTTGAGAGATGTGTGCGTGCATCAGATTGTAGTTGGAAGTATGAGCTGGCTAGTGTACAGATCAACCCTCCGTGGTTTAGTGCAATGAGTACCAGCAAAAGCTGGAATGTATACATGATGCACTAACACATATTCGTGATCTTGCAGTGTAATCTGGTGTCTGGCTGAGGGGCAGTGAAACAAGCTAGTAGGTGACATGGCTTACCACTACTAGCGATCACAGTTTTGCGGACCGACTGGGGACAGACAGACAGCAGATACAGAAACACAGACACGCTGTCTGACAACTTGAGTTGTTTACAGCAATACATGCCGTATGCCACATGATGTGGCACATACAATATGCTGTCTATAACTAAGGCCTTGCTAAGCTAACGCATCGCAAGCCAACAACAATCAGTGCCATCTTATGGGCCTTGTGGTTTGAAATGACGTTGCGTTACATTTGCAGATGACAGCACCTCTGGGGAACAGTTCTGGGAGAGGTGTTATAGCAAGGTCTGTTTCACTATGTGGAGATGATTGAATGCTGTGGACAGGAAGTGGTGGCATCAAATGACGTGCGTTCAGCAATTGCTGAGCTACGTCAGATTCTGAGCACACCAATTCGCCTCTACGACAATGTCCTGGACACCATAGAGATGTCATCTGACACTGGCAGCAACAGCAGCAGTGTGTCCACAGCCGAGGGTCGTAGGTCAAGTGAGTCAGACTGTCCCAATGATGCAGACCTGCCAGGACTCATCACCCGCGTGTTGGGCAAACGTCAGTATCCATAAGTGACTACAGGGCTGTGCATAGAGAAGTTCAACAATGTACATGCTTTACGTAGTTTAAACAATTGGAGGATAGTTTCGGAAACGATTTTTCTTCAGATTAGTGGTATAAATAATGATGACGACAGTTCGATTAAATTAACTATAATAAAGAAAAATTTATCTGCTTCTAGTGTGTTTCAATTTTTAAAATGGTCTGTGTGGTTGGGGTTAAGGTAGGGCATGTTTAGTTCTGTAGGGTGGAAGGTAACACTGTGATCCCATATGGCAGGTGATGCTCCGTGGCTTTGAGATGAGTTTTTGATGAGAAGCTATACCATGTTTTGTACAAGAAATTTGAGCAAAGCTCACGAGACGCACGAAAGCCTATAGCATTTCTAGTTCAGTAGTTATAGTTTCGAAAATCGCATATCACTTGGACTCGGCCCATCGGGACCATAATACACATCGGCCATAGGCACGTGTGGCGTTGGCGACGGTGGAGCCTCTTTGTGAATGATAGACTTGCGCAGCCCGATATTGCGAAAAAATTTTTTATAAAACCCTTTATTTTGGCGTTCAAGGTCATCCAAGGTCATTGAATTCGGCGCCAATCGACAGCCAGTGTACGATTTTCTATTAGTGATTAATAGTAACCTAGGCCTTATCTCGCACCGTTACTGAGATACAGCGAGTTTTTGGCCGAAAATCGCACATTTTGCCTACCCCCCTCTCATTTAGCGCCCTCGTTCGGGGTGACCCCCTTCGAATTTATGAAAAAGCTTTACGGTTCCTGAAACTAGAGTCTTCCGGGCAGCCGACGGTAAAAATTTGGTGATCCTAGCTTGGACCGTTTTTGCCTGATCCACCCGTGTGACAGACGGACGGACGGACAGAATTGCGATGGCTAAGACGCGCTGAAAGCATAGCTGCTTTCGCGCGTAAAAACTAGTTAGTGAAGAAGCTGACGGATATAATGTGTCTGTTTGTTTCTGTAGTGTGCACAGAGCTGATGGTGAAAATGTGTCCAGACAACGACTGCTTGACCAATTACCTTCATTTACTGGATCGCTGCAGCTGCCACCAGGTTGTTCAGTCAGTCAACTCATCATCCTAGTTCCCTTGTCTTTCGTCTGTTTTGTCTTGTCTTTTCCTCTCTAATGACCCCACTGAATGCATAATGCTGTGTAATAACTCCTAGTGGAACTTTTTTTTTTTATATTTCTGTGATTTTCTAAGCATTTGTATATTGTAACATTTTTTATCATTTGAACTATTTTGTGTGCAATCTACATTCTGTTGTTGGCATTTTGATAAACAAATACTATATTGTGTGTATTTAGTTTTCATAGTGGATGTATTTTTCTTTCAACTTCTTATGCTCAGCTTCAGCAACTATAGAGCGTTGTTTTTACGTGCGAAAGCAGGTAGTGGCTGTAGCATGTCTTAGCCATCACAATTCTGTCCATCTGTTCATTCGTCCCTCTGGCCATCACAAACATGGTGCAAGCTAGAATCATCAAATCTTCACCGTCCGCTGCCTGGATGACTCTAGTTTCAGGACCAGTAAAGTTTTTCCATAAATTCGAAAGGGGTCTCTCGTGCAAGGGTGCTGAATGAGAGGGGGTAGGAAAAATTTGTGATTTTCAGCCAATAAGTCGCTCTATCTCAGAAACGGTATGACATAGGGCCTAGGTTACTATTAATCACTAATAGGAATTCGTACACGGGCTTTTGATTGGCACCGAGAGCAATGATCTTGGATGACTTTGAACATTAAAATAGGAGGTTTTTCTGGATTTTTGGGTGATTTTGGGCTGCGAGACACATTTCAAGAGCAAATTGCACCAAAAACAGTGGAGATACACCAGGAAAACCTGCATACAAAATTTTTAGCATTGAACATAGATTTGGACGGTCCAAGTCTCGACTTTCTATGTTCAAGGAAACCTGCGCACGAGAGCATTAATGAGCGGTACTCCCCTAAAAGCCGTTATTTTGCCACTGTTGGCCAGTCTTTCGTGAAAACGGTTGCAGATAGTCATGGGCATGCTGCATATCACAACAAGTACTGGTAGCTTTTTAGTCGTATCAACATCGATGACTTTGAAAGACCCTGAACTTCCAAAGTAAGGGGTTTTATTGATTTTTGCGATCTTCGGCTGCAGCGCACACTTCAGGGGTGAATTGCAACGAAATGGCTGGAGATAGACTGAGACAATTTGCGAACAGGAACTGCTATAGGCTTTTGTGCGTCTCATGAGCATTAGCTCAAATTTCTTGTTAAAGACTTGTTATCATGTTTATTGTGTCATCATTGTTCAGACAGTCAGTTGTGATGTATGTTTCGTAGGCTTTCACAGCAGAGCAGAAGAAGAAAATCTCGTCTTGGAGACAGCAGATTCAGCGCGTGTTGCAGTTTCAGGTCCAGCGCCAACATCGTGCAGCCGGCAGGTAAATAAATACTCCGAGACATCTTCTATCATCTAATAAGCTTGATAAATTCCTCAAATTGCAACGTTTATGTACCAATTTGTTGATTTTCTGTTATCGGCAGTAGATATTAGGGACATTCAAAAAGTTCATGACTGGTGCAGTTAACCAGAAGATGTGTACGTCATATTTTGTCAGTTTTTAACATAGTCTGTTCATCCAGTGCTTCTGCAAAGCTTGGATTCCGTTGTAGAAGAATTGATGTGCTGCCTTTATTTGACTGTTAAAAAATTATTTTGGCACTTGTATGTGATGTGGTGTGATATTGTAGCAGCATGTTTGTGCTTGCACCTATGTCTGTCATTTTATTACTAGGTCTAGTAACGATTATTCATGTAATTTTTGCAGCTGTATACATGATGTTTCATAGAAAGGCACCTTTTGCTTTATTTCGTAACTCGTTCAAACAGTGCCCAATTCACATAAAAGTTTTACTAGCCATAGGTGAAAAATACTAATTCAAACTATTTTAGCAAAATATGGCCGTTAGTTAAATATTCTTTGCTAGTTGTGATTTAATGCTAACATCCTGAAATGTGTGTGGTATATCAGCTCGGCATCATTGCCACCATGTCAGCCGCGCTCTGGCACACACCGTGCACTGCGTGGCCAATCACCGGCTGCCACACACCAAGCCCTCCAGCAGCCGTCCTGGTCGTTCATTGGTCCCGGTGTGAGTGCCACGCCCACAGCCCAGAATGCACTGCTTGTCAACAGCCACCCTACGCTGACTGCGGCTACGTGGCAGCAAGCTATGACCACTCCGCCACCCAATCACAACAACGCAGCTGCCGCTGCTGCTGCTACTGCTAATTTAGTCTGGAGACCTCCGTCCCATCTTGACCTACCTCCTGCGCCTGCTGTAAGTGTTCACTGCTGTTATCACTGTCATCTTTACCAAGTTGAAACTGATGTAATCACCTGGATGTAGGTCTGCTATTAAGGCAACTCTGATTGATTGACAGATAGACAAATGACTGACTGACTGACCATCGACAAATGAACTGACCAAACCACCGGTCATTTTTTGTCTTGGTTTGCATGTCGGATTAGCAATGTAGAGATCATGGTTCGACTCCCTGCCATTATTCCACTCCCTGGTAACAACCCTGGGCAAGTTGTTGACACCAAACAGTATAATTGGGTACTAGTCTAACTGCTGGGAACATAACGACAGTATATAGGAGAGGTTTGACTTTCCACCCATCTAGCTGGGTTGTGTTTGCACTCACTGCAGGCTCAGGACCTTATAAACAGAGATGAGTACTGACTCTAGGGTCACAAAGTTGTGACACCAGTAGTTTATTTTACCTTACCTGTGAAATTTCTGAAATTTGAAGCTTGTCCTCAAGAGATTTGAACCAAGCAGATTTTTTTGCAAATCTCAAAAATCTTGCAAAATTGTCATCCTTGAAGTTGGCATCATCGTCTACAGTTGAGTAAAAATGAATTTAGTAGTTTTTTAGCACTTCATTTTTGTACACTTTTTGTTCTACTAATTGGAAAATGTCCTGAAAGATATCCTCAATTCTAAGGGTTTTTGGAGTTCGAAAAACTATTTGTAGACTGGGAGCCCAACTCCATCAAGAATGTGACTAGGATGTGAGTAGTGTGTGTGGTTATTGCTAGCCTCATTGTCTCATGTTATCTGTAGGGTCAAGGAGGCAAGTTGCCATTAGGACGAACACAGTCAGCACCGCTTCGATCCAACCAGACTGGACTTTCCGTTCCCAGCCAACCTGGTCAGTCAGTCTCTGACAATATTGCTGCCTAACTTTGCTGCAAACAAAATTCATCTTTGTTTAGATGCTGTATAGAAATTGTGTGGGCTAGAAATGAATAGTTGAAATAGGGGGTGTGAGTGTATTTTATGTTTCCCCGAGTCACTTGTGATATTGCTTTTGGGAGTTTTTTTAACATTTTGTATGTTGTGTATAACTTTGTCGTACATTGTATGGTTTGTAGACATTTTCTCTCAGATGTGATTAATTCTGTTCGCCATTTTATTTTATGTACAAGAAGTCACCATAGAGGTCTAACGTTATGATGGAATTTGTTATTTTAATTGAGGGCAAATTCAGTCCTAGCCTTTTAATCAGTTTCCATGTTATGGCACATTAGAAATTGACAGTGTTATTATAATAAGAAAAGGATAGTTTTTCTCAGACAGTAGTTGATCACTAGAATAATTTAAATTATGAATTTGTTGCAAGCACACCAGTCTTACAGTTTAAAAAGGTTGGATATTTGCATGAAAAATAGAAGGTTTATATAAGTATTTACACTTTATCCTTCTGAGGCTGTTTGGCTTTTTTCAGACAGTTTCATGTTGAATTACGTTGAAATATGAGCAAAGTTTACCACATTGTTCTGGATTGGTTTGATATCACCGGTGATTGTGACTGACATATATGTGTTGTAGTGGGAGTGGAATCAAGTGATTCAAATGCAGCAAATGAGGATCTGCATGCCAGCCTGAGCAAGCTGTGCATCAGTATGATTGGAGCGGCTCTTGATAGCGGCGTCAGCGACCAACTCTGGTGAGTAGTAAACTTGCACAGCTGGGTCTGGTGAGTCGTGTTTAATTTGGAAGAGGAAGACTTAGTCAGAAAGAATAGGTCTGCTGTTACAATAAGAGCTGATACTCTTTGTGGTGCTTTGAGCTGGTGAGGGTTAAACTCAATATATGTAAAAAAATTTATCAGTTTATAACTGCTGTGTAAGGACGATGTGATGATATCAGTCCTCTAAAACAGCAAAAATCATTTGGGTAGCCTTAGACGAGGCTATGCATATGGCGTCCTTACAACCTGACTTTAGTTGGTAATCACTAACATAGTCTTAAGCCTTCTTCATTTGATGTTATTTGTCGTATTACGCCTACTGGCCCAATGGTTACCGATTTGGCCGAACTGCCCAAAATGTGCACAAACAACAGATAGACCTAAGCGTATAATATAAGCTTAACTAAGGTAAAAGTCTACGTAATGACTATATGTTGATCTCATATAGCTGCTTTCACTTTGGACCAAAATACTGTAGGCCTGCTGTAGTAATAAACAGTGATGGTGAACGCAGTACTCTATCTACATTAACATTTTGTATTTCTTATTTTAGTTTAGGTGTACTGTGTGTTTTATTTTGTGTTTTTCATGATTGCATGTTTGTGTGTGTTTTATATTGTGATTTGCTGCCTTGCTGGCGTAGTAAACGATGATAATGATTACTGATGCTGCTAAGTCCAGTGCTCGTCTGCGTGTTGTCAGATTGTTGTTGTGAGAGTGGACAGAGAAAGAGGGCTGTGCATTATGTTCAACAGACAGACTCCAGTACTCACCTCATTGCCTCGGTTCATACATAGCTTCATTACACAACCTGCCATTCAGCCGGCCGGCCACTGCCTGCTCGCCGGCTCTTGAACTGTGTCAATGTCTCCGTGTTGCTACTGATGACACCAGTGCATTGTTGTTTGTGATGCCGGTAGCCTAGAGTGCTCACCCCATCTCGTCATATTGTCCGTCATACACCATACTGTGACCCCCTTCTTGTCACGTTGTGTCTATCCGTACAACTTACGTCGTTGAGACGTTTTGCAGTCGTCAGTCATTTGTTGTTCATGTAATAATACCCTTTATAGCTTATGTGTCTGTTACGTCCATCGATGGCGTAACCAGTCTTGGATAAGTTTTGCGCTGTTAGCAGTAGCTGGTAAATTAGCTCAAAGCATGCAAAAGTGTAGAGTGGTCCTGAGGTCATTTTGTTATTAGCGGAGATACGACCTGAGGTCTTGCATTGATGCAGTTTTAACATAGCACGGCTTGCGTAGAAACTTCCTCATTTGTAGACTGTTGCAACGAACGTTGTTTATTGTCACATGTTCACTTTCCATCTTTTCTTGTTACTTTTTATGTTTGCTGGGCAGTGTGCAAGTCCATTTGGGATGAAATGGGACATCTTATTTTACAGTTGTGTGGATATTTTGTTGAAACAATTGAAAAAGGTTGTAAACTGTCGTGTTTTTCACATGCAGCCGATGGCGTCGTGGGTTAAAAAAGAAGGTGGAGCAGAAAGTTGCAATTTTCTGATGAGAACTTCAAATTTCTGACAGAATTCCAACAGACAGGTACATATTTTGCACAGAGAAGATTATGAGTGGTCACTTTTAATTTTGCTGCTAAATTTTCCCAAAAATGGGGGTTTTTCAGAACAAGAAGATTTTTCTGACAGTTTTCTGACAGCCTAAAATTTAGGGGCGATGTAATTAATGCCCCTCGCTTGCCCTGTGACCATGACACCATTGCATGGAGCAGCGAGTTGTTGAGTTATTGATATTGTCTGTATGTATGTGTACCTGTTGTCTCTTTGGTGTGTAATGCATCTGTTGGTGTGCCATCTGCAGTCATATCACTTACTAGTTACTGGTACATGCTTTGATAGACACATTTAGATTCCAGATGACTGAATGCGTTTTACTACGGAATGCTATGTGTATTTCGAGTTTTATTACCGCGTGCTAGTTTGTTTCTGTTTTGTGGTACTTAGTATTAACTAAGCTTGGTGTGCTCGATCTAAGAAAGTTTAAAACCGTCAGACTGAGTGTGTTGACTGTTAAGTGGGTTGTATTCGTGTTTGTGGTTATATTGGTGGATGAATTATATTTTGTAGCTTTGGTTTCTTTAGCTCACCTGCTGTTGTTGTTATTCAACTGACAAATGACAATCAGCTGATTCACTGCTGACTAGATGGTACATAAGGCACATGGCCAGGTTTGTTAAAAATAATAGTAATAGTCATAATAATAATTCACATGTCAAAGCTTTTGTCGCAGACTATTTTCCATTTTTAGCCAGTCTGTTGCAACCATTGCATATTCTTAGTGGGCTTTTCTGATTTTCATCTATTTGTCTTATTTTTTCTTGTTTTAAATGCTTGTCGTTTCTTAATCTGGGCTTTGGTTTTGCTATCCTTTTATTCCGGTGACCATATTGTCTGAGTTCTGGCCTCTGTTCCATGCACTTAGTCCTGTACACAGCACGATGACGGTACCAAGCAGTATACTTTAGCAAAACATAGTCTTGACTGAGACTGACTATGTTATGTGCGGCTTCAAAGTTGTCATTTGAGTTTCCAGGCAAATTTATAGGGTTGTGTTACATTATGGAAACAAGCACATAATTTGTGAAAATTTTATCCAAATCGGCTGGTGAATTCTGTCAAAAAAGTTTCATCTGGTAGAAATACGAATAACTCGAAACTCGACAAAGTGTGAAACACATGTCTTGTTGTGATGCTTCGTAACCATGCATGCATCACTGTTGATTGTATTTGGGAAATGATCAAGTCTGGTTCTGTATGTGGGCTGAATTACATTACTGGACACGCTGGCAGCGGTCTTGTTACTGCTGCTCTGTTGATGTGTCAAGTAATATGAGTTAATGCCATACGTGTTGTTGATTTTGAATCGTAGTAGACATTTGTAGTGTTTATCTGCTGTATGTGACTAGATCATATTTCTGCTAAAAACTGTTGAACAGTTAACTGTCATCTCTTGCCGCAGCAAGAGTTGGCCTTGTCAAAATTTCTGGTATTTATCTTGAGATTTTGTATTTAAGATCATATTTTTGTTTAACGTTTGGTGGCCTTAATCTGTAAGCATTGAATTTTTGAGTCTCATGAATTAGAAGTAGCATTCAAATTTGTTCGAAATAGTTAAGAGATGTGTCTAAATTGAAAGTGATGTTTAAGCTGAATAGCACCGTCCAATCCTTTTTGAAAAAAATTTTGCTTACATGTCCATGTTGTTGTATTGCATTTTTGCCTACTTTTCATCGTTGCTGCAACGTTTGTGACTAATTAATTGTATTACGCATAAGTTTCAGGACCTTTTTTATTTTTGTTTGAAATATTTGTATGATATGATGTTATGACATTATATATAAATAGTCATCTGAAATGCTGGTAGAATTTCGACCGATGCTCATGGTTTTTGCTCTCCAGTGTCGGATCATTACTGACAAGTGGATGCATGTGTATGATGCTGTGATGTGACCAGTGGTGTAGTCCAGTCCATTTGGGGTTTGAGACTGAGTCCAATGACTTCTTGTCTGACAGCATTCTGAGATTAATGACTGTCTGGATGATAACAGGGAGGATTATTATGCACAATTATAATCAGTGGTTCGTACAATTTTTGATTTAGGTCGTGGTGCAGTCACATTTACTTCCAAGTCATACATTACTGAGTTTGAGTCTCGTAGGTTTAAGTCTGAGTGTGAGTCTTCTTTTAGCTCTCCCTGTCCTTCAACAGACAACATTGTGAAATCGATGACTGCCTGGAGGATAACAGGGAAGATTAGTAGAACTACCTTTACTGTTACATATGCTTACTCATAATGGTCAGTTCTTACAATTTTAGGTTAGGATTGATGTTTTGTGTTTTGTGTGTTCCTTACCTGGTATTTTTCTGTAATGGTTAAATTTTGTGTTTTATGTGTTCATGTGTCCCGAAATGACCCATATTGTGTTGGGTGGGATGTTAAACACTACTCCCTCACTCACTTTATAGCGTGTGATTTCGAGTTTGAGTCGCGAAAATAAGGACTTGAGGATGAGTTGAGTGCACTGTTGGACTGAAGTATCACATCACTGGATGTGAATTAAAGCTGTACTGAATGACTGAGTGACCAATGGACTGACCGATTGACTGACCAAGTAGTATATGGTCTCATTAGGCTGCGTTCACAAACACAAGTATGAGTCTGGCACTGTACAGGTTCCTGCATACGAGTTCCAGCAAACACGAGTTTGCGTGTATTTCATTGGCGGCCGTTCACATACATACGAGTATGGGTTACCTGTAAATTTCACTCGTACGACTAGTTTCTGTGCAGTTTGTGTTTTTATCCAATTTGTAAATAGCATTAATATAATTTATAAAATCTGTGGCACATATTTGACGTCAGAACTGACATTGTCGTAAAATTGTTCATCGTTAGAGATGTGTGGTTAGTAAAAATGGTAAATTTGTAGTGGAATATTGTTGTTTTAATGGCAAAGCATTTCCTCCATTTGATTTTACTGCAAATTTTCAATGTGGCCGACATGCGTTGAGTTATGTGCTTGTACAAGTGATCGTGAATGCTCCACTTGTACAGGTTAAGCTTCTACGGGCCATAAACAGAAACCCGGACTCGTACTTGTACTCGTGTCTGTGTGAATGCAGCCTTACTCTCTGTTGGGATGAACATCTGCCTCTGAAGCCGATGCAGTGCAGCTGCTTCAGTTGTTCCTACTTACTTACACTCACAACTGAATTGACTTTGTCTTTTCTCACTCCTGTGTTCTGCTGTTATTTTATGTGGTTAGTTTGATCCAAATGTCGATGCGTGTACAGACACATAGACTGTGGAACCTCAGTGGCAAGGGCTCTTATGCTCTTGCTCTCTCACTTCTTCGATTTGGAGCGCATGATGTTGTTTGCTTTTCACTTTTTATTTGTAAATAATTTTTTTAGCTTTGTTTGGATGAAAAGGAGTAAAAAGTACTGCAGCAAAGTGCGAATTAATTAGACCAAATTCTTACTACTTGCCGTGTCGTCTCCCACTGACCCCCATCAGGGGCTCTACTTTTGTACCCTGTTGTGGTTTAGGCCCCAGACCTCCATTTTGTGCTAATGCTCCGTAGTCACCATTGTGTGTCCCCTGCTTTTGAGCACTTTCCACGGTCTATGCACAAACATTAGCGTAATTAGTAGTAGTGGACTGGGTGGGGGCACTATTGGTTGTTAGCTATACTAACACGTTAGAGTAGTGACTAATTTCATGCCATCTGCTGAGGTTGCTTTGCCACCAGTGTTTGCCGCTGTCTTTTGGTCACTACATGTTGTTTTGCTTACTGACTGTTATCATTGCCCACTGCTCTGTCTTTGTGTGCATGGTGTTACTGAGGGTCCACGACATTGTCTGGCTTGGTCGTCACTGCACTGAGTTTATGTAATCTCACCCCCCTGTCCTCCAGTAGACAGCATTATGAGATTGATGACTGTTTGGAGGATAACATGGAAGATTATTAGAACTGCCATTTTTGATACTCATGCACAATTATAATCGGCACTTCTTACAACTTTAGGTTTTCCTCATTTTTTGTGTTTTGTGTTTTATAAAGGTTAAACTTTCTGTAAAGGTTAAACTTTTTGTTCCGTTATTATGTGTATGTGCAATTTTGCCTGCAAAGGCCGTCCCCGAAATCACCTATACTGTGTCAGGCGGGACGCTAAACCCTGTTCACTCACTCTGTCACTCACTCACTTATGTAGTCTCAGTTATTGAGGTACATTTTGTTTCCCTCACCTGCCGTGTGTGTGTATGCATTACGTCTGCATGTAGACATGTTGTAAAACTTTGAATAGAATGCCCCGGCTTCTGTTAATTAGTACAAGTTGCCTCGACCCCCGGCCTGTATCTGGGACTCGGCTTATATTCAGGATGTAGCTTGTAAACAGAACTCGGATTGTATAGTACAGGTTATCTTTACCTCCGGCCTGTGTCCAGAACCCAGCGTTTATTGGGGACTTGGCTTCTATTTGTAGTTTTATGGCATTTATCATTTGTGTTTGTATGTTTTAAATTTACATGATTCTAGATGCACTGTTATCGTTTAATCGATTCTTTAGTGTTAAAAATTGCACAGTAATGTGACTTTACTATTTTTGCTTGATTAGAATTACATTAAATCTTGGCTGTTTATTTTCAGCAATTTCTGTTTTAGGTTAGGTTTAGAATGATGTTCAGTTTGTACTTTGCTTATTGAATACTTTCATTCAGAATCACCGGTCTGGCTAGTACAGTGTTCCTCGTTACGTCACAAGCTTTAATTGAGCCTTCAGATGTGCAAAATATTTCAATTACTAGTCGGTGATTAAACTCTTTACGAAGTTGCATATAATTAGTGAAATAGAAGTTGTTTCGCTGCTTGTATGTGATGTTCTGATATTTTGTATCGGCATTCTTTGTTGGTTTGCTGATTAGAGAGTGTGCAAGACCAGTTGATAAAGTCACTGAATCACTGAGCAACTGAGTGCATGCTAATGCATATGCGCCGACTTTGTGGGTGCAGTTTTCTCAGAGCCGGTGGCGTCGTGACAGGGGGGCAGACGGCGCAATCCCCTTTTATAAATTTTGCACTGTCGAAAGATCTTGTCGGAAAATTTTCGTCCAAAAAGACTACATTTTGGACTAAAAACCTCCGTTTTAGAGAAATTTAAGGGCATAATTGTAATGTTGAGCACCAGTAACATCCTCTGTCGGAAATTGTCCCGCCTATTTTGATAAATTCATCTGTTTTACGCGTTCATCATTCTCTCCATAGCAGACTGCTCTGTTTGGCAAAAATGGGGGGCCTTCACGCGAATTTTGGATTTTGCATACAGTGTACAGAGGTCCTTTCCGCCAGAGAATGTCGTGCTGCACCAAATGAATTTTGTGGGTGTCATTACACGCCATAACAAGGCCCACGGGCCAGAAAATGACGTATTTGCTGCTGTCCAACATTTTCTGGAATGTGGGGCCCCATCTTTTTTGTGGGGACCCCTGTTCGCTTAAAGATGCTGTAGATAGATAGGCTGGTGACTAGCGTCCGTACAGCCACGATGCTGTGCGTCTGTGTGTATAGTACATGATTAAAAGATAGAAGGAGACCTTCTATCACCTAACTGTGTCTGTTTTTACTGTTGGGCGTCATCGTCGTATCGTATGGTCGTTATTATACACAGTGATAATCATAATTTTGCCGGCGGAAGTTCAGCTGGCTTGGACTTCCTTGTTACGTTGTGATGCTGCGCTCTGCGGTGCCGGTCGTATGTATGTTACATGATTGTATTCACTGGCGAACCTTTAACTCAGTTGCCACTATCCACCGCGATCATAGGCACCGACTTACAGTAATCAGTTATGCCGCGACCGCGTGTCTTAGACGCCGAAAGTTCCCTCCTAGTGGGACCTCGGGCAGACCCTGTCCGTCAACACATTTTCGTGAAACTTCAGCTGCAAAAACGCTTCTAGCAGCAGCAATTTCTAAAATTTAGTGTACCGGTACAAAAAGTGTTTTTTTTATTTCAGCAGATGCTGTGTTAGAAATTGATAATCGTCAGCAGTTGTTTCCAGATGAATATTAAAAACTCGGGCAAAATGATACTTTTGCCCCCCTCCAGTTGTCCGTTGAGTAAACCGGGGCATTCCCCCATGCCCTGTGAAGTCAGCGTCTGTGACCCGTCGTTGGCTGCTTATTTGCTGTCTGGTATTCAGCAGTTGCTTGTGTGTATGCTGAAATATGTGGGAGTTAATTTTAAATCATTAAATTGTTGTAGTTCAACAAGACACTGTCAAGGATCGTTTGTTTGTTTGTTTGTTTCATTGATTCTTTAATTCGCTGTCACGAATGTCGGATTTACCCTTAGGATCTCAACGCTGTCAACCGTAGTTCACTCAAGAGATAGGCCTAGGTACGGTACGTGTATGACACGGTACACCGTGACTCAAAAAAGCAAGCCACTTTTATTTTTTGAATAGATTCGCGAGACATTGACCGATTTATAATAATTTAAAGCAGGCAACATCTGTTGCTACACTACCTAGTGAAATGCAGAAGTCGTATTGTGGCCATTTACAACTATGAATTCATGCTGGGTAGCGCATGCTTGTTTTTTTTGGGGGGGGGACACGGTGTATTTCCGGTTTCGGCGGCAATAATGAATCGCGTCTTTAGATAGTTTCTGCGACAAGTCAGTTTACTGGAAGATTTTGAGCGTTGAGAGAAGCGGTCGATCCAGTGTGGTGAAGCGTTCAACTGTTGCGTACAGAATTAGTGATGTAGCGTATTGTGAAACGTTTGTTCTGGTCGTTAGGTTTAGGTCAGGTCAGGTCGACAGCATCTTCTAGGCCTACAGTTCACTTCCCGGCAGAACTGCACGGCGCTCTCGAACAATGGCGTATTTAGGATTTGGCAAAGGGGGTGCCAAGGCGAGCGCGCGGAGCGCGAGCCTATAACGGGGGTCTGGGGGCGGAGCCCCCAGCGGGGTC
>Ga0209367_1001665_pt1 | contig 27914 bp, 16 predicted proteins | sample WorMetLIZISLAND2_FD_187412 | JGI IMG/M metagenome (GOLD analysis project Ga0209367, IMG submission 187412) | Marine gutless worms symbiont microbial communities from Max Planck institute for Marine Microbiology, Germany - Olavius geniculatus... ...
ATAAATAAGTGAACTTTTAGTCAGCAAATACATTGGCAGTATAGTCAACAAAACTAATAATTTTTAAATGAGCCTTTGCCTTCAACCAACTTCCAACTAACAGACTGGAGCATCAACAGGGTCAAAAGACACATGGAAACAGCCAAGCAGAAGAAGGTCACACAGATAATAGTCACACAGCTTCCAGAGCAGAACAGGACACCTGTTGTCGTGTCATACATTCATTGCCTGTCAGAAGCTGTTACGCGAGCATACAGACGACATGGTATTTCCACAGCTATGAAACCATTTCAGTCAATAAGAAGTCTGCTGGTACATCCAAAGGAGAAGCACAGACAACAAGATGCATGTGAATGTGTGTACAAAATACCGTGTAAAAAATACACTGGAGAAACAGGCACTGAGCTCTTAGGATATGGCTACAAGAACACTGACAAGAAGTTACACAGCATGATGTGAGGGCTTACACTTGAAGCATCAGTAAATCTGCTGCAACAGAGCAAAACAAGTCTGCAGTCACAGACCACGCAATCTCTGTCAGCCACGTCATAGACTGGGACTGCGCCAAGGTGAATGACAGAAAAATCAATAGGATGGACAGATAAATCAGCGATACACATCAGGAAAAGAACAAGACAAGTCAGTGAACCGAGTTGAGGGGTCCTATCAACTTCCACATGTCTATGATTACTTACTGTCTGCTGCAGCTATACCTAGTGGACAGTCATTCTGAAGAAAGCAACAGCGGTTGCCGAAACGTCCAAAATTATCCAATTAAAAAGGTTGTTTTTCAGTGACTTTACGTAACTTTACTTCCAACTATTTTTTCGTCAACTGGTGCAACATTGTTGACAGATGCAACAATATGTTGAAATTTGTCGCCATCAAGTACTGTTGATGTTGGCTACATCTGAACTGTCAATTGAAGAAGAATCTAAACATTTGAAAAAAAGATACATGAATAAAGAAGTCACCGTCTTAATTTATGAATTTAGAGTATAGTATGTCTATTCTCTCTTGCAACAGTTGCTTGGGCTGGAGAAGTAAGCGAGTAATGTCCTCGTAGATATCTTAGGCATGAATTGTTCTAGTGATTAACTTTTTTAAAAATCGAGCCATTTTGTTGCTAACTAAAAATGTATAATTAAACCACTACTGTTTTAACTCGATTATTTTATTTTACCATTAAACTAAATTGATTTGACTAAAATAAATTAATTAAACTATTAGTTAACAACTTTTATTTGATTGTTTGCCTATCATTGCAGGTGGATGTGAAGACATTCCGTGGTCCGGTGCCATCGGAGCTTCGTGAGGCTGACTGGAAGGTGACCTACAGGTAGATTCTTAAAACATGTTCCTTTGGTTTTTCAAACGGTTCCATGACACTTCATCGCGTGATACTTCATCAGGCGAGCAGTCGTCCATGCATCCAGCACCGTAATAAACGTAATTAACCTTATACTTGGTCAATTAGCAGCGGACCCCAAACTAATTGTCATTGAAGCACTATATAAATCCCCTGTGCAATTTACAATTTAACGTTATCAGTCATGGATGTCGTATCATGGATGGCGTATTCAGTACTAGTAGTGAGGGTAAACAAACTGTTATTTATCATTATTTTGAATAGCCTGCACTTAATCGTGAAAGCACGAAAATGGTTGCAGCTTGATACTAATTTTTTCCTTAGTAAACCCTAATGCTCCTGGACTATTAAGAAAAATTGGACGCACGGACGGACTCGCGGACGCGTGGACACTCAGGTGATTTTATACTCTGCCCAATGCTATGCATTGCATTGGACAGACAATTACAACAAACACATTATCCCTAGGCCTGATGTTAATACTATCATTGGCACATTTCTTCAAGTCCTGTCCTTGGGTGGTCTGTGCTGCATCATGTGCGTAGGAGTTAGTGAGTGAGTAGGGTTCAATGTCCCATCCGACAGGTCATTTTGGGGACGGCCTTTCCAGGCAGTGCACACAGTAATGCTTAGCAAAAAAAACACAAAAACGAGCAAAACACATTTTTTACAGGTTCTGTGTCAATGTTACAATGGATGCTCTGTCTGACAGCCCTCTCACAGCCCTAACCTTTAACCCCAGCTCTAATCCTTAACCCTAACAGCTCTGGCTTCATGTTAGGTTGTGTTGCTTATAATAACACAATTTTGTCTCTGAACCTCATTTGTCAGAATAGCATCCATCGGAATAGCGTCTTGTAATGGTTTTTATGTGCGAGAGCTAGCATAGCTATAGTGCATATTAGCTACTGTAATTCTGTCTGTCTGTCCATCTGTGTGTCTGTCACATTGACAAGTTTCTTAGAGGGGTCAACATCATTGACCTTGAATGACCTTGAACCCCCGAAATAGGAGGTTTTAGTGATTTTTTTCTGCTATTTTGGACTGCAATACTCATTTTTAGAGTGAATTGCGCCAAAATAGCTGGGTATAGACCAAGACAACCTGCATGTGAAATTTTCTGCATTGAATGTAGATTTCAGCAGTTCAAGTCCTGGTCCTCTACGTTCAATGTGGCCAGCGCACGAGAATTTCAAAAGGGAGAACCCCCCTAAAAAGTGGTTATTTTTCTGTTATTGACTTGTGTTGCATGAGAATGGTTGCAGATAGGCACAGACATGCTGCTTATCATAACAAGTGCTGGTGACTTGCTTTTTAGTGATATCAACATTGATGACTTTGATTGACCTCAAAAGTAGGGGTTGTTAGTGATTTTCTTTGCGATTTTCAGCTGTAGAAGAGTGAATTGCGACAAAATGGATGGATATAGACCAAGACAACCTGCGAACAGGAACTGCTATAGGCTGTCGTGCGTTTTGTGAGCATTGGCTCAGACTTATTGTTGTATTGCTGATGCTACATGCACAGAAAGCAGCAGGAGAACTGGTCGATGCAGCTGTACTGCCACGAGACGGCTCTAGTCAACAACGAGGCACACGTCCAGCCGTCGATCGTCATCTACAACGACGAAGAAAAGGTGATCCAAGTTCACCGCGAGGAGAAGCGCGTCTGCCTGCGCGGATGCACCATCACTTGCCAGATGACCATCGACTACCCCGAACTTGCCAAGAGCATGGCCGTCCTCATCAAACCAATTGCCACCTAGTCAGGGTTCAGACACCTGGGTAAATACCCCAAAAACTTCTGGAGTGGATTTTTTGGTAAATTCACCTAAAAACCTGCTAGAATTCCACCCAAAAACCTACCCCAAACTCAATCAAATTTTAGTCTTCTTGTTCCACTAATCATGAAATTTTTTATTATGGCTAATTTTTTGAAACACTGAAACCTATGGATTTGCAAATTCTGATAAATTTCGTCCTGTGGGCAGCAAACAGAATCAACAAACAGACTTTGTAGCTAAGGTTTTAAACAGTGCTCAGTCGCTCACTCTAATAACTGAAAAACCATCAAAAACCAAAAAAAAAGTCAAAACCCAAAAAGATTCATCAGGTTGGACTTTTTGTTAAAAAACAGGTTTTTGCATCTTTGCACAGAACGTGCCGTTTTGCTGTCAATGTTTGTCATTCGTTTGTTTGTGCATTTTCATGATGGTTTATTCTGTTGTTACTAATTTCATGTTTTGTTCAGCCAGCCAGTTTTTGGTGTTTATTGGAGCTGAAGCTAGGTCCGCTAAAGGCTCTGCAAGAACTACAGAAACTTTAGGAATGTTTGCTTAAACAATAAACATCCCAATATGTTAGCTGGAAGTGAAAACACAAGGTCACTGGCTTACACTGTTTTGTCATAGGAGAACCCAGAAGTGTTGTTTTGCACGTGAAAGTTTCTGAATGTTCACAGCTGAATTACTGCAGTTATTCATTTCATCTTCAGAACTGCTCTGGCATGATGTTCAGTTATCCATAATTATTATATACATTCACTGAAGTTGGTGTTGACAGTAATTGTTGATTTGCTGAAAAAGCTTGCCATTTTCAGCCAATCGTACTTAAGTAATGATCAAGCGCTTGTCGTCCATCTGTACATCCATCGTCCGTCTGTAACGGATGTACTGTGGCTAATTGGTAGGGCCTAGGGGGAAACTTTTTACACAAGTAATTAGCTATGTGTCTCAAACTCGGGCACGCAGAATTTCAGCCATCTACTCCAAGGGAACATTTTCAAATTAGGTGTTGTATGAAGGTAGGTAGAAAAAATGTGCATTTTCCAACGGAAAACTGGCTATATCTTGCAAATGGTGAGATACAGCCTAGGTTACTATTAATCACTAATAGAAAGTGCCATACGCCGTGTCAGAGTAGATGGAAATCATTGAGCTTGGATGACCTTGAAGGCCGTTACACGCTATTGTGGCTAAACAGTGCAAGATAGGGCCTACGTTGCTAACATGAAAATCATTCGCTTTGAATGACCTTGAAGGTTAGTACTGCAACAGGAACTGTATAGGCTTTAGCATGTCTTTCCAAGCAAGGCAGTTTTATTGTGAGAAATATTTGCAAAACCTGCACCTGATATTTTCCTTGTTTGTTTACTCTGTAGCTATTTATATTGCCTGGCAAAATGACCAGTGTGATGTCTGTTATACTAGCATTCAGTTTAGCTTTTGATATGGCATTCCATTAACATAGCGTGCCTGGAACTGTGTCACCTCTGATAAATCGCTTTCTCTGCATGACTGGAAGTTGGATGCTGAGCTTCAGATGTAGGTGGTACGGTCGGCTTTTCCTAGCAATATCTGGGCTTCCTGTTAGAGATTTTCATAACTTTATTGTGTGTGCATTCACTGATGATGAATTGTGACATGTAGCAGCAGGTTATCGGACACAATGAGTTTATGTTAGGCAATAGTCATTAAAGCTTCACTGCTCTGAGAACTTTATGCGTGAAGTCCTTGTAACCATAGATTGAAAATTCATCTCGACTCGTTTTGAAATTTGTAATAAAGAATTCACACATTTGTGAAATTTTTTATAAATTTTAAAATAGCAGTGCATGAGTTGCAATTCCAGGCCTCTTGTATTTGAAGATTACTTAGATTTTGTATTTTGTGTCCTACCTCGAGCTTGACTTATTAAGTACATGCATGTATGCTGCAGTCATTTGAAAGAATTAAATTTTGCCTTGAAGTAACAAGGACAAAGTCGGTTATGTTAATCTTTTGTTTCTGCTTTTGATTTGTGACTTGATGCCGTATCAGTTGAATTGTCTTATTTCGGCAGAGTAAATTATATTTTTAAAGTTTGTAATCTTCTTGTATTTTGCCACATATTTGTGAACTTTAAAATGGATAAAGCATGGATTTTCAACATACATTTGCTTGTGAGTTGCTAAGATTGCTGAATGATCTTTAGGTTCTTTTCCTGGACATTTTAAATAACTACTAACATGTTATCGTCTTTGCAAGTTGTGTAGTAAATTAATTTATAGTATGATTGGAGCTGGTTGGCCAGATTGCTGACATGGTGCTTGGACCAAACGCTGTTGTTTTTGTAGCAGGTTGCACATGAGTTGTAACCATTCATCAGTGATTTTCTGTTTTGTTGTATGGTGAACATTATTTTCATCGATGAAATGTCATTTTGTGTTATGTTTACTGCGTTTTTGCTCAGTATTAGACATTCTTTTTTGTACTACGAGTGCGAGTGGACTTTTTTACGAATGTGAGTGGAATATTTGGTTTCTTCTGTTATGTGATGATATTCAGGTTGATTTTTTTGTTTATTGCAGTCATACAGTTGTGTAGCAAAGGCAGCTGCCATTTTTCCATTCTTCCAAATGCCACTTCAAGTTACTTAGAAGGCTAACTGCCAGCTTCTTTGGGGATAAAAGGTTATTATATATTTTATACCGGCTAAACTGCTTCCAGATATGTTCTTTAAACTGTAAATAAACAAAAGTAGTTTCCCATCAGGCATAATGAGCTTATAACGCCCTTAAGGCATAAGGGAAGACCTCCTTCCAATTTCCAACCTCTCCAGTTTTTGTAAGACCTGTTTTCCTGGTTACGTTCCCACGTTTCACCTTTTGGAAATTTTTCAAGGCTACGTGACTGCTCCTTTTTCAATTAATTTCATTGTATCAGCGATGCAGCGCGAGTCCCCCCTCCCCACCAGCTAGGTCCAGCAGGGTTTGGGGCGGAGCTCTGACCGTGCATAATTTAATATTTTTGATGCATTAACAGCCCGGTGGCTGCAAGTGTCATTTCATTGTGATAAGTAGACGCTTCAATGCTAAACCTCGCGTTCAGTTGTGAAGTTGCTGAAAAAAAGTTGTTACTCATCTTGGGGAAGTGGTCCACTGATCACTAGCTTTGGAAATATGTTGACTCGTAAAAGTTGATATTCAATGGACTGATTTTATTTCATTTTTTTTTAGTTTGTGTCAGTGGTGCACTTGTGGGGATGCTTTAGAATGAACTTCTTACTGTTGGAAAGTTATACGTGGAGGAATTGAACCAAATCAGAAATTCTCTGTTTGTAGTGTGATTTTTGCTAGGCTGCTATAACGTGTGGACACTGGACGTTGTGTGATATGGAATAGAAAGCTTCTGGTGTTTATTTATATGCGTTGTTCTTGCACCTTATTCTATCTATGCCTATTCTTAGTTTTTAACTCTTGTTTATACAGTATGTGAGATAAATTATGTATTGTAGGCGTGTACCAGGGACTGTATTTTTTGTTGTTGAGGGCTTGATCTCTGCACGAAATGGCTCACGTTTTATGAGTTCAAAAACAGTTAGCTTACGTCAGTTATATTGAAGGCATAGTGGATGCCAACAAGAACTTGTTCGAGTGTTGATCAATAAGTAATGAGAATCAAAGTATTAGACTGAAGTTTTTTTCACAATCTATATATCAGCAAGAAGTACATCCTCTACGAATTATGGGTTTGTTGCAGATGTGACGTCATCGTAATTTATGACGTCATAGTGAGTTTAAGAGGTGATTTGGAAACGCAAACAGCGTACAATTAGGCTTGCTGGTGTACAACAATTCTCCAGTCTGCAGCCGACTTTAGCAATGTGGTGCCCTGAGACATCTGATTCTCTTAAAGCCCTGAGTAATTCATTTATAAATTTCTTATTTGCAACTACAATGACAGTGTATGATTCAATGCTGTTTGCACTGATGCTGTGAATCGTTTCTATATGACTGTCTATGGCGTCATATTTTACAGTGACATCACATCCGCAACAAACCCATATATGTTCGTAGATAACATACTTTTTGTTGACATATAGACTGTGAAAAATATTTAACTTTAATACACTGATTCTCATTACTTATTATTGATCAACCCTCGTAAATCACAATTTAACGTATGGTTCAACTCACCCCTGCTTAGCTTCGACAGGTGACATTGTGAAAATGAATAATAATAGACAGGGGAAATTGGGAAAATGATACAGTAGTCTGGAAAGGATAAATGTACAAAACATCAGTTTATACACTTGTTAACGGCAACATCGAAGAACTCGCACATCGAAAAACAGCAAAAATCACAAAAGGTGATATTGCCCGCATCACACTGACTGTGTGTCAATTCCTTTTATATCCACAAAATTGCCATATAAATAAAGAAACTAATATTGCATGCATCATCCGCTTAATATAGGCCAGGAAAACATGTCAATAATGCTAATTTAACGAATCGTATTATTGTAGTTATTGGACCGTTGCATAAAATGGCCGACCACAAACGTCTATAAAGTCGAGTCACACTGAAGTCTGAGCCCATCTCGTAGTTAACCGACTTCTAGCCAATTTTTGGCAAAAATTCTACAAATTTCGTTGCCATAGCAACGACAGTCAACCATGGTAGACTTACTAAAATTATTTATTTGCTCCACCCTCAAAACCCTTTGTTAGATGCAAGAATCTTGGAGATATCTCGTACATATTATGTCCAGTTATAGCCCATTTTGTCCCAAATTTCGTTCCCATTGCAACAAGGGTCAGACAGGGTAAAATTCGATTGACAGCATTCGCTGGCCCATCCCCGAAAACCCCCCTATAGATGCAAAAATCTCGCTGATGTCTCTTACACAAGCGAGTTATAGCCCATTTTGTCTCAAAATTCGTTTCCATTGCAACCAGGGAGGGTCCGGGGTAAAATTGAATAACACCATTAGATTGGCCATCCCCAAAAAAACTATACCCTAGAACCAAAAATTACAACTCTATCATATACACAGCCAAAGTTATGACCGTTTAAAGAATTGTTTAATTTTCCCCATAGGCGCCATTGTATTTTTTTTATTTTTGCGAATAAATACGTTGAATCTAACCCCAAAAAGGCACTTCCTTGTGCAGAACCGCGTCGTCTGACGTATTAAGCGTAAAAATCTCTTAAAGGGGTCTGACCTGTGGGTGCGTTGAAGAAAAAAAGGGCATATATAAAGAAAAATTTTTGCGTATTTTTCACCCATTTGCCCAGAAGCCCCCTTGGAGGAATTTGCATAAAATTTTGCATGATGACGTAATCAACCGCGCCAAATTTTATCTCAATCGGGTCAGGGGTTTTAATTCTGTGGGGAGTCGAATTTTTGGATTCCCCATAAGAAAGAGAAGTCGCCGTTAATGACAGGGCTTGAACTACCGTTCAGCCTGTGATTCAGCTAAGGTGAGCGATTTGGAAAGAGGTTTTGCTTTCTTGAAACACTTATTTGTGTTGGCATGCATGAGCAACTGACAACTGAGCACTGAATTAAGCCTAACTTAGTTTTCTCTTGCCGTAGGCCTGTTTAGCCCATAAACTTCAGAAAAACGACGGACAATATTGTCGTGTTAGTTTCGTCTTAACAATAAATAATAATGCAAACGTGCCGGCTGTATCTGAAACGGTCCAGACTGTTAAAGCACACTCGCAGTAGCCTACTGTTAAAGCCTGTGATACACAAGCCGCAAAGCCAGCGCCGAGTTTCTGGCGTGTGCGTCATGGGCTTGAGATGGTATGGAAATCAGCAAATGCCCCACATGCAGCAGACATCTGACACGTCCCAACAGTGACCTGCAATACACAGGAATTGCGACATTTTGTGACATTCATCTTCATAATTCGGCTTAGACTTGAAGTTTTTGGCTTCTTTTGGTCTGCATGTAAGAAAAAGGTAGAAAGAATACTATGTCTAACTCTAAAGGACGGAAATGTGGAAAAGGGACCATTTGAGGATGCAACCCAAAAAAGCTAACATCTGAAAGTAGGCCTAATTGTTTCAGAATGTTCAGATTCGAGTCGTCAGATGAGGACATTGCTGTCTGTCTTGGTCAAAAAAAATAGCAACAGCTCATCAGAAGTCTTCAGTTAGCCTACTGTTAAGCCCTACCTGCCAATAGGCAGTTTTTTCAAGCGAACAAACAACTTTACTACTGTTAACAACACGAAAACGTTCTGTTGCATGCCGACATCAATAATTTGGCCGAAAGTCGTGATATAAGCTATTTCTCGATTTTGAGCCAAATTACTGATGTCTGCATCAAGGACAAGGCTACAGTAGATAGCCTACAACATAACTTGGCCTACGTTTTCGGATGTGTGCAAGTGGTCCGGATGTTTTCTTAGCACGGTTGTCGTAACCAGCATCTGTGTCTTCCTCACTGAAGTCATCTAGCGATGTAGGACCATCATGTCTGCGCCGCGACTGCGTCTCCAGTAGTCGTGTCAATGCCATCGCAAGCGGCGTCGCTGAGCGTCTACTTCTGTGATCAGTCGACGACTGCTGCATGCATACGACACACAGTGAGGAAAAGAAAATAAAAAGTAAGCATCTAAGTTACTAAAACAATAACCGCAACGGAATAATGTTAACTTAATTTCAAAATTTTTTGACGATGTAGGGACCTACTCTAACCTACAGCAGATTCGCGATTAAGCGATCAATGAAGAAAAATCCCATCGTCTGCCAAACGCAGATTGACAATGAGTTACGGCTATGACGATAGATCCAAAGTTTACCTGCTGAAACAGATGCGTGTCGTCTGCAGCAGTTCTGAGAGTGTTCCAGTCAATAAAAGCGTCTGCAGTGTCGGACAAACGCTGAGCAGGTTTGGCAATAACAGACGTCAGAACAGCCAGCACAACAATGACGCTACTGGTACGTGAAAACATTAATGACGTCTTCATGTTGTCGTTGCTGTTTCGAACACAGTAATGACGAAGAAACCGCATGCAGCTGCATTTCAATTTTATAGTGGTATCATTTGATCGCCTCGCCGATAGACAAATTGAGGGTCTACTGTGATCCAAAAATTAGGAGGCTGAACACCAACGTAACATTTAGAACATGCACGTATAGTTCTAGCTAGTAAAACCAAACTTGTACACTATTGTTCGTTGTCTAGGCCTATTAATATTGCAGTAACTAAAACACCAGCAAAATCATGTAAGGCCAAAATAAAAAGTGTCTCTAAGTGGGCCAACCCATTTACAAAAGTATTGACCCCCAGTATCGGTCTATAGGCCTACGCGCTGTATAAAGGGTCGTTAAATCACTTTTTCGTTTGCTAGCACGACAGGCGTTCCTAATTGCCTGGGCTAATGTTGACTGTCTCGTTGCACGCAATTTCTATGCCAAGGTCTTTGATGGCAAATTGACTTCGTCAAACGAGATCGAGTCTGTTGTTTCCACGTTTCACGCCTTCTGCGCATGATCACTGAAGTAAGGAACAAACACGAACATCACTCATTTGTATCAAAGATAAACGCAGAGAGGACGCCAAGCAGCCACGTCGTGTTTGCGTTCTCGTTATAGATAATCAAAGCCGAAGAAACTGAACAGTATAGACTTAGACTACGCCTTGACTTGTAAGTCATAAGCACCCACGCAGCCTTTCTGCAATAATTTCAGCAAACGTCGACCAATATTTGGATTGACTTCTCGACCAAGTCGACCTAATAATGAAGCTGGCTGCCGTCCGATTTAGACCCCGAAGCGGTGGCTTAACACTTTCACGGCTGCGGCATAGCTTATAGCTTTTTGTAGCTGACTACAATCGGCTTAAGTGCACCTCTGCAGCTGACTACAGCATTCGAAAATCTACGGCGGCTCACGGCGGCGGCGGTGGCCTCGGGTTCGAATAAAATTTGGTGCCGAGGTAAAAAAAAATCGAGCGCTACACGGCGGTATACACACCACCTGATCCAAGATTAAGGTCAAAGCCAAGAGACCTTCGAAGTTTGAAATTTTTCCATTTTTAAAGTGTATCTCCTCTGCCATTCACAAATTACAATGAAATGTGGCAAAAGACTACAGATTATTAAACTAGTAGGACAATCCCCCAAACCAATAATTTACCATATTCCCCCAATATCTGCTATTTCCCCCAAATCAATGTAGGGTGTCTGGATAGAACCGTGCTCGTCACCACCTCGCTTTATTTTGTCGCCGCACTACTTTGCGGAAATCTAAATTGTACAACATAGGCACACTCTTCATTCATAATAGCCAGAATAATTTGCACGTCAATCAAATGGCAATTTCCTTTTGAATAATAAACTGACAATGACAGATACAGGACAATCGTCGTCATCAATGGAATGTTCGATGAAACTGTGCATAGTCGGTGTCATCCCATTTCGCCTAATGCCACATTTCGTCTGTGGGTAAGATTAACGTATTAGGGAGGGGTTAGTAGTTAGGATTAGGGTTAGCGTCAGAGTTAAAAGTCAAAATTAGGCGAAACTGGATTTGGGCGAAAAAGGAGTAGCCTACTCCGCATAGTCGACCAACAACATCTGAGACAGAGAGAGAACAGATATTTGCTTCTCGGTGTCAGTCTGTCTGAGCATTCATGGGCTAATCAGCAGCAGTCAACAAAACCACGCACACACACTAGCGGCTATCCCGTGTGTGGTCCGGTTCTTGTCGTTCCTGTCAGGTCGCGAGTGCAATGTCGCATCAGCATTGCGGCTACTTGACAACTGCACGCGCTAGCACCGCTAGGTATCCACATATGTAAGTAAGTAAGCAAGTAACGATGCAGGCTATGTCGCTAGAAGACTAGAACTATTCGGTGCTGACGTCACTCGCTGTAAAGACGAATCTTTCCGTCCAGCGTCGACGTCAGCAACTACAGACGAACACACGCAACGATTACACTTTTAGATTAGATTAGATTAGACACAGGCGTAGATAAAAAAAATGGAGTTGGGGAGAAATGTAGGGGTTCTCGTACGAAGCCTCATCGAAGCAGAAAGCCGAGAGCGGGTGCGGGGTTCTTGGGGGAGGGTTCGGCGGCGTTTAAATTGTAAAAAAATAGCTGGGGTTGAATTTTCCGACTGTCGGAGTCCGACCACAATTGTGATGAGAATTGTATGTACGAGTATATACCTGACCGGACCCCGTGTGTTGACAGTTCAGTTTGGGGGTTCAACCCCCAACGTTCTCGGCAATTCAAACACTGGTTCGGTTCGGTTCACTGCTCGGCCGACAACCGCACGCCCGACAACTGCGCGAACGCAACTGCGCGCGGTGACAAAGACAATTGCGCGTGGCGCGTATATTGCTCGTCCGATAATTGCTCGCGAACAATAGCGCGGTCAATACCGCTTTAAATGCGAGTTCCACTTAGTAGTCCAATTTATATGTGCATATGAAATAAACTAGCAAATATAATATAAAACATGAAAGCCCAGCTGTCGCTAGGGTAGACGAGCTACAGACTATACAGTTCTTGTTGCAGTATTGACCTTCAAGGTCATCCAAGGTCGATGATTTTCATTTCATGTGAAAAAGCGCATGCCACTTTCTATTAGTAACTAATAGTAGCCTTGGCCCTATCTTTCACCGTTTCCGAAATATGACCAGTTTTCCGTTGAAAATGCACATTTCCTCCATCCCTCCATTCTACCCCAAATTTGAAAATGTTCCTCTTGCACTTCATCTCCCAAATTTCGTAAGCAGAGAGTCTCGACAAAGAGCTAGTTATTCCTGCAAATAGTTTTTTTATACGACCCAAGGTTTAGCCCCAATACATTCGTTACAAACGGACGGTCGACAGACGACAGATGACAACCCGTGACATAGACGCGCTATACAGCATAGCTGTAGCGCATCAAAAACCAACTGATAGCTACTAAGCAACACAACAGCAAGCTGATTTAATAACATAACAATCATAACATTCAGTCACAGAAACAGATAAGCAGTTTACAAAATGTACATTCATACGATATTAGATTGCAGTCAATTCAGAATGGAATCCGGCGCAGCAAAGAATAGAACGATGGAAAAAAAACGTTTTTTTCGTGCCAGAATGACGTTTAGTCAGTTACTAATAATGAGAGACAGAGCATTGAAATTGTACTACACCAGTGTAATATACGTTAATCATGAAGTTCAAATCGATGCAAGTTGCCTTAATTATTTTGCCACAGTTGCTGCCTGCCATATACAAGTTCTCTGGTAGTCTGAAACCTAGCAAAACTAGTTTAATGCATCCAAAAAATGCTAGTTTACAGCATTTGTGTTTCACAAGGTAACGTAGCAACGCGTTTTAAGTGTGGTGAAAACTTTAATCATAGTTTTGTTGCAAACTATCTGTAGGATGTGCCAGTAAAAACAAGAATAACCCTGCTAACGTAAAGGGGAACGCGCAACAGCGGTGCATGTTTGAACTTTGAAAGCCCAGTAAAACAAAATCAGTCGCCAGACAGCATCAAACGACCGGCGACTAAACATCCATAGTTAAAAGGTGGTGGTGTTATAGCTCTTAATGGAAGCCCATTCCAGAGCTACGGAGCGTCACCTGCCGTATGGGATCCCACAGTGTTACCTGCCACCCGACACAGGTGAACTCACCAGAGAGCGCCACCTGTATCGCTCAACCAACGCCGTATCGGCTGAAAATCTCAAGTTTTTCCCACCCCTCTCATTTAGCGCCCTCTCGTTTGGGATGACCCCTTCGAATTTATGGAAAAGCTTTATTGATCCTGAAACTAGAGTCTTCCAGGCAGCCGAAGGTGAAGATTTGGTAATCCTAGCTTGCACCGTTTTGGACTGATCCACCCGTGTGACGGACGGACGGACGGACAGACAGACAGAATTGCGATGGCTAAGACGCGATACAGCAATAGCTGCTGTTGCGCGTAAAAAAAAAAATTAAAAATCCGTTGACATTTAGAAAGTTACGGATATATCTTGGCGTATTACTTCTTTGAGACACAGTGTACAACATTACCTGTGGGAACTGTGGATGAAACGCTACGGCCAGCACTGTGTCCGTGTGTCCAGTCAACTTGTGCAGGTAAGAACCTGACCGAATGTCATACACGTACGCCTGTCCCATCCACAACAACCGATCATTCAACTATATGAATAAATAAATAAATGGATGGATGAATTTCACTTATCAACAACAGGTGAAAGGTCCCTTACCTGCTACAGTGCTTCTTGCGCAAGTTGGACTTGTAACCAGAAGCTCGGCTACTTATTATAAACTAAAAATGTCAGCCCAATGCCAACATATTATGCCGTCGTCCGCCTAAAGCCGCAACACCCTAACTCTAACCGTAACCCTGACCTTGACTTTTTAAACTGGAAATTGGCACAGTGTTACTCATGTTCTGTTCACACCAATTTTGTTTTTTTTCTAAGCCTTTTTGCTCTCGAGTTAAAAGCCCGCGCGGGACAGACAGACAGACGGACGGACAGCAAAGAGTCGTGATGCGGCCTATCAAAACGTGTACTGTTTAAGTAAAGTAAGTAGCATTGGTACGAACGCATTTGTCTTCTGATCCTGCGGCCAGGTAGCGACAGCACGGACTGATCTGAGCCGTACAAGCGTGAACTCGGTTAATGTGACCGTCGTACCGCCGTACACATCTGTAGCAACCACACCGAGACGCATTATTGAATTATATAGGCCTACACGTCCTCCTTAAGATGGGTGTCTTTCCATTTTGCCTAATCCCATTTTGCCTGCGCTCACGGTTAAGACTAGGGTTAGAGTTTAAAGTTAGGGTCAGGGCTAGGGTGAACATTAAAGTTAAAGATAGGGTTAAGAATTAGGCGAAATGGGATTACTCGTTAAGACGTGTACAAAGCGACGGAATAAACTGAACTAAACTGATATTTCAGTTCATTTTTTGGTTGGTTTCACTTCTGGGCCAGCTCACGTCCACTGTCGGGGCAGATGCCGTCCTTTGAAAAGTGGTCACGGCAACAACACGATGAACAGAGTTTCTACAGTCTCCACTGCATGCTCTCGGTCCTGCGTCAATGCAGGAACGTCGTTGACCCCAAAACCAAACAAATCAAAGAGGTCTTGTATCCATCTTCTTCGTGGTCGGCCTTTGCCACACACACGTTCTCTCAGCATGCGTCCAACTACGTCAGTTTTCATTCCGTGACCGTAGAAAGCCACAGGAATCAATAGGAATCGTTAATTACCTCCGCCAAGGAGGTTATGTTTTTGTTGTCTGTTTGTCTGTCTGTGTGTGAGCAAGATAACTCAAAAAGTTATGGACGGATCTTTCTGAAATTTTGAGGGTACGTCGAGCATGGCATAAACTACCAATGATTCAATTTTGAGCGTGATCCGGCAGGAATCCTGGATTCTGGATCACTTTGAAATTTTCGTTACCACTGCGTTAAAGGGGGCATAAGCGAACCGCTGGCAAAGCGAAGATGGTGACGCCACCTGGCGAATAGCTTTGCCTTGGCGGAGGTACCTGCGCTCTCTGAGTGCTTTCTCTAGTATTACTAAAGTGCTCAACTGCAATTAGTCAGGTATTATACGTTGCAGGTAAAAATTAAGTAAGTAAGTAAAATGTGAAACTATATAGTGCATAACGTTAAATGCGCTCAGCAAGTACATGTATAATCACTCCCTAAAGGTTGCCCTCCTAAAGGTTGCCTCCATCAGTGTCACTATGATTAGCAACTAAATGCACTGCATGAAAGATAGTATGGACTGGAGTAACTGGTAGGGGGCTAAAAACAAAAAGAGTAAAAAATTGTGTGATGAGGTAGTGGAAATAATAGACAAATAAAGAAGAACAATATATTTCAAAGCAGGAAAAATACGACCAAACAATCATCACATAAGCTGCAAATCTTCATATCATAACCCAGGCAATGGGAAGCATGTAGCACAATTTACGGGATAAAAAATAAACTCTAGAAATAAACCTGTTCGATCGTAGGTCCCAGAGTTTCAAGCCGTCGGTGACGGCAGACGTTAGAAACAGATCATAGACTGCATTAGAGTTAGACACGTACTGCGAACCCTGCATAATGGTAAAACACACAGATGCATAAATTTTAACCTGTGCTGTAAAGAAATTAAAACAATTGTAAACGAGACCCTCCTTTTAATTGACGTATTTGACTACTGGCATACTTCACGATGAAATTTTTTCACACTTACTAAATTTTGCAATCACACAAAAAAAAACAAATCCTAATACAACAGTCGATATTATAATGTTATTATCAGTAACAGTTCAATGTTTGTACGTTATAAATATTTTAACTCCCTGCCGACTTTTGCCAAATTTTTCCCAGTGATCGTTCAACGTTTACTAAGAATTAAAAACGCTGCAAAAACACGTTAAAGCGCTTTTTCGTAAAAAAATTACAATCGTTTATTACAACTATGTAAATAAGTATGAACGCGAAGAGCTGACTGACGTGGTTCTGTGCAATATGATGCACGGCTCGCGTATGCACGTCGGTCATCACACGAACACATCGAGCAGCGTTGATGTCGAATACGTGAACGGTCTTATCTGATCCGGCTGCCAGCACTATGTCTGCAAATACACAACCAAGGTCAACTCAGCCTTCTATCCCTCTGGGATAGGTAAATCGAGTACCGGCCTGTCTGGCTGGGGTTAAGACGGAGTGCGTTCATTTAGGTTGGGTGGCAAGTAACCATATGGCAGGTGACGCTCCGTAGCTTTGAAATAAATGTCCCATGAAAAGCTTAAAACCTATATAAAACTTAAACAGACAGCCACAATAACGTAATATATGTCCTAATCCAACGCTTTAATCATAGCTTTGGTCCGCTATTCTGAAGGTCAATATTTCGGCAGTTAAAGTACGGGCTACGAATTTCATTTCAGTTCATTGCCTTTCTGTCGCTGTGAACACAGCTTTAAGGTCAGGGTTATAGAAGAAAGTAGTCACAGAAATCAGATACGGCTAAGAATAAAAATTGGGCTACGCTCAGACACTTAACTGAATTAGCTGGAACGGAACAAGAGTTTTATTTGCAAGTTCAACGATCAGAGGAAAGTAGCAGTAACAGCTGAAACAATCCACTGCTATCAAAGGCAATGTGGTCTTTGATAGTGCCAAACTATGAAACGAGTTTCCATATCTGACATCGATCACTTTTGTATCGCCACTTTCAGTCTAACTCAAGCATTCGGTCACAGCCGGACACCGACATATTTTTACACTTTAGACCCCTACTGAAATAAATCTAAAACAACGTTTGGTATTGTGGGCCATTTGTGGCCACGTTAAATGATAGTTATGATGACAACAGCGATATCATAGTCATACATGAGTGGAAGCTGTTGATAGCGGAGAAAGCGGTCAGCTGCTGGGCAGTGTCCAGCGCAAACGACTTGACCAGCTTGTACTTGTTGTTTGACGCGTACCTATATACGTTGTAATACCACACACACCGTTAGAACGCCTCCCAACTGCAGCAGAACAAGGTAGAAACTAACTAAACAGAAACCCAGTGATAGGAATCAATTAGTGCAAAAAATTCAGGAAAAAAGTCCCAAAGATCGATCTCAAAATCCAAGGCGATGTAATTATTATAGAAAAAATAAAACAATTCAGCAGTAAATTAATAGGAAACAGTCGTCAAGTAGGCATATAAGAAAAATAGAAAACAGACAGTGACTGCACGTCATCTAGTACAGAATACCCTTCTTACGCGCAACAGCAGCTACTGCTGTAGCGCGTCTTAGCCATCGCAATTCTGTCCGTCCGTCTGTTACAAGGGTGGATCAGTCCAAAGCGGTGCAAACTAGGATCACCAAATCATTACCTTCGGCTGCCTGGAAGACTATAGTTTCTGGATCCGTAAAGCTTTTCCATAAATTCGAAGGGGGTCACCCCGAACAAAGGTGCTAAATAAGAGGGAAATAAAAAAAATTTGCGATTTTCAGCCGATACGGCGTTGGCTGAGCGAGACAGGTCGCTTCCTCTGGTGAGTACGAGTAAAACACTCAAGATAATTTAGCCGCCGGTCGTCTGACGCCCTCTGGTGACTGACTTAGATCTTGTTTTACTGGGCTTTCAAACATGCACCGCTGTTGCGCGCTCCCCATTGCGTTAGCAGGGCTTTTCTTGTTATTCTTACTGTCATATTCTAAGGCACAAAACTCTAGCTGACAGGCTTGCAGTAGATCTATCTATTAACGTCCACCACTCTATAAAACTGACATGTTTGCATTAAGTAAATAAGTAAGTAAGCAAGCGAATTTATAAAGCACACATTACATAGACTACGAACTTGAGAAATACACAAAGTCAGAAACAGAATGTGCAAAACAGTGGTCAGTGATTATGCACCTCTGCAGGTCTGACTTGGCTGCGGTGTCCAGATAATATTTGTACAGAGAGAAGCTGTAGCCGGAGGACAGCAGAATGAAGCGGTCGACGTAGTAGAACTGAGCCGAGCGAACTGGCTTGCTGAACGCTGCGTTACTACTCTACATGGATCAGTGTACACTGATGTTTTATCAAACACGGCACAACGACGAGAAGGTAGTACGGGTTACGCAGAACGCCACTTATTTATTACATTTAAGAGTATACGAGAAATACGAACACTCGTGCCATCAAGGACCATCAAAAGCAGTGTACATTTTGATGTTTTATCAAAAACTATGTATAGGCCTACAATAAGATTTGGACACGTTAAACTGCCAAAAAAATACGTCTGACAAATTGACACATCACAGCATTATCAAGCACACGTTGTAGCCTGAGCTTAAAAGAACCTTGTGTCATCGGCGTACAGTAAACGGCCAGCAAACTCTGCAACAATAGGCTATGACAACAAATAAAACTCAGCCAACACACTTTTCTAATTTCAAGCAGCTTTATATTGAGTGACCTTGGTAGTGGCTTGGTAGAGTAACGGTGAGGACGTAGGACTTGTAATCGCGAGGTTGTGGGTTCGACTCCCAGCCAGGTCGCTATCAAGTAGTTATAGTACATAAATGGGTAACTGTATGCAGACAAGTAAACCATCTAGGTATATAACCAACACCAAGGTCAACTCAGTCTTCTCTCCCTCCAAGGTAAGTATACGAGTACCGGATTGTCTGGCTGAGATTATGGAGGGGTGCATTTACCCATGCCAGGTAACACTGTGTGATCATAGGCCTATGGCAGGTGACGTTCCGTATTTCTCAGATAAATTTTCTATGAAAAGCTATACAATTTAACATTTTAACCTTGTCCTTAGCATCAGCGGCGGAGGCGGCGAAGTTATGAGCGGTGGTGGAAAAGGTCATGATGGGATCGATTGTACCGAGTGACCAGACGTTGGCGGTCTTATCATCACTGGACGTAATCAGCAGCTTACCGCTGTGACTCCAGCTAGCGCACGTCACTGCCTGGCTGTGTCCTGCGTACAAACTTAACGACAATAGTGGGGGGAGCCGGATATCAAAGGGTTAGCTCCCCGACCCCAAAATTTTGGGATGTCGGAAAATTGTCAGAATATTCACTTCTTGTCGGTACATTTCTGTCCAAAAACGCAAAATTTGGGGCTAAGAAGCCAGGTTACCCAGCCCCGAACTTGGCACTTTTAAACATAAATTATTCGACAAAAAGTAAATTTTTCTGAAATCTCCATTTTTGGAAAATTCAGAGATGAAAGCGAAATCTTGAGCACTCATTCATAATCTTTTCTATCGGAAATTTGTTGGAATTCAGTTGGAAAACTGCAACTTCGTGCCCAGCCTACTTTTTTTAGTTTTTTAACCCATCACAACGTCACTGGTCAACAACACTTCGCTTCAGCGCGCAAAAATGTAGAAATGCTCATCTACGTGACAGAAAAGTGTAAATTTGGCCTATTGGCCTTGAAAACGGTAAAGATAGCCTATGCAATGAGCCGTCGCGACCAAAAAAAATTAATGCACGGATTGCATACAGTTATTCATCACTCGGCTACGGCAGTTAATTACCGGTAAGTTAACAGAAAATATGACGATCATCATCTCTATTTGTATAAGAAATAAATAAAAAAACGATATGCATGCGACAAATGCACAAAAATTGCATGATTCGTCAATTGGCTACGTCACGTTTAGCTGATACTAAATATATTCTATTCTTTATTTGTGAAAAAAACCTGACGTTACTTGACAGCAGTACCGTACCGTAAAAATTAAAAAAGTTAATAGGCCTACCGGCAAGAACGGCAGTACAGGAGAGATTGTTCTTCGTTGAAGACGACAGCACGACCGCACTGGCATTGTTCAGCGCACATACCACAGCGTCACCCTTCCCTGCAAATAGCACGCGTATACTTGCATTTCTCGATCCGCGGCGCACGCAGCCGACATACGTGCGGCCGTCCAACGAATTACTCGAAATGCCGTAAAGGTGTCTATCGATACTTACTAAAACCCGTTTTCTGTCTCGTTGTTTGCAATTATTTTACAATAGTTTCTGGTTTTTGTAACTGAAAAAAATACAAATATACATTTTTTTGCGTCGGAATATTGCAACAATCTTGTATTCTTGTACACGTTACAGTTATGACGCAAGCGCAGAACAACGTCATCATTCGGCAGCAGTCGGCTTTTATTATTTTACCAGAGAATCGAAGCGAGTTGACGGCTGTGGGTCGTTCAGCGACGTTCAGAACAGAGACATGGTTGACTGGAGGACCGCCGTGCAGTGGGTACTCGTCCCGAGACGATGACGATGATGACGACAGACGAGGCATGCTACATATTAACAGCAATAGCAGCAGCTGAAATACTCTATAGATGACAAACAACCGAACAGTGGTCAATCAATAAACAAATTAACAAAATGATTTTTATGATGATATGCTCAGTAACACCACACAACGACGACATGCGACAACTGACGACGACAACAAAAATACTCAAACTGAAAAAAAATAAATTTGTTTACGAGAAATAATAAATGGCAATGTAACAAAGAAATCGGTGTCCTTTCAACTCTCAAGCCAGATCTCAGAAACTAGGTTACTCAGGCAACCCTACCAATAAAATTTGGCAACTGGCAATTGGCAATTCTAGACAATATTTGTTAGAAATGATAGCAAAATATTTTTGCAGTCACCTCGACGACTTTGTAACTTTGGTGGCGTGATTCAGCTTCGGTTGAAACATCGAAGACCTGCAGAAAAAACGGCCATTTTTCTGCACAAAACTAGTTATTTATTTACCGTTCTTTTTTATTCAGTTTAATCAGTTGTATTTCATATATTATTTTATTGCTATAATCACTAGGAATACATGTATATTATTATTATTATTATCAATGTGAGTCGCAGAGTAAAAAAAATCATAAACAACTCATCGTCATCGAGAGCATGCCTCAGACTGGAGCGTAGCTGCGTCCACGAGCTGATTCACCGTCCTCGGTCTCGTGTGTGTCGCCACGCCGAGTCGAGTCCGTGGATGAGCGGCTGGTGGTCAGCTTCCAGGGTCCGTAGCCAGGCGTAACGTGGGCAACCAGGGCAGGCGCTTCCAGTCTTTGGGCAGCCCGCGGATCGACGTATTCAGGGCTGCGAACAGGTCACGCAAGTCGCCCATCCTTGCCACATGCCCGAGAAGATGGAGCCATCTTGCTTGAAGGAGCAGCAGCAGATGCAGCGGAAAGCTAGCTCGCAGTCGTAAGCTAATATCCGTAGGGATATCGATAAGCTTGAGACAGGCCAGAGGTTACTTCATCGTGGCTAACGGTCCAGTCAACTGCAGGGTCAGGTCATTCGTCAGTCAGTTGTTAGTTGAGGTAATAACGAATCGTTGAAGCTGCACAAAAGTAGAACACTACCGATATACAACGTAATGAACCTCGGCGCTTGGCGTGAGTATCCGGAAGACTTGATCTTTGTGTGAAGTGTGACCGGCTGATGGTCAACGATCTCACCCTTCTTGTTCAACGACCCAGCCTTTTGCACTGTATATAATACAACAACAATATCAGTTATTATCAGCATATTACAAATAATAGTAATTGCAGTCAGCCCCCTGCACGATCATGCTATATCCGATTCAATGTTCTGTTCAACTAAACAGCAATAGGCTACAACTGTTTATAAAAAATTTCAAAAAAATAAATCAAGTTATTTAAGCAAAAACATTTAAAGCGTGCATATAGAAAGGCGACAGAAATGCACTGAACTAAATTGAACTGAACTAAAATTTCAGTCAGTTTAACTGCGTCTACGGGGTGTACTAAATGTCAGTTCTGGTCATACATCTGCTGGTGGGTAGCCCAATTTTTGAAAATTTCGTGCAGACTTTTTCCACACCCGCTGTGGTCCGCCAAGTGCATTTCCGATATTTTTCCCTATACAACAGTTTGCTGCTAGAGAATTTGTGGCAACAATTACACTGTGTCCCAAAACATCCCAACATTTTCGACTGTAACTTAAAAACCAGTCAACAGATTTTGATAATTTTTGGTGCGAATATTTCGGACACAACTTGCCATCAAATGACCATTCAGTTTCTCACCTCACCTAACGTTTGTTTCTGCATTACCTGAAGAAAACATAACCAGCGAAATATCACTTTTTATCCAATGCAACACGATTGCTTAATTAACATAACGTGTAAAACACATTTTGTTCACATTTCTAACACTTTAGCTGACATTTCATCCAGTTGTCCATTTTTCAACTGCCTGCAGTAAAATTGCTTGAAGTGTTGGCCCACTACGCAAACCCAGGCAAAGAGAGGCTATCTCCATTTATTGACAGCAGTATCGATAATGTTCTGCTCCAGACCAATCCAGGCTGTACCAGTTGCTTCTTGACTTTACAAACATTCCTAAACTTCATCTGGTAGATGCACTGCTTCATGACAATCAAACCTTGTAATAGACTGACTGTTGGGGCCCACAGATCAGGATAGATGGAATTCATTGACGTTTTTTTTCATTCAATTTAACACGTATTATGCTTGGTCTGCTTTCCCCAGATAGTGCAAAAGCAGACGTTGGGTGAGGTAAAAACTAAAACACTTATTAATTAGCCAGTTTGTGTCAGAAATATTTCTGCCAAGTATTACCAAAATCGGCTAATCTTTATTCAAGTTACGATCGATAATGTCAGAGATGTTTCTTTCAGGTTTTCTGTTTATTTCAACACATATTTCGCTTAATCGGGTTTCCCTAGGTAGTGCAGAAGCATACATTGCGTGAAATGGGAAACTGAACAGTCATTTGATGGCAAGTTGTGTCATGAATATTCACACAAAAAATTATCCAAATCTGATAATTTTTTTTTCAGTTACAGTCAAAAATTTCGGGTATGTTTCTTTGAGACACAGTGTACTACGTCATTGTTACAGGTCATTATCATAATCATCGACATCATGACTGATATGACACTAATACAGAGGACAAACTGACAGACCGGAAATTGTTGATTTCTTGGTCGGTTTCACGGGCGCCTGCGCTTTGAGCTGAAGTTCTGCTTTGAGCGGTGAATTTGCCAGCAGAGGAGCACTGCTCACGCACACATTGTCGGATACACACGCCTCGCTATTCGCTAACAGGCCTATTCTGCCAGCTTCAAAAGTTCAGTACCCACTACTTAGTAACCTAAGCCCCTTCTTTTAACTCTCGTCGCTCAGCATGAAGCTTTATGGTAAGATTACAATTTACAGTTACATTGAATTATTGTCCGCCTATTTTCAGTTCTGGCGCTTTTGAGGAACAATATATGCTTTCAAAATCTTTATAAATGCAGTAACAGTCATCAGACATCTAACACTCTGGGGCGTTGCATGCCCACAGTTTCCTGACAGGCTACTGGAAAGGTGTGACACGGTGCCGTCGATTTATGTCCAACGTATAAGGGATGGAGACAGCGGCGCCGCGATGGGCAAGTCTTTGTTCTAGCCGCAGCCCAGAGCAAGCAGCAAAGCATTTAGTGCATTATTGGCTGACTTTTCTGCTGCTAAACAGGCCCGTCGAGAGGGTGGGGTAGAGGGTAACCTACCCCGGGCCCCGCGACGTTTGGGGGGCCGCCGTCGGCCAGAAATATAAGTACGCCAGAATGTACCATTTTGAAAACAAGAATTCAAAAATTTTCTCCCCAGAAAGGCCCCGTGAAAATATTTGGGGCCCCACGAGAATGTTTCCCCGTACATGGAGAGAAAATTGCAATTTTCCGGCAGAAGAAATTATGAGTAGTCAAAATTTCTATTCAGACAAGAAAAGTTTTAATTTTCTGACAAATTTTTCGACAGCATTTTTTAGGAGATAGCAACTGCAAACTCCACAGCCACGACGCCACTGGTGAAGGACAATGGACAATTGGACATGTCCCCTGTCTTTAGTGAATTTACGTCCATTGGTGTGATACTTGCCTGGACAGAACTGATATGACGCCTCTGAGATCAGAACACTCAGCGGACCACCAAACGTCATCAGCATCTGTGTCAGACTTCACTGCCGACCCGTCGTCTGGGCTGAGCAGTGCTCCTGGTCGGGCCTGCAGGCTCCGGCTTACACTGCAAGTCACTGACAAAACGTCCACCTCCTTGCAAAAATGCTTACCCAGAACACACCACACCTGTCAACGGCAAAAGTTGGTGAACATAGACTTAACGAAATATTGATAAAATGGACCAGAAGTGTTTTCATTAGCGTTAGAAAGCAGCATGGGCTTCAGTGCTCTAACGCCGCGTTAATTGGGAAGCTGAAAGCGATAAATAGCAAATGTGTCAAGTTAGTTATACACCACATTTTTCATCAAAATACGTTAACACTTGCCGAGATACAGTGTTAAGTGTCAGCTCACGTGTATTTCCCAGTGGCAAGCCACAGAATCCCAGTTGAAAATTCTAGAACTGACAATAGAATCTGGATCACCACCAAAAACTCCATTTCCTTTGAATCCCTTCAACAATTCATCAAAAACTTTTCATAAATTCTGACCAACCCACCTAACAAGCAATGGGATAAACTTGCCATACAACGTTCTTCTTCGGCAAAAGGTAATAAATAATAAGTAAATCTAACGGTAAATCATCTGTTTCACTTACCACGTGCTGCTGAGTCAGACTCTGTGTGAACGCCGCATTGCTGGAAAGTGTCAAATCTTTGCGGCCGTGCAGTACCGACGAGCTTTCAGACGACACTGAGCCTACACCAGATTGACAGCTGCATTCGTGTAGATAAGATGAAATAATATTAATATATAGCTTGACAACACGCTCAGCAGACGAGCCATAACTGTTAGACTTTATGGCTACGTAAATCAGTCAACTGACACGGACTCACATAGTGCTCATTCTGATGCAAAGCAGGATGTGGATTTAAATTAATTATCACTTTGTGTGCCAGTGAAAGAAATTTCAAAATCAGCTACAAAAACTTTGTGTCGTGTACTTGATTTTTGACTCCTATGAGGTGGTAGTGGTGAATGATGATGGTAGATAGTTTAGGATGGAAGGCTGAAAATGATTACATGGCACAGCTCATCATGGACAACCAATCTCAAAGCTACGGACGGAGCATCACCTGCCATATGGGATCACACAGTGTTATGTGCCACATGACACAGGTAAACGTGCCCCTCCGTAACCCCAGCCAGACAGGCCAGTTACTGTACTCAGGCCAGTATTCAATCTACCTACCCTGGAGGAACTGGAAGGCTGAGTTGACCTTGGTGTTGGTTATATACCGAAATGGTGTATACTGTTCACACAGTCGCCCATCCAAGTAGTAACCACTTGACAGCGACACGAGTGGGAGTCGAACCAAGGACCTCTCAATCGCAAGTCGGAGTCCAACGTCCTAGCCACCACACTGTAGTACTGTACCTTGCAAGCTGAAGCAGTCCTCAAGCTCAAGTGAGTTGGCGTTGACCCGCAATACGGCGCCAGTTGTCGCGATGAACAGAGTCGGCGTAAAGGACAGCAGCTCACTGGAACCACAACGCAAACATGACACGTTTGTTAATATGTTCATCAAATTACAACCTTTTATTATTGTTTTTGTTGACGCCATCTCTCTCAACGACGTCATAGACTGGGATCGCGCCAAGGTGATCGACAGAGAAAGCAACAGGATGGACCAATGGATCAGGGAAGCAATACACATCAGAAAAAACAAGATAAGTCAATAAACCGAGACTAGTGGTCCTACCAACTTCCACACATCTACGACTACTTACTATCCGCCGCAGCTACATCTGGCGAACAGTCGTTCCGACGAAGGCAGCAGCGATTGCCAAAACGTCAACAAAAACAATAATAAAAGGTTGCAATTTGATGAATATATTATAACTTATTAAGCTAAGTTTCAGCTTATGTGTCTATTCAAAGACATGACACGATTGTGTCGGTTTGTCACAGCACTAATGTCACCTATACGCCTATGAACTGGTCTGCTGCCAGCCTATCATTCCAAACACTATACTTCTCCATAGATTGATTTACAAAACTTCCTATTAAAAGTAAACGTTAAAAGCAAATTTGTATAGTGCCATGAAGCCTAGAATAAGAAACAAAGGTAAGATTACTTTCATTGCTCGAAATGATCTTAAAATTTTTCTAAAGATCTTTGTGAATTTTTCTAACTGGGCTTAATTTTTTATTAATTTTAAAAATTGCATTTTGTTTTTCAAAATTTTCGTAAGTGCAATTTATTCTCGACTTTTCTGTAGGTCAGTTTACAGCTTCATATCTGCAAGAATTATGTATAGAATTCAACAAAGTCTGTCGTTTATTATGCCAGTGTAACAAAGCACGATACAAAGCAGACCCTGTTGAGAAGTACGCTACTTATTTCATGGCCATGATCGACGGCGTGTTCTGCCTGGACGCACATGTAATACACAAACTCAAGACTCATCAGTCGTCGCAACTGAGTAAGTGAGATCATGGGTACACTCCAGTGTCCAGACAATATACAGTGAGAGATAGAAGGACTGAGCAGATCATAAAACAAGGACAGTAAGAACAGCTCTACCTGACGACGCTGTCGTTGCCGTGGGTCAGCAGGTAAGGTAATGAGCAGGTGGAGGACAGGTGCGTTGAAGGTGTAGTACCACTACAGATGTAAGCAAGGCCTACGACAGACGTTGATATTTGAGACCCAGACTCAATGCTGTCGCTGCCGCCATCACCCGATGACGAGTGCTGGCACCGTGCACTGCCTCCGATTATCGCTGGCGTATATACAGACGACATGTTATATTAGACCTTTTCACACCAGGTACTAGATTGGTGGCGTGGCGTAGTGCTAACGCGTCTGATCAAATCAACGTAGTTACTCTATGCAGGGCTGGGTTAGTACTTTGATGGGTGGCTGCCATCTCTGTAAGTAACCAGCCGCCTAGGTCAACTCAGCCTTCCATCCCTCCGGGGTAGGTAAATCGAGTACCAGCCTATCGGGCTGGGGTTAAGGCGGGGCGCGTTCACGTGTGTCGGGTGGCAAATAACACTGTGTGATCCCATACGGCAGGTGACGCTCCGTAGCTGAGCTAGGCATATATCACCATTCACCACCTTTTAATCTTAAACACCTTAAATAACAAACGAAGCTGTCTATCCTCCGTGAGTAGGGAGAATTAGTACTAACAAAAGGCCGGTTAATGGGGTGACACAGGCACACCGCGTGATGCACAGTGATCTCGCAGTGTAAACTGGTGTCTGGCTGAAGGCTTAAGAGACGTAGATCAGCGTTGCCCCAGGGGCCTTGTGAATCAGAAAGTGCTTTCGTTT